>ENA-OQCK01001186-OQCK01001186.1-human-gut-metagenome-genome-assembly--contig:-NODE-1186-length-10300-cov-1.701760_pt1 | contig 10300 bp, 12 predicted proteins | sample MGYA00242498_ERZ504578 | MGnify/ENA primary metagenome ERZ504578 (study PRJEB26092, sample SAMD00036229) | human gut metagenome | host: Homo sapiens | study: EMG produced TPA metagenomics assembly of... | reverse complement strand
TCAAACAGACCAAAATACAATTGGACAACCAGGAACTGGAGTTCAAACGTATCGACGAACTGTACAAAGTAGGCGGCGCTTCCAAATCAGCCTGGGATGCACAGAAAACACAGTTGGACATAAGCCGTGCGACCTACAAGAATTTACAAGAAAACACACAGTTACTGAGTCCGATCACCGGTATCGTCACCGCCCGCAATTATGATAGCGAGATATGTATAGCGGAGGCTCGCCGATCTTCACCGTTGAACAGATCCGTCCGGTCAAACTGCTGATCAACGTATCCGAAAGCCTCTTCACAAAAGTAAAAAAGGGGAAAGATGTCGACATCCGGTTGGATGTATACGGAGACGAAGTATTCAAAGGGAAAGTCAGCCTGGTTTACCCGACTATCGATCCGAATACACGCACATTCCCTGTCGAAATCAAAATCGACAACAATGACGAGCGTGTTCGTCCGGGAATGTTCGCCCGCGTGACGATCGGTTTCGGGACACAAAACCATGTGGTCGCTCCGGATCTCGCCATCGTAAAACAGTCCGGTGCAGGAGACCGCTATATATATGTATACAAAGACGGTAAAGTTTCCTACGAGAAAGTAGAGTTAGGACGCCGTATGGGGAATAAATATGAAGTCATTTCGGGGGTAAACAGCGGCGACCAGGTAGTAGTATCCGGTCAAAGCCGACTGAATAACGGAATGGAAGTAGAAATCGAAAAGTAAGAGACAAACACTATGAGCTTATATGCAACAGCGGTAAAAAAGCCGGTTACGACTGCCCTTGTCTTTGTGGCAATCGTGATCTTCGGTCTTTTTTCATTAACCAGATTATCAGTAGACTTGCTGCCGGAGATCGAGACAAACACGATCATGGTCATGACCTCCTATGCCGGCGCCAGTGCTGCGGATATCGAAATGAACGTCTCCAAACCACTGGAGAACGTATTGAACAGCGTCAGCGACCTGAAACACATCACGTCACAGTCGCGTGAAAACATCTCGATCATCACACTCGAATTCGACTATGGTACGGATATCGACGTGGCAACCAATGACGTGCGTGACAAACTGGACGTTGCCGAGCCAATGCTACCGGATGATGTGGATAATCCTATTATCTTCAAATTCGGAACGAACGATATTCCGATTATCATCTTGTCGGTTACGGCGGAAGAGAGTACAAACGCCCTATACAAGATTCTGGACGACAAGGTATCGAACCCACTTGCACGCATCAGTGGTGTAGGAGCGGTTTCCATTTCCGGTACGCCGACACGTGAAATACAAGTCTATTGCGATCCGTACAAACTGGAAGCATACGGAGTTTCAATCGAAGGAATATCCGCAATCATCGCACAGGAGAACCGGAACACCCCGGGCGGTAGCGTGGATATCGGTTCCAACGCTTATGCGCTCCGCGTACAAGGTGAATTTACGGATGCACATCAAATGGACGATCTTGTAATCGGTCATAAGGATAATAAAACGATCTACCTACGTGATGTCGCCCGCATTGAAGACAGCATCGAAGAGCGTGCCCAGGAGACTTACAATAACGGAAAAAAAGGCGGTATGATCGTTATCCAAAAACAATCAGGGGCCAACTCGGTGAACATAGCCAAGAAGGTTCACCAGAAACTGCCGGAAATCCAGAAAAGTCTCCCTTCGGATGTCAAGTTGGGAGTCATCATGGATACTTCCACTAATATCTTGAATACGATCGACAGCCTGAAAGAACCATTTTCATCACCTTCGTTATCGTTATGTTAGTGGTGTTCGTGTTCCTCGGACGATGGAGAGCAACGTTTATCATTATCCTGACCATTCCGATCTCACTGATAGCTTCATTCGCTACTTGCTTGCCTCCGGCAATACACTGAATATTATCTCGCTAAGTTCACTCTCTATTGCTATCGGTATGGTTGTGGATGATGCGATCGTGGTGCTGGAAAACATTACAACTCATATTGAAAGAGGTAGTGCCCCGAAACAGGCGGCCGTACATGCGACAAACGAAGTGGCTATTTCCGTAATCGCCTCAACCCTGACCATGTTGGCTGTGTTCCTGCCCCTGACGATGGTGACGGGTATGGCGGGTATCTTGTTCAAACAGTTAGGTTGGATCGTTAGTATCATCATGATTGTTTCAACGGTCGGAGCTTTGACGCTGACTCCGATGTTGAGTTCGCAACTACTCAAGCAAAATCCTAAAAAAGGCCGCTTGTACACCTTGTTCTTCACGCCGATCGAAAAGGCATTGGATGCGCTGGATCGTGGCTATTCCAATTTCCTTTATTGGGCGGTACGCCATCGGAAAACGGTTATATTCGGCGCAACTTTGATCTTTGCGGGAAGTATGTTATTAGTTCCGACGATCAAGACGGAATTTTTCCCGACTCAGGATAATGCGCAGATCAGTGTTCACATTGAGTTGCCGGTCGGAACCCGCCAGGACATCACCCGTAAACTGGCGCTTGAAATCGACGAACTGTTTCGACAGAAATATCCGGAAATAAAAACCAGCAACTTTACCGAGGGACAAGCCGATTCCGATAATACCTGGGCTCAATTGAGCAATAACGGGACACATATTATCGATTATTACATCAATATGTCAAGTGTCGGCGATCGTGAACGCGGTATGGTTGAAATCTGTGAAGAGATGCGTAAGGATTTAGCTAAATACCCGGAGATCAAACCTTTAAGGTTATCGAAGGTGGACAGGAAGAAGGCATGGGCGGACAAAACGCGTCGACGTCGAGATTATGGTTCGACTTCGGTCGAACCGATGCCGTAGCCGCCGAACTGGCCGAAAGGATGCGTAAGGTAAAAGGTTGTTCACAGGTCAACATCAGCCGTGAGGACTACATACCCGAATATCAAGTTGATTTCGACCGGGAAAAACTGGCGATCAACGGATTGAATATCACAACGGCTGCTATGGCTTTGCGTAACCGCATCAACGGCTCTACCGCCTCCAAATATCGCGAAGATGGTGACGAATATGATATAAAAGTACGCTACGCCCCTGAATTCCGCCAGTCGGTTGAAGACATCGAGAATATCCTGGTGTATAATAGTGCCGGTCAGGGAATCCGTATCCGCGACCTGGGTAAAGTAGTAGAACGAATGACACCTCCGACCATTGAACGCAAAGACCGCGAACGCGTTATTACCGTATCGGCAGTAGTCGGAAAAGGTGCAGCCATGAGCGATATCGTAACAGCCGCCCGGAATCAACTGAAGGAGATGGATATACCTTCGGATGTCAGCTGGCAGTTAGGAGGAACGTACGAAGACCAGATGGACACCTTCTTCGACTTGACAATCCTGATGATCCTGATCATCATTTTGGTATTTATCGTAATGGCCGCTCAGTTCGAATCACTGACAGACCCGTTCGTAATCATGTTCTCCATCCCCTTCGCCTTCACCGGCATAATCTTAGGCTGGCAATCACGCAGACTCCATTGGGCGTTATGGCATTGATCGGCCTGATTATGCTGATGGGTATCGTTGTTAAAAACGGTATCGTACTGATCGACTACACGATCCTTTGCAGGGAAAGAGGAATGGGAATCCTGACCGCAGTAGTGACAGCCGGAAAATCCCGCCTTCGCCCGGTATTGATGACCACCCTGACGACCGTATTGGGTATGATCCCGATGGCAGTCGGAACAGGCGAAGGTTCGGAAATGTGGCGTTCGATGGGTATGACGGTTGCATGGGGACTTTCGGTGTCAACATTGATCACCTGGTAATCGTACCGGTCGTATACTGTGTATTTGCCGGAAACGGAGTCCGGCGCAGACATCGCAAGATGGCAAGAAATGGAATATCTTCTAAAAAAGAATAAATAATAATTAGGAATAAGTTAATATGAAAGCTATATTTGTATCATTTAATCAAGCATATTACGAAATGATCCTGAATGCGATGGACCGGAACAACATCCGGGGCTTCACATACTGGGACGAAGTACAAGGACGTGGAAGTAAGACCGGCGAGCCGCACTATGGGAGTCACGCTTGGCCGACACTGAATTCGGCAATCCTGGCAATGGTTGATGACGAAAAAGTCGACCATTTCCTGGAGATACTTCATCAGATGGATCAGAAGACGGAAGCACAAGGGTTACGTGCTTTCGTCTGGAACATCGAAAAAACAATTTAAGAATATAATGAACGATCTTTTTAACATTCTCATTTTCAGTAAAGACTATAATCAGGGAGCGATCATTCAGGACTATATAAAAGCTACCGGATACAACTCACAAGTATTCGATCAGGAAAAGGCGGCATATGAGGGTCTCCTTTCCGGAAATTTCACATTCTGTATTATCGACCACGATATAGACACGAATGAAACACGGACATTGGCTGCCATAATCAAAAGTTCGGAAAATATCATACCAGTCGTTTTCCTGTGCGAACATCCGACGAGAGAAGAAATAGCACTACTGTTTTCATTCCATGCGGACGATGTGATACGCAAACCTATTGACGCTGATATCTTACAGGCTCGGATTAAAGCGATACAAAGCCGTTACCGGCCTCAGCACAAGAAGGAGGCCAGGGTCTATCTTTTCGGGAAATTCAAATTCGACTTGCCCAAACAGCTCTTGTCCATAGAAGGCAAAACGACCAAGCTGACGACCAAAGAGGCTGATTTGCTCACATTGTTGTGCCAACACGCAAACAATATGGTAGAGAGGATACACGCCCTGCAAGTCATATGGAAAAGCGATAACTATTTCAGTGCCCGTAGCATGGATGTTTATATCACCAAATTACGCAAATTATTGCAGGATGATCCTACTATCAAAATTATAAACATTCACGGAAGAGGTTATAAATTATCAACGCGCGAAGATGACAATTGAACATTTCACCTTATTTCTAATCGTAATGGCAGCTATCGCCGCCATTGTTTTCATAGCCCTTTACTTCGTTGAAGCCGGTTATGGAATGCTGTTCGATAAAAAATGGGGATTTCCGATACCGAACAAGATCGCTTGGATTTGTATGGAAGCTCCGGTTTTTATCGTCATGTTTTTGTTATGGAACGGATCGGAACGGCAGTTCGAGGCAGTACCGTTCCTGATATTTTTATTCTTCGAACTGCATTATTTCCAACGGTCTTTTATTTTTCCATTGCTGATAAAAGGCAAAAGCAAAATGCCGGCAGGCATCATGCTTATGGGAATCACCTTTAACCTCTTGAACGGCTATATGCAGGGAGAATGGATTTTCCATCTGGCACCGCAGGATATGTATACGGAAAGCTGGTTATACAGCCCTCAATTTATCACCGGGACCATCTTATTTTTCACCGGCATGGCAATTAATATCCAATCGGACCATATTGTCCGCCATCTCAGAAAGCCTGGCGACACGAATCATTATCTACCCCAAAAAGGCCTGTTCCGATATGTGACATCAGCTAACTACTTCGGGGAGATTGTGGAATGGTGCGGATTTGCAATCCTGACCTGGAGCGCAAGCGGGGCTGTTTTCGCTTGGTGGACATTTGCAAACCTTGTACCTCGCGCAAATACCATCTACCATAAATACAAAGCGATGTTTGGCAACGAACTGGGAAACCGGAAACGGGTTATTCCTTTTATATATTGAATGACTAACTCATATGGATATGGAAAAGAATCTGTACTGTTCACTCCCGGTAAAATCGGGCCGTTGACCCTGAGAAACCGGACGATACGGGCAGCTGCATTTGAAAGCATGTGCCGGGAAACGCGCCTTCCGACATGTTGTACGATTACCATAAATCGGTTGCCGTCGGCGGGATCGGTATGACGACTTTGCCTATGCGGCTGTTACGCAAAGCGGACTTCTTTCGAGCGTCAGCTCTGGATGCGCCCGGATATCATCCCCGGATTAAAACGTATCACTGATGCCATCCACAAAGAAGGAGCGGCCGCCTCCGTACAACTCGGACATTGCGGGAACATGTCCCACAAAAATATCTGCGGATGCAGGCCTATCTCCGCATCCGGCGGTTTCAATATCTATTCCCCCACTCTTGTCCGGGGAATGAAACCTTCCGAAATCACAGCGATGGCAAAAGCGTTCGGACAAGCAGTTCATCTGGCACGCGAAGCCGGAATGGATGCTGTGGAAATACACGCCGGTCACGGTTATCTGATCAGCCAGTTCCTTTCTCCTTATACCAACCACCGGAAAGATGAATATGGCGGCAGCTTGCACAACCGGATGCGTTTTATGAAAATGTGCATGGACGAAGTGATGAAAGCAGCCGGACAGGATATGGCAGTACTGGTAAAGATGAATATGCGCGACGGCTTCAAAGGAGGAATGGAGCTGGATGAGACACTCGAGGTGGCCCATACCTTGCAGGACGAATGTGGAGCACATGCTTTGATACTTAGCGGTGGCTTCGTCAGCCGTGCTCCGATGTACGTGATGCGGGGGTCCATGCCGATTCATACGATGACGCATTATATGCCTTTCGGTTGGTTGCCGCTTGGAGTCAAAATGGCCGGACGGTTCATGATCCCGTCTGAACCATTCAAAGAGGCTTACTTCCTGGAAGATGCACTGAAGTTCAGGGCGGCGTTGAAAATGCCGCTTGTCTATGTAGGCGGTCTGACCTCACGCGAGAAGATAGACGAAGTCTTGAACGACGGTTTCGAATTCGTGAGTATGGCGCGGGCCTTGCTCAACGATCCGTCATTCGTAAACAAGATGAAGGAAGACGAACATGCCCGTTGCGACTGCGGACATAGCAACTATTGTATCGCTCGCATGTACTCCATCGAAATGGCATGCCATAAACATATTCAGAACTTGCCTAAAAGCATTATTAAAGAAATAGAGAAATTAGAATACAAGTAATGGAAAAAGGATTAGCCATCATAACCGGTCGCGACGGAGCATGGGACAAGTAATCACGGTAGCCCTCGCAAAAGAAGGCTATCCGGTGATTATGGCTTGCCTCGATCCGAAAAAAGCCGTCCCCGTATGCACCCGGATCCAGCAAGAAACCGGTAACACTCAGATCGAAGTGCGGGAAATCAATCTCGCTTCCCTCTCATCCGTAAACAATTTCACCGGTCAATTATTAAAAGAAGGACGTCCCGTCAGCCTCCTGATGAACAATGCCGGAATCCTGACGACTCCGGTACGCAAAACTGAAGGTGGGTTGGAAACAATCGTAAGCGTCAATTATGTGGCACCCTACATGCTCACCCGCCAGTTATTACCCCTGATGCAACCGGGATGCCGCATTGTAAACACAGTATCCTGCACGTATGCTATCGGCCGGATCGAACCGGACTTCTTTGAAAAAGGGAAGAACGGACGCTTTTCCGCATTCCGGTCTATGGGAATACCAAGCTGGCCTTGCTTCTGTTCACACAGGAACTTGCCAAGCGGATTCAGGACAAGGGCATCACCATAAATGCATCAGACCCAGGAATTGTCAGTACAAACATGATCACGATGCAAGCCTGGTTCGACCCACTTACCGACATCCTGTTCCGCCCCTTTATCAAAACACCGGCCCAAGGTGCGGCAACCGCCATCCACCTGGCTCTTTCGAATGAGGCGAAAGATAAAAACGGTTGTTGTTATGCCAATTGTAAAAAGAGGAATGTGTCGGAACGCATCCGGCATCATACACAGCAAAAACAACTTTGGGACGATACGGAAATCTTGCTCCGGCAAAAAGGAATCCGGTTCTGAACCGGCATGCACTTTTAGTTTCATACCGATGAAACTCCTATTCCATGCCTATGAAACTACCGTTCCATGCCGAGGGAATTTCAGTTTCATGCCTATGAAACTGAAAATTCATGCAGACAAGATTTTGCAGATATAAATATAAATCGTACCTTTGCACCGCTTTTAACCCCCGTACGTGTGATGGGAAATTAGAAAGCATAAACATCTAATTTTGAGTAACACAAAAATTAAAACAAAATGAAGACATTTCAATTAGAAGGAAAGTCAAGAGAAGTAGCCGCTACTTCTGCAGACCAGAAGAGAGCATTGAAGGCTATGCGTAAAAACAACGAAATTCCTGCTGTACTGTACGGCGGCGAAAAAGTATCTCATTTCACTATCACGAAAGACAGCGTCCGTAACTTGGTTTACAGCCCTGAAATCTTTGTTGTAGAATTGGCTATCGACGGCAAGAAGACAATGGCTATCGTTAAAGATATCCAGTTCCAACCTGTAACCGACGCTATCCTGCACATGGACTTTTTGGAAGTATCAGATAACAAACCGGTAGTAATGGAAGTTCCGGTTGTTTTGGAAGGTCACGCAGAAGGTGTTAAAGCCGGTGGTAAATTGAACTTGCAGATGAGAAAGCTGAAAGTAAAAGCCCTTTACACAGCAATTCCTGAGAAATTGTTTATCAATGTCGATCACCTGGGATTAGGCAAGACTATGCAGGTTGCGCATTACACTTCGAAGGTCTTGAACTGATTGAACGCTAAGAACGCTGTTGTTTGCGCCGTTCAGTTGACTCGTGCCGCTCGTGGTGCTCAGGCTAAGGCATAATAAAATTATTATTCCTAAATAATGTAAGGGGAGAATATTCAGCAGAGTATTCTTCCCTTTGTTATTACTAAAAACAACATAACAATGAAATATCTGATAACAGGACTTGGAAATATCGGCTCCGAATATTTGGGGACCCGTCATAACATCGGATTCCGCGTTGTAAATGCATTGGCTGAAGATGCCGGCGTCCCTTTCACAGAAGAACGTTATGGTGCAATCGCACGGATGCGTGTCAAGAACTGTGAGCTGATCGTACTGAAGCCTAACACATTCATGAACCTGAGCGGCAATGCTGTCCGCTACTGGTTGCAGAAAGAAAATATTCCGGTAGAGAATCTGTTAGTCGTAGTGGACGATCTGCACTCCCGTTCGGGACACTCCGCCTGAAACCAAAAGGCAGTGATGCAGGACACAACGGATTGAAAAACATCCAACAGCTGTTAGGCACACAAGAATACAGCCGCCTTCGTTTCGGTATCGGCAGTGATTTCCCGCGTGGAGGACAAATCAACTATGTACTTGGCAAGTTTCCTCCGGAAGAACTCCAGGAGATGCCGGATAAGATGAAACGGGCGGTAGAAATCATCAAAAGCTTCTGCCTGGCCGGTATACAGAATACGATGAATCAATTTAATAATAAATAAATTGACAATTAAATCCATGAACGAAGTCCGTATAGACAAATGGATGTGGGCCACCCGCATATTCAAGACACGTACCATAGCAGCCGAGGCTTGCAAGAAAAACAGGGTGATGATAAACGGAGTCAATGTAAAACCTTCCCGTATGATCAAAGTCGGAGAAGTGATTCAGGTACGCAAGCCACCTATCACCTTTTCCTTCAAGGTACTCGATTTAACAGAACGTCGTATGGGAGCAAAACTGGTACCCGATTATCTGGAAAACGTCACAACTCCCGACCAATACGAAATATTGGAAATGAACCGCATATCCGGATTCGTAGACCGTGCACGTGGTTTAGGCCGTCCGACCAAAAAAGACCGTCGCGAACTGGAACAGTTTACCGATCCAGGGATGATGAACGATGGATTCGATTTCGAGTTTGACTTCGAGGACCCGGAAGACGAAGACTAAGCCGTTTTTCACAGCAAGGGTTGTAGCTCCTTTTCAAAGATCTGTCTGCTGATTATACGATAATGCGGCGAATAGGATTCTTCGAAAACCTTGCTGTGATGTCCCACATATTCTCCCCGGTCCAGACGGTCTTCTATTTCTTTGCAATCGGCATCATAATCCGGCAAAGAAAGTTCCATAGAACGGATAATAGACTCAATCCGCTGCCATTCTTTTTGCCAATTGGCAACTGTAACAGGTCGGACACCATTCACACTCCGGACAAACGCATCAAAGAATGTATTATAAGAGATTCGGCCGCTCTTGATGACCGAGAGGTTTACCCGAAGAAAGTTACCTTCCCACCCAGTCGGCTCCGCGATCTCTCCGGTACACTCCGTATAAGAGGCCAGTTCGCGACGCAAATAGTTACCGGCAGCCGTCGTATCGCTGATGATATGTCCGGGACCGAATTTATCCTGAAAGAAATTTTTGTATAAGTCTTTCAAGGTTGACTTCGGATAGTTTTGCATCTGCCGGGAAACAGCTTCACGCACCGCTTTTTCGAAATCCTTCTTTTCTGTCGCCAAAAGACAGAGACAGAAAGATGGAACAAAGTCAGAAAACCGTACTTCCGCATCGTTTATTTGATTACTTCTTTTAGTTTTTTTATGCA
>ENA-OQCK01001185-OQCK01001185.1-human-gut-metagenome-genome-assembly--contig:-NODE-1185-length-10301-cov-1.364065_pt1 | contig 10301 bp, 15 predicted proteins | sample MGYA00242498_ERZ504578 | MGnify/ENA primary metagenome ERZ504578 (study PRJEB26092, sample SAMD00036229) | human gut metagenome | host: Homo sapiens | study: EMG produced TPA metagenomics assembly of... | reverse complement strand
TTTGAAGATCATGGCATCAGGCGTCTGCATGTGGTAGACTTGGACGGAGCGCGGCAAGGGCGGATCATCAACTACCGTATGTTGGAACGGCTGGCGACACGTACTTCGCTAATCATTGATTTCGGAGTCTCACCATCAAAATACAGATACTGCATATCCACACGCTCAATTCTCGCCTGCGGAAATTTCTCTGTAGGGCGGAAGGATTTCTCTAAAACCGCACCGGTGATAATGTTTTTATATTTGGTTCTCACGAATGCCGCACCTTTTCCTGGCTTAACATGCTGGAACTCTACGATTTGACATACGTTTCCATCAATTTCCAGTGTAATTCCATTCTTGAAATCGCCTGCTGAAATCATAAATTTTCCTCCTTAATGTACACTTGACTATGTTCCATTCTATAATACTCAATGATTTTTTCAACTGTTTTTGATAGTTTCCAGTTTCTCCTCAATTTCACAGATTAACCCTTCAAATGGTTTCACTCCAGTCACCACCTGTATATCCGACAATTTCTCGTATACAGGATCTCGGACTGCGAGTAATTTTTTGATTTTCTCAGGCAGATTCTCCCCGGCATGGAAACTGCTGTTTCCCTCCAGCCTCTTGGCCAGAGTCTCCACCGAGGCCTTCAGGTAGATCGTGACTCCTAAATCCTTTAAATACTTTTGATTCTGTTCCTGAATGGGAAGTCCTGCTCCGACGGAAATCACCAACGGCTTGTCAAGTTCAATCAGTTCTTTGATTTCTCTCGTCTCCAAAGCCCGGAAAAACGGCTCTCCAAATTTCGTATAAATTTCATTCACACTCATCTTCATGTGACTCACAATGCTCTTATCTACGTCCAGATACGGAAGATTCAGATCCTTGGCCAGACGTTTCCCCACTCTCGTCTTGCCAGAGCCATTAAATCCCATAATGACTATATGATTCTTCACTTTCGCCCCTCCTCTTTGTATCGCAGCCTAATCCGCTGCAAAATCTTTTGTTTATCTTTTTTCTTTCAAATAGAAATGCAGAACAATTTTTCCAGATACCTCTTCAGCACAATCTGTATCTCTTCTTTGGGGTGAATGGGTTTCACCAGAATATTCCGTATCCCGGCTCGTTTCGCTCCCCAGATGTCTGTAAAAAGCTGATCTCCGATAAAATTGTGTTCGTTCGGTCCGTCCCCATAAGCTTCATCGCCCTGTTGTAGTTTTTCACAGAAGGCTTGTGGGCATTCTCAATGAATTTCTGTTTGATTGGGCGATTGAAAGACTCCACCCTCTCTCTTTGATTGTTGGATAGAAAACAACACTGAAATCCCAAATTCTTCAGTCTCGCAAACAGCCGCAAAGATCTCTCATCTTGGGGCTTCCCGTGGGGAACTAACGTGTTGTCAATATCGAAAATTAAACACGGTATCCCTTGGCATACAGCCCCTCAAATCAATCTCATAAGTCGAATCCAGATATTGATCTGGAAAAAACATTGAAACATGCATCTGACCTCTCGTTCTATCTCTCTTCCAGTGGCACATATGGAATTTCCTCCATCACATTTTTATATGCCGGACGGATAATTTTATCCGTGTTAATCAACTCTTCCATGCGGTGGGCGCTCCATCCCACGATTCTCGCAATGGCAAACATCGGCGTATACAACTCCAGAGGAAGATCTAGCATACTGTACACGAATCCACTGTAAAAATCCACATTGGCGCTGACCCCTTTATAGATTCTGCGCTCCTCAGCAATAATCTTTGGAGCGAGACGCTCTACCATGCATACAGATTGTAGTCTTTCTGGCGTCCCTTTTCCACAGCCAGTTCTTTGACGAACCCTTTGAACACTTCAGCACGCGGATCTGAGATGGAGTAAATTGCATGCCCCATACCATAAATCAACCTTTTTGGTCAAATGCCTTCCTTATGGAGCAGTTTTCTCAGATAAGCACCGACTTCCTCCTCATCGTTCCAATCTTTTACATGATGTTTCAGATCATGGAACATCTTTACCACTTTTTAAGTTGCGCCGCCGTGCTTCGGCCCTTTCAAAGACCCCAAAGCTGCAGCAATGGCCGAGTATGTATCTGTACCTGATGAGGACACTACATGAGTCGTAAACGTAGAGTTGTTACCACCGCCGTGCTCCATATGAATCACCAGGGCCAAATCTAAAATTTTAGCCTCTAGCTCTGTATATTTCCGATCTGTCTTAACATCAGCAGCAAATTTTCTGCTGTGGACAGCGAACGGTCCGGGTGGTGAATATACAAACTTTTCCCCTTCTCATAGTGATTATATGCCTGATATGCGTAGACAGACAGAAGTGGAAATACACTGATTAGATTGATACACTGACGCAGAACATTCGGCAGTGAGACATCATCCGGGTTATTATCGTAGGAGTATAAAGTCAACACGCACCTGGACAGAGCATTCATAATGTCCTTACTGGGTGCTTTCATAATCACGTCCCTCACGAAATTCCGAGGAGAGAACGCTGATTTGCCAGAACTTTCTGGAAATCCTCCAGCTCTTTCGCGTTCGGCAGCTTTCCAAATAGCAATAAATAAGTAGTTTCCTCAAATCCGTATCTGTGATTTTTCAAAAATCCCTGTGTCAAATTTTTGATATTGATGCCGCGGTAGAATAAATTTCCCTCACATGGTACTTCTTTTCCGTCGACCACTTTAACAGCCTGCACATTGGATATTCTGGTAAGGCCCGCCAGAACCCCTTTTCCATTTACATCTCTCAGACCTCTTTTTACATCATATTTTCCATATAACTCCACATCAATCTTGCTGTTTTCCTTACAGATGTCTGTGAGCTGTTCGATTTCCGGTGTTACTTCATATTAAATCCTGACATTTCTTACGTCCCCTTTCTTTTTGTTTTCTATCTTTTCCCTCCCTGAAAAATACATACTTGTGAAATTCCTTAATATAGATCCACATTTCTCTCATTATATCATTATTTTCCATCTGGGTCTAGTGCATTCCCAATCTCTCAGCGACTCCGAGGATGCCGAACAAAGACCGCTCCTCATACAGCATAGGCTCCACATTAGGAAAATAAGTCTTCATACGATAAATATAATAAATCAGCATTCCAATTCCTAAAATCATCAGCGGATACTGCATCCATCGAATTTCTCTCCCCAGAATGTACCTGAACAGAACCGCAATCCCTGCCAACAGCAGTACTCCAAAAAAGAACGGATGTATCTGAAAAGCTCCTTGAAAGTCTCCTCTCAGAAAAAGCAATCCTGCCCGTGTCATTCCACAGGCAGGACAAGGCAAACCAGTAATTCCGCGAAAAGGGCAGACACTCACATGTAAAAAGCCATTCATAAATACGATATAGGCTACTATAAACAGCAGAGGCTGAGCGTTGTCCCGTAAATCACGATAAATTCTCATCCATATTTTTCTCATTTTTGACGATAGGTACTCAAGAAATCTTTCAGCTTCCCGGCAGCTTCCTCTAGCTGTCTTACGTTTGGCAGATACACAATTCGGAAATGATCTGGCTGCGTCCAGTTAAAGCCTTTTCCATTGACCACCAAAACTCTCTTCTCTCTCAAGAAATCCAGAGCGAACTGCTCGTCATTGGTGATATGAAATCTCTCCGTGTCAATTTTGGGGAAAATATAAAAAGCAGCCCTTGGTTTTTTCACTGTAATTCCTGGGATATCCTTTAATGCATTATAGATAAATTCTCTTTGCTCATAAATTCTGCCGCCCGGAACCAGATACTCATTGACGCTTTGGTACCCACCCAGCGCAGTCTGCACGACACTCTGCGCCGGAACATTAGAACAAAGTCTCATATTCGAAAGCATATTCAAGCCTTCGATATATCCCTGTGCCATAGCTTTATTTCCACTTAAGACCATCCAACCCACGCGGAAGCCCGCAATCATGTGGGACTTCGACAGACCACTGAAGGTGACACAAAATACATCTGGCGCCAAAGAAGCAATCGAGGTGTGTTTTAATCCATCCATCACCAGGCGGTCATAGATTTCATCCGAGAAAATAATCAGCTCATTCTCCCTGGCCACCTGTACAATCTGTTCCAAAATATCATCCGGATACAAAGCTCCTGTCGGATTGTTCGGATTGATAATGACGATGGCCTTGGTACGGTCCGTGACCTTACTGCGGATATCATCGATATCTGGATACCAATCCGCCTGTTCATCACAGATATAATGGACAACTTTACCACCTGCCAATGTCGCACTGGCCGTCCACAGTGGATAATCTGGAGCCGGTATCAAAATTTCATCCCCATCATTTAAAAGTGCCTGCATAGAAATGCTGATCAGCTCGCTGACTCCATTTCCCGTATAGATATCCTGCATTCCCACATTCGGAATATTTTCTGCTGATAGTACTGCATAATTGCTTTTCTCGCAGAAAAAATACCTCTCGAGTCTGAATATCCCTGGGAATTTCGGATATTACTCATCATATCCAAAATCACCTCTTCCGGTGCAGAGAATCCAAAGGGGAAGGGGTTGCCGATGTTCAGTTTTAAGGTCTCTTTTCCATCCTCCTCCATTCTCGCGGCCTCGTCCACCACCGGTCCGCGGACATCGTACAGTACATTGTCCAACTTAGAAGATTTTCCAAAAGCTCTCATTTTCTTCACTCCTTCCAAAAATATATTTATTTATGCAGAAAGTCCGCTTTTCGTGGGCTTTCTGTTTTTGACAAACAGAATAAAATCAGTCCGCTGACCGCCATCAAAATCGGATAGAAACAATAAGGTATAATCTGATATGCGTCAGTTGTGTGAGGCTGGCCGCTGACAGAAGCTGTGCCCCATATGGAATCAATCCCTGCCCCACAGAAGTAAACATATCCAAAAGTGACGCTGATCTTTTCGGACTGATCTCAAATTCATCACTGATCTCTTTCGCGATAGGACCAGCCATCACAATCGCTACCGTATTGTTGGCCGTACACATATCCACGAGTAGGGACAAAAAACGCAATGCCCAGCTCTCCGCCTTTCTTTCCCCTGATACGTTTCTTGATAAATTCCAGGATGAACTGAATACCGCCCATCTCCTTTACCAGAGACACAATACAGGCCACTACCATCGAAATTACTGTGATGTCATACATTCCCATAATGCCGCCGCTGCCATCTGCCCCCTGGGCTATCACACGGAACATATCCGCTGGCAGAATACTGCCCGTGGCGATTCCCACAATCAAAGATAGGATAATGCCGGCCAGAAGAACCAAAAACACGTTGAAGCCGATCAAAGCTCCCACCAGCACCACCAGATATGGCAGAACTCTCCAGATATTGTAGGAGAGATCTCCGCTAAGCTGAAAGCTTCCATTCCTTGTCAAAATCACAAACAAAAGGATCGTGATCACTGCCGCCGGAAGCACAATGAAAAAGTTCTCCTTAAATTTGTCCTTCATCTCGCAACCCTGTGTCTTTACCGCCGCGATCGTGGTGTCTGAGATCATGGACAGGTTATCTCCAAACATAGCGCCGCAGACCACCGCACCAATGCAGATTGGCATTCCAAAACCAGTCTTCTCACTGATTCCCACAGCAATCGGAGCCAAAGCCGCAATCGTTCCCATGGACGTTCCCATGGATATTGAGATAAAACATCCAATCACGAATAAACCTGCCACTGCTACCGAAGACGGCAGAATCGACAGTCCCAGATTCACAGTGCTCTCAACGCCCCCAGCCGCTGTGACTGCTCCAGAGAACCTCCTGCCACTAAAAAAGATCAGCACATCGTGATGATATTGTCATCTCCCACACCCTTGGCCACAATATGTATTTTTTCATGAAAATCATGCTTTCTGTCCTGAATAAAGGCCACAAGCAGCGCGATTAAAAAAGCCAACGATCGCCGGCATACTGTTAAAATCACCGCTGACAAATCCAGAACCTAAAAAAATCACCAAAAATACGATAATCGGCAGTAGTGCCCTGCCGTTTGCTTTTATTTTTCCTTCCATGTATCTTCCCCTCTCTATTCTTGTTTTCCCTCCAAAAGCTTACTCAGCTCTTCCATAAAGTATGAACATCCTTGAATTCCCGATAGACGGATGCAAAACGCACATAAGCCACCGCATCCAAATTTTTCAACTCTTCCATCACAATCTCACCGATCTTTGTGCTGGGAATCTCCCTTTCTTCTGTGTTGAATTTTCCCTCGATTGCGTCAATGGTAGAATTAATTTTCTCCACGGGAACTGGACGTTTATAGCAGGCTCTCAAAATTCCCGCTTCAATTTTAGACCGGTCATACTGCTCCCGGTTCTGGTCTTTCTTGATGACAATCAGCGGAATCGTCTCCACCTTTTCATAGGTGGTAAATCTCTTTCCACAGGCGTCGCACATTCGCCTTCTTCGGATGGAATTATTCTCCTCCACTGGTCTAGAGTCTACAACTCTGGTATTATCCTGATTACAATATGGACATCTCATACATTTCTCCCCTCATATTCTAAATCAGACTCAGACAGCTCTCATAGAAATTGCTGCATTTCTTGTAAGTATACTGAAAATTCTAATTTCCGTCAAGGAAATTTCCAAAAGCAGATTATTATCCGATAACTATTTGCTACAGTTCATACCCCCAATGTCCCGCGAGGTGTCTTTGTACCATTTCCTAACTAAAACGCATAAACTGTCATCCACCCCCATAGGTTTATAAAAAAGGATGGAGCAGTCTATGCGTTTGTTTGAACTTCGCCAAAAAGACATCATCAATATCTGCACCTGTAAAAGCCTGGGCTGTCCCGTGGATATAGACTTTGATATCTGCACCGGACGTATATTTGCGCTGATCGTCCCCGGTCCAGCCCGAATCTGCGGCTTTTTCGGCAGAGACAGCGAATATATTATTCCCTGGGAATGCATCCGCCAAATCGGCGAAGATATCATTCTGGTGGAAATCAAGGAAGACCGCTGCCTGAATAAAGATTTTTAGTACAGCGAATCATAAATTCGCTGTACTAGTTTACTTTTTCTCGATAATCAAACCATCCCGGTACGCCTGAAGGAGCATCTTTAACTCTCGAATCCGCTCTTTCAGCGCAGCTCCGTTGTCGGTGTCTCCTACAAGCCGCCTGCGTTGACTTCTGCGGACCGCCACCTGACGGGAGACGATATCGGTCTCTTCCCTCACCGCCGCCTCAGCCGACTTAAAAGGTTCATGGGCAGACAGCAGCAGACCGTAGGATTGTAAATCAAGGTATACCCAGCGATTCCAGTCTCTTTCTGATAAGCCTAGAAAACCCTCCGTCGATCACCAGAACTTTTCCATTGCATTTTACTGGGCTCTCTCCATCCTGCTGATGTACTGGGACATGTCCATTGACAATGTGAGCGCCGGAAGTCTCCAAGCCAAACTCCTTAAAAATCTGGTCCACCACCTTCTCATCTTCCAGCAGGGAATAATATGGATTTTTCTTTTCTACATGGGTCTGCTTATCTGCGATGAAATATCTCTCAAAAGTAGTCATCCGATCTTTCCCAAACAGCGGGGAATTTGGCCCAGTCCAGATATACCAACAGATATCCTTTCCTTTCTCCTGTTCCACTGGGTCCAGAGCAAAAAATGCCTTTCTCACATAGACTTCCAGAGCATCGTACAGTGCTTTTCCATGATAGCTCTTATCAAAGACCCTAACCTGTTTAAAGCTGCCGTCTTCATTCAAAGGCACACAGCCATGGTATAACAGGTTTCCATTGTACACTTTGTAGAGATTCCCTTGACTTAGCAAAAGCTTCATGTGTCTTTGCAGTTTCTCGCAGTTGATGAACGCTGAGCTCAGTCTCTCCATCACGTCCGCCTCTTCTGGGGTCAGTTTGTAAGGATCTTTTGGGTCTATTGTCGGAAATAGATTGTCTTTTAGTTTATATTCTTTTCCATAGATCTTGATCGTTCCTTTTTCATAGTCAATTCTGTGCAGAAGTCTTCGGTCTTCCATTCCAAAACCCGGATATTTCTTGATCAGCTGTCCCTCCAGCTTAAACTGTATCACGGAGATCGCCTTGTGCATTTTCATCCCCAAAGCCGCCTCAGTCTCCGTGGTATTTTTATCCCCTTTCAGCTTAAAACACTCACAGGGTCATCCCGGTACACATTCATTGCCAACCTGCCTAAAGGGAACATATTAATCCCGTATCCGTCTTCCAGAATATCCAAATTTCCATAGCGCACACTGATTCGCACAATTGTGGCGATACACGCTTTTTGACCGGCGGCAGCTCCCATCCAGACAATGTCGTGGTTTCCCCACTGAATATCCAGAGAATGGTAATCGCAGAGTCGATCATGATAAAGTGAGGTCCTGGCCCCCGATCATAGATATCTCCCAGAATGTGAAGATGATCCACGACCAGCCGCTGTATCAGTTCTGCCAAGGCGATGATGAAGTCCTCTGCCCTGCCAATGTCGATGATCGTATTGACAATGGCATTGTAATATGCTTCTTTGTCCAGCACTTCTGACTTTTCCGTAATCAGCTCCTCAATGACATAGGCATAGTCCGGCGGCAGTGCTTTTCTCACTTTTGAGCGGGTATACTTGGAACCTGTAATCTTACACACCTCTATGAGCCGATAGAGGGTGATTTTATACCAATTCTCCATATCTTCTTCCGCTTTTTTCACCAGTTCCATCTTTTCCCTGGGATAATAGATCAAAGTCGCCAAGGAACGCTTATCTGCCGTGCTCAGCGTATGCCCGAAGACATCGTCGATTTTTTTCCTCACAGCCCCGGAACCATTTCTCAGCACGTGGGAAAATGCCTCATACTCCCCATGAATATCTGTCAGAAAATGTTCCGTTCCTTTTGGCAGATTCACGATAGATTGAAGATTTATGATCTCCGTGGAAGCTTTTCCGATCGTGGGATACAGTTCTGCCAGGCACTTCAGATAGCGCAGTTCTTCTTTGCTCATACCTTTCTCCTCCATAAAAACCTTTTTATATAACTGTTTTTGCTTGCATCACTCTACATGAAATCCATCAGCGACATCTGATTAGAATTTGGAATATCTCCAAACAAGTGCATATCATCCATCAAATCAATCACCGTCTTGCTGACTTTCGTACGAATTCTGAAATCATCTTTAGACAAAAACGTTCCCTCATTGGCCGCTGCAACTACCGCGTCCGCGGCTTTATCCCCCAAACCTTCAATGGCATCCAGAGAAGGCATCAGCTTTCCATCAATAATCTGGAAGCGATGAGCCTTTGCCTTATACAAATCCAGAGGCATAAACTCGAACCCCCTGGCGTACATCTCCTGGACAATCTTCATGTCCTTGACCATATCCTGCTCCTTCTTCGTGGCCGCATCTCCCTTCTTATGTATTTCGTCCATATAGTATTCCAGCTTCTCTTTTCCCATGCACATCACCTCATAAGAAAAGTTCGTCGCACGGATACTGAAAAAACGCCGCGTAATATGCCAGCGGATAAAAAATCTTATACCAGGCAATCCGATAGGCCATCATGACGTAGGCTGCCGCGTGGGCCTTAGGAAACATGTAAGAGATCTGTTTGCAGGACCAGATATACCAATCCGGCACATGGTTTGCCTTCATGGTCTCTTCCCATTCCGGCTTCAGCCTTTTCCCTTACGCACGCTTTCCATGATCGTGAAAGCCTGGCTGCTCTCCACTCCCTGATTAATCAGATAACCCATAATATCATCACGGGTACAGATCGCCGTGGAAATCGTCGCCTTTCCCTGGCGTATCAGCTCCTGGGCATTCCCCAGCCATACATTGGTCCCGTGAGACAACCCCGAGATTCTGACAAGGTCGGAAAAACAGGTGGGCTTCGTGTCCTGAAGCATCCCGATGACAAAGTCTGTGCCAAATTCTGGAATCCCCAGACAGCCCAGAGGGCATCCTCCAATATCCTTGGGCTCAATCCCCAGCGCTTTCGTGCTGGCAAATAACGACATCACCTCTGGATTATCCAGTGGAACCTCCTTCGCATCGGTACCAGTCAAATCCTCTAGCATACGAATCATCGTCGGATCGTCGTGTCCTAGAATATCCAGTTTCAGCAGATTTCCATCAATAGAATGGTAATCAAAGTGTGTCGTGATAATGTCAGAGTTCACATCGTTTGCCGGGTGCTGTACCGGCGTAAACTTTTCAATTTCTTCTCCATGTGGAAGCACAATGATGCCGCCTGGATGCTGACCGGTGGTTCTTCGAATTCCAGTGCACCCTTTTACCAACCGGTTAATTTCGCAGTATCGCTTAGGTTGACCGTGTTCCTCAAAATAGTTTTTTA
>ENA-OQCK01001184-OQCK01001184.1-human-gut-metagenome-genome-assembly--contig:-NODE-1184-length-10302-cov-2.100442_pt1 | contig 10302 bp, 11 predicted proteins | sample MGYA00242498_ERZ504578 | MGnify/ENA primary metagenome ERZ504578 (study PRJEB26092, sample SAMD00036229) | human gut metagenome | host: Homo sapiens | study: EMG produced TPA metagenomics assembly of... | reverse complement strand
CTTTAAAGGAAAGCAGGCGGATGAAGATTATTTCGACGACTTGCCGTGTCGGGCGTGAAGACGACAAGCAGTTCAACACCCATGCCCGTGCCTCTTTCTCATTTGCCGACGCTTATGACGGTGGGTATCTGAACCATACGTATCCGAATTCGAGATGGATTTCTCCTCTGCCAATGCTTTGTGCGATGTTCCGATTATCAGCCACGAGACGGGGCAGTTCCAGGTATATCCGAATTATGAAGAGATAAAGAAATATACGGGTGTATTGAAGCCCCGCAATTTCGAAATCTTCAAGAAACGCTTGGAAGAGGCCGGTATGGCCGACCAGGCGCATGACTTTATGATGGCTTCCGGTAAATGGTCGGCCCTGTTGTACCGGGCGGATATCGAGATGAACCTGCGTACGCCGGAATGGGGCGGTTTCCAGTTGCTCGATTTGCAGGATTATCCGGGACAAGGCTCGGCTTATGTCGGAATCTTGGATGCTTTTATGGAGAGTAAAGGATTGATCACGCCGGAAGAATGGCGGCATTTCTGTTCGGAAGTGGTTCCTCTGTTCTGCACGGAGAAGTTCTGTTGGACGAACGATGAGGCGCTCACCGGAGAGGTAGAGATCGCTAATTATTCCGAAAGTGATTTGAATGGCAAACAATTGTCTTGGGTATTGACCGACAGCAAACAACAGGTTTTGGACAAGGGTGTTTTACCTTTACAGGTCAAACAAGGAGAGCTGGCAAAGGTAGGCACATTGAAATCGGCTATCGCTTCTGTCCGGAAGGCTGAAAAAGTCACGCTCGCCTTGTCGATAGACGGCACTCCTTACCGAAATGATTATTCCCTTTGGATTTATCCGGCTGATAAAGAGGTTGCACCATCTGAAGACATTTGTGTGACGGATGATTTGGATGCCCATCTGAAATACCTGACAGAGGGTGGCAAAGTCCTTTGGTTCCCTTCGAAAGACAAACATAAGGATCAAACGGTAGGCGGACTTTTCCAGACGGATTATTGGAATTACCGTATGTTCCGGACTATCTGCGAAAACTTGGACCGCCCAGTTTCTCCCGGTACATTGGGAATCTTGACTGATCCCGGCCACCCTGCATTGGCTGATTTCCCGACCGAGTTCCACACCAACTGGCAATGGTTCCCGATCATCAAGCAGAGCTACCCTATGGTCTTAGACCGTCTGTCCGACGATTACCGGCCGATCGTGCAGGTAATCGACAATGTCGAACGCAACCATAAATTGGGCTTGTTGTTCGAATTCAAGGTAGGGAACGGCAAACTCTTAGTTTGTATGTCCGATCTGAAAGCCGTACAGGACTGCCCGGAAGCTCGGCAGTTCTATCGTAGCATTTTGGAATACATGGAATCCCCTGCTTTCGCACCGTCTTACTCCTTATCCGCTAAGGATTTGCAAGACCTGTTTACGGCTAAGGTGAAAACGGGCGAGATGAAGAAGTTATTCAATATTTCGTCTTATAAGTAGTCTTGGTTTACTTATCTACATAGTATAAGAAAACATCGGAGTGCCTATTAATTCTGTAATCAGTGGCAGTGATTATAAAATCAGTGCCAGCAATTATATAATCACAACTACTGATTATATAATCACTGACGCCGATTACAAAATTAGTAGACATTTAAAAAAGAATTATTCGGGATGAAAAAAGATTTTTTAGGGATTCTGTAAAATCAAGCTCAACGCTTTCAGGTCGTCGGCCCCGATCAGATCCACTTTTTCTTTGATAAAGACTTTTTGAATAGTGGTGTGTCCGGTGCACCCCACCAGCGGAATAGTTTGCCTTCCGCATGGGTTTGCCGGATATATTCGCGCATCTTTTCGAGCTTTTCGGCGGGTATCTCTCCCTGGCTTTCCAGCCGATGTATTTGGAATAATTATCGCTAATGACAGGCATTTGGGCGGCCGGAATACCTTTCCCTAAATCTTCTATCGTACCGTCCAGAAAGATAAATCGGTTGGTTTCAGCAGCAATAGCCTTACGGGGACTTCTCCCTGACAGATAGAACAACACGGCACTTTCTTGCAGTTTCCCGTCCTTTTCATGACAGAAAAGAGATTCGTATGGCTCCAGTTTCTTTTTCAAGACGGGGTACATCGCTTCGCCGTCTGTCTTGCAATCGACCATCAGGTAAAACGGGCGGTCGCTGCCCGGATATACTTTGCCCCCGTTCTTTTTGATCCGTTCGACTAATGGCAAGAGATACAGTTTCTCGAATGTGATATCCGGGTTGGGGGCGACCGAATCGTGGGACACATACAGCTCGCCGTCGATTAGCCATAAATCCGCTTCCACACAATTGAATTGGAATGAAAGGGCATCGAATAGCGGACAGGAACGTTCATAATCGTTGTGTGAGAAGCATTGTAATGAATTGTCTGGGCTTCGATAGAGCCGGATAACAGACTGATAAGCAGAATAATTACTTTTAGTTTCATATGACAGATTCGTATTTGATAAGGCAAAGGTAAACAGTTTTATCCAATTCTCCGGGAATATTGTTTACATTTGCCTAATCAATCTGATAAACCATGAATAGACGATTATTTTTTAAGAGATCATGTGCGGGGGCATTACTTTTATCCTGTCCGGGTTTGTTGGCGCGGGAAAATGAAAGAGACTGCGTTTCGGTTGGTAACGGATATACATTTTGCTCATCGGAATGTACACGGAACCCGCTATTATGAACAATCCATCACAAAATTATCGGAAGCAATAGACGTTTTTAATAGGCGGAAATTAGATTTCATGATTGAACTTGGAGATTTGAAGGATATGGGTGATACTCCTGAAAGAGGGCAGACTTTGTCGTTTTTAGATGAGATAGAAGCAAAGTTCCAGACATTCGACGGCCCTGTCTATCATGTGTTGGGCAATCATGATATGGATAGCAATTTCAAAACCTGAATTCCTCGCGCATACGGCCAATTATGGGAATGCGAAAGGAAACCTTATTATTCCTTCGTACGGAACCAGATTAAGTTTATCGTACTCGATGGTAACTGCAACGAGGATGGTTCCGATTATGATTCCGGTAATTTCGATTGGACCAAGGCGTTTATCCCCGCTGGCCAAAGAGAATGGTTGCAGCAGGAACTGAAGAAAGACGATTTGCCTGTCGTAATCTTTATCCATGAACTGTTGGATACTTTTTCGGGTATTAGTAAGGAACTTTGTATCGGCAATGCGGAGGAGATCGTTTCGATACTTGAGCAAAGCGGCAAGGTCGTAGCCGTTATCCAAGGACATCATCACGCGGGTAACTATAGTTTCCGGCATGGAATCCACTATTTTACGATGAAAGGAATGATAGAAGGAAGTCTTCCCGAAAATAATAGTTTTGCTGTTGTTGAAATAGACAAAGACTTGAATATCTATATAGAGGGGTTTTATAATTGCAAGAATAAGGAGATGAAACGGGGACAACTTCCCCCGATGCTATACGGTGATACCTCCCGTGTCGGGGTGCCTTATTCGAAAGATCCGCATGTGGTTAAATTTAAGGGGCGCTATTTGATGTATCATTCTATTCCGCCGATGAAGGGGGATCCTGCTTCTGGATGGAATATTGGGATTGCGGAGAGTAAGGATTTGGTTAACTGGACGAAGGTGGGAGAGATCACGCCTGCTCCCGGAGCTGATTATGAGAAGAAAGGACTTTGTGCACCCGGTGCGTTGGTGAAGGATGGAAAGGTGCATTTGTTTTATCAGACATATGGGAATGGTGAAAAAGATGCTATCTGCCATGCCGTATCGGATGACGGCATTCGTTTCAAGAGGAATCCTACGAATCCGATTTTCCATCGGCCGGAGATTGGACTTGCGGTCGTGCCATAGATGCGGAAGTATGCGAGTTCAAAGGACGTTATTTCCTCTATTTTGCAACCCGCGATAAAAACTACGACATCCAGATGCAGGGAGTTGCCGTTGCTCCGGGCAATACTAATTTCAACCGGGAAGACTGGGTGCAGGCGACGGATTCCTCTATCCTGTATCCCGTGTATCCGTGGGAAGGAAAATGTATCGAAGGGGCTTCGATTGCAAAAAGAGGTGACAAGCTTTATATGTTTTATGCCGGAGCTTACAATAATGCCCCCCAACAAATCGGAGTGGCGGAAAGTGAAGACGGCATTGTTTGGAAACGCCTTTCGGAAGAACCTTTCCTTAGGAACGGCAAACCAGGCGAATGGAATTCCAGCGAATCCGGTCATCCTCATATTTTTACCGATTCGGACGGACGAACCTACTTGTTCTATCAGGGAAATAACGATAATGGAAAAACCTGGTATATCACACAAGAAGAGGTGATTTGGAAAAATGGAAAACCTTTTCTGAAAGGTAAGTGAAGGTGTGTCAAATTGACATTACCGGACGCGGATGACGCAGAATGCGCAGACGAACGCAGATTTATTTTGTTGATAATTAATATATCTGTGTTAATCTGCGCTCGTCTGCGTTGTCTGCGTCCCATGAATACCGATATTTGACACATCATCAGTTTTACCATACCTTCCTGTTCAGTATGCGGACCGAGTTGAAGACCGCCAGCAGAGCGACACCGACATCTGCGAAGACTGCTCCCCACAACGTGACGTATCCCAATGCACCAGCCAACAGTACAATCCCTTTTACACCAAGTGCCCCTATGATATTCTGACGGACAATTGTACGTGTCTTGCGACCGATAGCGATAGCCGTTGCGACTTTGGACGGCTGGTCGTTCTGGATAACGACGTCGGCACTCTCGATCGCTGCATCCGAACCGAGTCCGCCCATCGCAATCCCTACATGGCTTAGTGCCAATACCGGAGCATCGTTCATTCCGTCTCCGACAAAAGCTACGGATTTACCCGGCTCTTCAACCATTTCCCGGATATGCGTCGCCTTATCTTCCGGCAACAGGTTTCCGTATGCCAGTCGATGTCTAAACGTTTGGCAAAAGACTCGACAATCTCTTTTTTGTCACCCGACAGTAAACGGATATCTGTCACTCCTAACTTCCTCAGTTTGGCAATCGCCTCCACTGCATCATCTTTCAATGTATCGGACAATAGTAGATGGCCGGCATATTTTTTGCCGATGGCGCAGATAACGACGGTCGCCACCTTGTCGGACAACTCTTCGGGGATGGAAATCCCGCGCTCTGTCATCAGGCGGATATTCCCGACAAGTACTTCCTGTCCACCGATGATTGCTTCCATACCATGTCCGGCCAGTTCATGCATCTTCGAGATGTTGATTGCAGAGATATTCTGTTTCTTTGCGTAGCGGACGATCGCCTGTGCGATCGGGTGAGTACTTTTCTGTTCGACGGATAAAAGTAAGGCCAATAGTTCCGGTTCGGAAATTCCATGTGCCAGCATATCCGTCACCTCGAAACGGCCGGTGGTCAATGTACCGGTTTTGTCGAATGCGACGGTATTTATCCGGGTGATAGCATCCAGATAATTGCCGCCCTTGAACAAGATACCGGCTTGTGAAGCCGCCCCGATACCTCCGAAATATCCCAGCGGTACACTGATTACCAAGGCGCATGGGCAGGAGATAACCAAAAATACCAATCCCCGGTACAACCAGTCATGGAAGACATATTGGAAAGACGGCACCACCAGCCCGGCAAGTGCCGGAACTATGACGATCAGCAGAGCCAATACGATCACAGCCGGTGTGTAGAACCGTGCGAACCGGCGGATGAACAGCTCGGCAGGAGCTTTACGTTCGGCAGCATCTTTCACCAACGCTAAAATGCGGGCTAATGCACTCTGGTCATACGGGCGGTTCACTTCTATGCGGACGGCTTGTCCCAGTACGATCATTCCCGCCAGGACTTCATCTCCTTTCCTGAGAGTACGGGGCATGCTTTCGCCTGTTAGGGCGGAGGTGTCGAACGACGCTTCGGTTTCCTGCAAAATTCCGTCGAGCGGTATGCGTCCGCCTGGCTTTACCTCGATCCGTTCACCTGTCTTCACCTCTTTCGGGGAGACGTTGATATATTTACCTTCACGGAATACATCCGTACGTTCGGGACGGACATCGAGCAAGCGGCTGATATTTTGTGAAGCACGTTCGACGGCCTTGTTTTGCAGCATTTCTCCAACCGTATAGAAAAGCATGACAGCTACAGCTTCCGGATATTCGCCAATGCTGAAAGCTCCGATCGAAGCAATCGACATCAATGAGAATTCAGTGAAAAAATCTTTTTGCAAAGCCTCACGATAAGCTTCTCGCATGACAGGCAGCCCTACCGGGAGGAAAGCTGTCAGATACCAGACGAGCTTTACCGCCGGCGAGAACCAGCTTTGTCCGGTATGGTCCAAGATCAGTCCCGCAATTAACAGAATGAAAGACGGGATTGGTAATGCTATCTCCCAACGTTTTTCTCCTTTATTGTGTCCGTGTCCACATCCGCATCCGGAGTGGCAAGTAGTTTTTGCTTCCATAAATCAATCTGTTTTTATTATTCCGATGCAAAGATCCGAAGATACTTTTGCAACTCGATTGCATTTTACAGATCCGTTGGCTTGCATGCCGGACAATCCCTTTGACCGTATAGTTGATCGTATCCATGATGAAGCTCCGGCAACTGTACGACCGGGATTTTATCGGGTCCATACAATAGGTTTTATGGCAAACCTCACAGTAAAAATGGATATGCCTGTTTTCTATAAAGCAAGTATCGGTGTCGCTCCGGCAGATTTCGTATTTCATCGACCCGCTTCCGTCCTCGAAAGCGTGGACGGCGTGATGCTCCAACAGGATCGCCAGAGAGCGTGAAATGGTCGATTTGTCTAATGTCTCAAGTTGCGCCTCCAGTTCGAGCAAGGAAATAGGATATGTCTGTTCCGACAATTTCTGTAATATAAGGATCCGGGCGGCTGTAGGGCGCACACCTTTATCTTTGAGCTTCTCTTCGCATTGTTTTGTTGACATAAATCGTATTGTTTTTCTTGACTCTGTAAAATTATAACAAAATTAATGCAACTCAGTTGCAACTTTATTTTGTTATTATTCTGATATTTTTCGCTACTCGCATTTGTTATGGAATTACCAGAGGAGCAAAATAAGTTAAAGGAGATCGCCGCTGGAAATGTGGAAGCTTTCGAGCATCTGTTTTTCCAGTACCAACCTCGGTTGGTAAATTTCCTTATCGGCCTAACGCACGATAAGGAAGTCAGCCGTGATATGGCCCAGGATTTGTTTCTCTCGTTGTGGAAAGACCGCGAAAAACTTAAAAATGTCCGTTCTTTCTCCTCCTACCTTTTCCAGATGGCGCGTTTTACCGTGTATGACTACTTCGATCGTCTTATAGTATCGGAAAAATATACGAACGAATACTTGCAGGAAGCCTCCCCGGCCGAATCAGAGGAAGAAGCCTTGTTCGTCCGCGAGCTGCAATCGATCATCAACCGTACGGTCGATCAAATGTCTCCCCAGCGAAGCAAAATCTACCGGATGAGCCGTGAGGAAGGTTTGTCCAATGACGAAATCGCCATGCGCCTCGATATCAGTAAACGAACGGTGGAAAACCACCTGACCGCCGCCCTTGCCATTCTTCGTAAAGTCCTTTATCTTTTCTTCCTTTTGCACGCTTGAACCGTCATTCGCATGCTTGTCTTTTTTTCGGTTGGATGCAAGTGTAATCTGTTTTTGACATTGTCGTGTATATATTCGACGTTGTCAATATATTCGACATTGTCGAAAATATACACGACGTTGTCGACAGATTACACTTGCACAAAACCGGAAAACATAATGAAGAAAAGTTGAAAAAAAAAGTGCATATTCGGTTGTGTGTATTTTCATAGTAAGCCGACTCCATTATAAAGCACGGGATTTTATGGAAAACGACAACAATATAAAACGAATCATACAACTTTATTTCGGAAAGCATTTTTCCCGTTCGGGGCGTGTCCTGTTCGGACGTTGGCTGCGGGCGGAAGATGGAGCTTCTGAGAAGACCGATATGTTGCAGGCCTTTTGGAACATTCGCCGGCAGAAGCGACTGTCGAGACTCGCGAAGACTGGGATGCCCTGCAAAGACATTTACAGGTTGAACCGGTCCGTCGGAATACCGTCTCGATGTATCGTGGATGGATCAAATATGCGGCGGTAATTGCATTGATGCTATTGACGGGAGCGGCGACCTTCTTCGTTACGGATCGCTTGAAACCTACCCGGCATGTAGAGATGGCGGAATTATTCGTTCCTTATGGTGAGAGTCGGCAGGTTATTTTGCCGGATGGTTCACAGGTATGGGTCGATGCCGGTTCGTTGCTCGTTTATCCGAAAGACTTTACGGATACGGAAACCCGTACGGTTTACCTGACAGGTGAAGCTTCGTTCACAGTTCGGAAAAACAGGGAAAAGCCTTTTATCGTGAAGACGACTTATTTGGATATCCAGGCTTTAGGTACGGTATTTACGGTTGCTTCTTATCCGGGTGATTCCTGTACGAGTACGATTTTGGAAGAGGGAAGTGTCAAAGTGGATGTAAAGACAGGCGACCACCAGCCGGCTATCCTGAAGCCGAATGAACGCTTGGTTTATTCGCATGCGGCGCATACGGTAACGGTCCAGTCAGTCGATGCTTTGCTCTATAAGATGGAGCGTAGCGGTTACCTGATTTACGAGAATGTCTCTTTCAGTCATCTGATGGCTTCGTTGGAACGGAAGTTTAACGTGACGATTCATTATAATTCCCAGAAATATGCGGACGAATATTACAATGTCAAGTTCGCCCCGCATGAAACACTGGAGGATGTGCTGACTGTTTTGCAGCAGTTGATCGGCATTCATTTTAAGATAAAGGGAAATGTTGTATTTATAAATTAAAAATAGAGGAGAGGAACAGGATGAACAAAAGAAAACCGGAAAGAACGAAGTGCGAAAATCCCTCTTTCCGGCGTTTGAAACCGAATTGTGACTTTTTTGGACTCAACGTAAAACGTTGGAAATAATTAATATTCAATTTTCAAACATACAAATATATGAAATTAACTAATCTAATACCTATAAAAGCGGGAAAAACGCTTTCCCGTTTATGCATAATTGGAGCTCTGTCTCTTGGTAGCTCGTTCGTATTTGCTCAAAATCAACAGGTTCGTTTGTCTGGAAGTAATTTAACCTTAAAGGCTGCTTTCAAGCAAATCGAACAACAAACGAAACTTTTCGTAGACTACAACACACAAGATGTCAACGATTCACGCGTGATCAAGAAAGTGCCGGCCGGCAACAATGTCAAGAACGTCCTGGAACAATTACTGGAAGGCACGAACTGTTCCATCACATTCAGTAACGGCCATGTAATCATTTCCAGAAAAGCCCCGGCATCTTCCGAAACAAAAAAAGTCACAGGCGTTGTCAAAGATGAAAAAGGCGAACCGATCATCGGTGCGAATGTTGTGGAGAGGGGGACGACGAATGGTATCATTACTGATATTGATGGGAATTTCGAATTGAATGTCGCATCTTCTTCTGTGTTGGAGATTTCTTATATAGGATATATTTCCCAAGAAATAAAAGTTGGCAATAATGATCAATTTAGAATTAGGCTGGTAGAAGATACACAAAATCTTGATGAGGTGGTTGTGGTCGGATATGGTACGTCCCGTAAAAGAGATATAGTTAGTGCAATGGCTAATGTTAAAGGAAAAACTTTTAGTAGTGCATCCACCAGCAATGTACAAGATATTCTTCAAGGTAAGTTGCTGGTTTGGATATACGGACTTCACGTTTTCCCGGCGATAATCAATCAATAAACATTCGAGGAGCCAGATCTCTGAATGCAGGCAATAGTCCTTTGGTAATTGTCGCATGGCGTTCCTGGAGTCTCAGCGATTTGAACTCTTATGATATCGAATCGTTAGAAGTTTTAAAAGATGCTGCCAGTTCTGCAATTTATGGATCTATGGGAGCTAATGGAGTGATATTAGTTACAACCAAGCGAGGACGGAAAGGGGTTAAACGAGAAGTTAATTTCAATTCGTATGTCGGAGTAAATGTTCCGCATATGATTAAAATGCAATCCGGTGCACAATATGCTCAATTCCGTCGTGATGGCTATCGTTTTGCACATGGTTGGGATAACTCTTTTACGGATGAAGATGTGTTCTCTACATCAGAACTAGATGTCATAAAGAAGTGGAGATTATACAGATTGGCAGGATCTTATGTATCGGAATGGATTCATACAGTAGTTATCATTTGGGGATCAGTAACAGTGGAGAAGAAACACAGTTATATCTGTCGTTCAAATATGATGATGAGCAAGGTTATT
>ENA-OQCK01001183-OQCK01001183.1-human-gut-metagenome-genome-assembly--contig:-NODE-1183-length-10316-cov-3.085779_pt1 | contig 10316 bp, 21 predicted proteins | sample MGYA00242498_ERZ504578 | MGnify/ENA primary metagenome ERZ504578 (study PRJEB26092, sample SAMD00036229) | human gut metagenome | host: Homo sapiens | study: EMG produced TPA metagenomics assembly of... | reverse complement strand
ATGAACCTGTTAAAGGACTGCAGGGTAAAGGTATACGAGGTGGCGGACCAGGTGGATATTCAGATACAGGCCTATTTCAGCGCGCAGGTTTAAGAAGATACTGGGGTATCACCGTCGGAGTATCAGGACAGGTGCAGATAGCTGCAACAGTCCGGACAGGTTATAATAAACAGGGAAAGCAGGGAAAAATGTAGTACTATACATTGAAAAATTCTTATGCTATACTTATTGAGGATGTCTGTCCCTGCCGGGATGGAGGTCCGGATATATCGGTTTAGGGCATTTTCAGGATTTTTGGAAACCAGGCCGGCAGCGTAAGGGGGAACCAATCACTATGTTGGGATTTAACGATATATTAGGACATGAACAAATAAAGGAACATTTCCGCAACGCAGCGCAGACAGGGAAGGTTTCCCATGCTTATATACTGAGCGGCGAGGCAGGTATGGGAAGGAAATCCCTGGCTAACGCATTTGCCCTCAGCCTGCTTTGCGAGAAGGGGACGGCAAAGCCTGTATGCAGTGCCATGCCTGCAGGCAGGTACTTTCCGGAAACCACCCGGATCTTATTTACGTGACACATGAAAAGCCCGCCAGCATCGGCGTGGACGATATAAGGGAGCAGATTAATGATACCATCCAGGTACGTCCCTACAGCAGTTATTATAAGATATATATAGTGGATGAGGCGGAGAAGATGACCGTACAGGCGCAGAATGCCCTTCTTAAGACCATTGAAGAGCCCCCTGCCTATGCAGTTATCCTGCTTTTGACCACCAATCAGGACGCGTTCCTGCCCACCATCCTGTCAAGGTGTGTGCAGCTTAAGCTGAAGCCTTTAAAGGATTCTGTGGTGAAGGAATAATCTGGTTCAGTCTCTGGGAGAAAATGAGAGCGAGGCTGATATCTATGCCGCTTTTGCCAGGGGCAATCTGGGCAAGGCTATCCATCTGGCCCAGTCAGAGGAGTTTGGGGTGATGTACAGGGAGATGCTCCATCTCCTGAAGCACATCAAGGATACGGATATATCCGGGCTTTTAGACTACATCCACAAGGTTAAGGAGGAGAACCTGGATATCCGGGAATGCCTGGACTTTATGCAGATGTGGTACAGGGATATCCTGATGTATAAAACCACAAAGGATATTAACCTGCTGATATTCAAGGATGAATTCTCCGCTGTCAAGAGTATCAGCACCACAAGCGGCTATGACGGTCTGGAGAAAATTCTGGAAGCCATTGACAAGGCCAGAATCAGGCTGGACGCAACGTGAACACCGAACTGGTCATGGAGCTGATGCTTCTTACCATGAAGGAGAATTAGAACGTGTCAGGGCTGTAAGAGAAGGAGAACACAGAATGATTACAGTAATCGGGGTGCGCTTCCGCACCGCAGGAAAGATATATTATTTTGACCCCGCAGGCCGCCAGATTAAAACAGGCGACCACGTCATCGTGGAGACGGCCAGGGGCATTGAATACGGGTATGTGGTCCTGGGAAACCGGGAAGTGGATGAATCCAAGGTGGTCCCGCCCTTAAAATCAGTTATCCGCATGGCGACGGATGAGGATGAGGCGGCAGAGACCAGGAACAAGCAGAAGGAAAGGGATGCCTTTAAAATCTGCCAGGAAAAAATCAAAAAGCATCACCTGGAGATGAAGCTCATTGACGCCGAATACACATTTGACAACAATAAGGTGCTGTTTTACTTACTGCCGACGGCAGAATTGATTTCAGGGAGCTGGTGAAGGACCTGGCCAGCGTGTTTAAGACCAGGATTGAGCTGCGCCAGGTAGGAGTCAGGGACGAGACTAAAATTATGGGAGGCATCGGCATCTGCGGAAGGGCGCTTTGCTGCCATTCCTATCTGTCTGAATTCATTCCTGTGTCCATCAAGATGGCAAAGGAACAGAACCTGTCCCTGAATCCCACCAAGATATCAGGTGTGTGCGGACGCCTTATGTGCTGCCTTAAAAATGAAGAGGAAACATACGAGGTGTTAAACAGCAAGCTTCCCAATCCGGGAGACTATGTGACCACAAGCGACGGGTTAAAGGGCGAGGTACACAGCGTCAACGTGCTGCGCCAGCAGGTTAAGGTCATTGTGACCGTGGAACGGGACGAGAAAGAAATCAGGGAATACAAGGTGGACCAGCTCAAGTTCAAGCCCAGGAAAAAGAAGGGCAAAGGCGGCGGGGAAAAGCACGGAGGCGACACGCCGGACGCAGAGCTTAAACAGCTGGAAGCCCTTGAGAAGAAGGAAGGAAAGTCGAAGCTGGATGACAACTGATACAGTTACGGTGAAACACACTTGGCGTCAGGAAGGTACCATCATGCTGCGGGACGACGAGCGGATCGATGATTTGCAGCGCAACCATTACGGAATTATCCAGAGGAAGGGCGCATTCTGCTTTGGCATGGACGCCGTCCTTCTGTCCGGCTTCGCCGTTGTGAAAAAGGGGGAAAAGGTGCTGGACCTGGGAACAGGCACGGGCATCATCCCCATCCTCCTGACGGCTAAGACTGAGGGAAGCCACTTTACCGGTCTGGAGATACAGGAAGAGTCGGCGGACATGGCCAGGCGGAGTGTGGCATATAATCATCTGGAAGGCAAGGTGGACATCGTCACCGGCGATTTAGTGGAGGCCAGCAGGTTATTTGCACTGGCTTCTTTTGATGTGGTAACAGCAATCCCCCTTATATGAATGAATCCCATGGGCTTAAGAATCCCGGGGATGCCAAGGCCATTGCCCGCCATGAGGTGAAGTGTACGCTGGAGGATGTGGTGAGGGAGGGAACCCGGGTACTGAAGCCGGGAGGCCGTTTCTGCATGGTCCACAGGCCCAGACGGCTGATTGAAATTATTACTGTCATGAAGCGCCATGCCTGGAGCCAAAGCGCATGAAGATGGTCCACCCTTATGCGGACCGGGAGGCCAACATGGTGCTCATAGAGGCCGTGAGGGGAGGCGGTCCTCTCCTTAAGATGGAAGCCCCGGTCATTGTCTTTGATCAGAACGGGGATTATTCCCGGGAGATACGGACCACCTACGGATATTGACGGATTATCAGACTTATGAGGGAAAGCGTCTAAAAAAACAGACGCAAAGCGCCCGATGGATAGAAGGGAGAGGCTCATGGCAGGAACACTTTATCTCTGCGCCACGCCAATCGGCAATCTGGAGGATATTACCTTCAGGGTACTCAGGACATTAAAGGAAGTGGATTTGATTGCGGCAGAGGATACACGCCACAGCATCAAGCTTCTGAATCATTTTGATATAAAAACGCCCATGACCAGCTACCACGAGTATAACAAGGTGGACAAGGCCAGATACCTGGTGGGCCGGCTGGAGGAAGGGGTGAACATAGCCCTGATTACGGACGCGGGCACCCCCGGTATATCGGATCCGGGAGAGGAGCTGGTAAGGCAGTGCTATGAGGCGGGAATCCAGGTCACCTCCCTACGGTCCGGCAGCGTGTATCACGGCCCTCACCATGTCGGGGCTTTCCACCAGGAGATTCTGCTTTGAGGCCTTTCTTCCCTCTGAGAAGGGGGATAAAAAGGAGCGTGCCAGAATCCTGGAGGAGCTGAAGCGGGAGACCAGGACCATTATCGTGTATGAGGCACCCCACCATCTGGCGAGAACCCTTGAAGATTTATATAAAGTCCTTGGAGACAGGAACATAACCATATGCAGGGAGCTTACGAAAAAATATGAGACAGCCTGCAGGACCACGTTCCGGGAATCCCTGGAACGCTGCCGTCAGGAAGAGCCTAGAGGTGAGTGTGTCATAGTAATAGAAGGAAAGCCTCTGGAGGAGCTGCGAAAGGAGCAGATAAGCCGCTGGAGGATATGGAAATCCAGGAGCATCTGGCCTGCTATACGGACCAGGGCATGGATAAGAAGGAAGCCATGAAGGCCGTGGCAAGGGACCGGGGAATCACAAAGCGGGATGTGTACCAGAAACTTCTGTAAATGGACGCATGAGCATAAGATATAGAAAGAACCTGCGGCTTATGTGCCTTCTGATGTTGAGAAGGGGCCGCAGGTTCTCTCTATGTACGTGTTTTGATTACTCGGTGACATTAAGGCCGGCTAGCTTAGCCAGCGCAACAACGGACTGACGGGATACTTTCTTGCCCTCATATTCCAGCAAATCGTCAGTGCTTCCGGTGAAGATGTCAGCACATTCTGCCTTCTTCAGGATGATACAGTCATCCTGAACCGTGATTTCAAGACCATCTTTCACATCCAAATCAAGGCTTCTTCTTAATTCGATGGGAAGGGTGATTCTGCCGAGTTCATCCAATTTACGGATAACACCTGTAGTTTTCATGGTTAATACCCCCTTGTGAAATGTATTCGCCCCATTTGTACAAGTTTAACTTACCAAATTCAGGGAGCAAAGTCAATATATGTAAATGTCAGAATTGGTAAGAAATGTAAGAGAACAGTAAAGTTAACAAAAAGCGACAAAAAATATTTCTTGACAAATACTTACGTTTCCTGTAGTATTACTTTGATGTTCAAAGTATTTCCTCTGAGCAAGCAAAAGAAGGAAGGCAGGAGTCCGCTGATTGCTGATGGATTCGGGATGGGTAAGAAGAATGACAACAAGAATCGTAGGAACGGTTCCTATGTACCGGAGCAGATTGTGACCAATGACGACCTTGCAAAGATTGTGGAGACCAACGACGAGTGGATCCGCAGCCGGACGGGGATAGGGGCGAGAAGGATTGCCACCAACGAAGGTACCTCCTATATGGCGGCTGAAGCCTCAGTCAATGCGCTGGAGAATGCAGGTGTAAAACCTGATGAAATAGACCTTATACTGCTGGCTACCTCATCGCCGGATTACTGTTTTCCCAATGGGGCATGTGAGGTACAGGACAGGATAGGCGCGATAAACGCGGCCTGCTTTGACATAAGCGCGGCCTGCACCGGTTTTGTCTACGCGCTGAACACAGCCCATGCGTTCATAAGCAGCGGCATCTATAAGGCGGCCCTGGTGATTGGCGCGGATGTGCTCAGCAAGCTGATTGACTGGACGGACCGGGGAACCTGTGTGTTATTTGGAGACGGCGCGGGCGCAGTAGTGGTAAAGGCCGATGAAACCGGTATTCTGGGAATGAACATGCACTCAGACGGAACAAAAGGCGGAGTGCTGACCTGCGGTTCCAGGACCAATGGAAATTTCCTCATGGGCAAGAAGCCGGAGCTGGGATATATGACCATGGACGGCCAGGAAGTATTTAAATTTGCAGTAAAAAAAGTACCGCAGTGCATAATGGAAGTACTGGACGATACAGGCGTAAAGGCAGAGGATGTCAGGTATTTCGCAATCCATCAGGCCAATTACCGGATCATTGAATCCATAGCAAAACGCCTGAAGGTAAATGTGGACCGTTTCCCGGTGAATATGGAACACTACGGCAATACATCAGGGGCATCAGTTCCCCTTCTTTTAGATGAGATGAACCGTAAGGGAATGCTGTCAGCAGGAGACAAAGTGGTGCTGTCCGGATTCGGCGCAGGCCTTACCTGGGGTGCGGCCCTGTTAGAGTGGTAAAAATAAAATTATAATATAAATCAAGAAAATGTAAAAGGAGAACAACAACCATGTTAGAGAAAATGAAAGAAATTATTGCAGAGCAGTTAAGCGTAGAGGCAGACACCGTTACAGAGGCTTCCTCCTTCAAAGAAGATTTAGGCGCTGATTCCTTAGACCTGTTCGAGCTGGTTATGGCCCTGGAGGATGAGTACTCCGTAGAGATTCCTGCTGAGGACTTAGAGCAGTTAACCACTGTGGGCGAGGTTATGAACTACTTAAAAGGCAAGGGCGTAGAGGCATAAATAGCAGATAGGGTTTGACAACGGCGTGTGGATGAATTGAAGCACGCTGTTACTTTAATAGGGGAGAGCCCAGGAAATGTAGAACTGGAGGTAGAACAATGAAAACAAGAATTACAGAAATGTTAGGAATTGAATATCCTATTATTCAGGGCGGCATGGCCTGGGTAGCAGAACACAACCTGGCAGCTGCCGTATCCGAGGCAGGCGGTTTCGGACTGATTGGCGGTGCCAACGCACCTGGGGAAGTGGTGCGCGACGAGATCCGCAAGGCCAGAGAGCTGACAGATAAGCCTTTTGGCGTCAATGTCATGCTGCTGAGCCCCATGCGGAGGATGTGGCAAAGGTGGTTGTGGAGGAAGGCATCAAGGTGGTTACCACCGGTGCCGGAAACCCCGAAAAATATATGGAAATGTGGAAGGCAGCAGGCATTAAGGTGATTCCTGTGGTAGCAAGCGTGGCCCTGGCCCGCCGTATGGAGAAGTACGGGGCGGACGCAGTGGTGGCTGAGGGCATGGAGTCCGGCGGCCATATAGGAGAGCAGACCACCATGACGCTGGTTCCCCAGGTAGCGGACGCTGTTTCCATTCCTGTTATCGCGGCAGGCGGTATCGGAGACGGAAGAGGAATAGCCGCGGCCTTTATGCTGGGTGCTGAGGCAGTTCAGATGGAACCAGGTTCGTGGTTGCCAAAGAATCCATTGTACATGAGAATTATAAGCAGCGCATTATCAAGGCCAAGGATATTGATTCCACGGTCACAGGACGCAGCCACGGCCATCCTGTAAGAGGACTCAGGAACCAGATGACCAGGGAATACATCAAACTGGAGCAGGAAGGCAAGTCCTTTGAGGAGCTGGAGTACCTGACTCTGGGAACCCTGCGCAAAGCGGTTATGGAAGGCGATGTAAACGGCGGAACCGTTATGGCCGGACAGATTGCAGGCATGATATCCAAGGAGCAGACCTGTAAGGAGATGATTGAGGAAATCATGGCACAGGCAGGTAAGCTGATGGGCTGGAACTAATACCGCACGGCGTATTTTGCCGGCAGGAACCAGTTGATTGGGACAGGATTTAGGATAAGGAGATAACAGGTATGAGCAAGATTGCATTTATTTTCCCTGGACAGAGCCCAGGCCTGCGGAATGGGCCAGGATTTCTATGAGCAGACTGAGACCGGAAAAAGAATCTTTGACAAGGCGACACAGTTAATGGGATTTTCCATGCCCCAGCTGTGCTTTGAGGAAAATGACAGGCTGGATATCACGGAATACACCCAGGCCGCCATGGTAACCGCCAGCATCGCATGATGCGTGTTCTGGAAGAAAATGGAATCAAACCGGATGTGGCGGCGGGACTCAGCCTTGGAGAATACTGCGCCCTGGCAGCGGCCGGAGTCATGAGTGATGAGGATGCCATTTGGACGGTCCGCCAGAGGGGAATACTTATGCAGGAGGCTGTACCTGTGGGCGAGGGCGCATGGCAGCCATTTTGGCCCTGGACGCGGCAGCGATTGAGGAAGTGACAGGAGCCATGGAAGGCGTGTGGATTGCCAATTATAACTGTCCGGGACAGATTGTAATTTCCGGTGAGAAGGCAGCTGTGGAAGAAGCGTGTGAGAAGTTAAAGGCAGCCGGGGCAAAGAGGGCAGTGATGCTGAATGTCAGCGGCCCCTTCCATTCCGGTATGCTGACAGCCGCAGGCGAAAAGCTGGGACAGGTCCTTTCCCGGGTGGAGCTTCATGAGCCCCGGATTCCTTATGTGGCCAATGTGACGGCACAGTATGTAAAGAGCGCAGCAGAGGTAAAGGAACTGCTCACAAGGCAGGTTTCATCCTCAGTCAGATGGCAGCAGAGCGTGGAGGCCATGATTGGGGACGGCGTGGACACCTTCATCGAGATTGGCCCCGGTAAGACACTGGCCGGTTTCATGAGGAAGATAAGCCGGGACGTGAAGACCCTTAATGTGGAAAAATTAGAGGATATAGGTAAAGCAGCGGAAGCACTTAAATCATAAGCAGGAGGAGAGACCATATGCTGGAAGGAAAGATTGCACTGGTAACAGGCGCAAGCCGCGGAATCGGCCGTCAGATTGCCCTTACACTGGGCCGGGAAGCGCAGCCGTAATCGTGAATTATAATGGCTCTGCGGCAAAGGCAGAGGAAGTAGTGAAGGAAATCGAAGCAGCAGGAGGCAAGGCAGAGGCAGTTCAGTGCAATGTTTCCGATTTTGAGAGCTGCGGCAGGATGATGGCGGACATGGTTTCCAGGTATGGCCGTCTGGATATCCTGGTGAACAACGCTGGAATCACCAGGGACAACCTGCTGATGAAGATGTCGGAAGAAGATTTTGACGCTGTCATAAGCACGAACCTGAAGGGCGTATTTAACTGCATCAAACACATTCCCGCCAGATGTTAAAGCAGAAGGCAGGAAGAATCATCAACATCTCCTCCGTATCAGGAGTTCTGGGCAATGCGGGCCAGGCCAATTACTGCGCGGCCAAGGCCGGCGTCATCGGCATCACCAAATCAGCTGCCAGGGAGCTGGCCAGCAGGGGAATTACGGTGAATGCGGTGGCTCCTGGTTTCATTGCCACGGAGATGACCGATGTTCTCAGTGACAGCGTAAAGGCAGCTGCCACGGAGCAGATTCCAATGAAGCATTTCGGAAGCACGCAGGACATTGCAGAGACAGTTGCTTTCCTGGCTTCCGATAAGGCAGGATATATCACTGGCCAGGTCTTAAGCGTAGACGGCGGAATGGCCATGTAGGATGCCCCGGCATACGTTCCGGGCTGTAAAAGAACAGGAGTGAGATTAGTATGAAAACAAGAGTAGTAGTAACCGGCATGGGCGCCATTACTCCCATTGGAAATGATGTGGAGAGCTTCTGGCAGGGACTTAAGGATAAGACAGTTGGAATTGGCCCCATTACCTATTTTGACACAACCGAATATAAGTGCAAGCTGGCCGCGGAGGTAAAGGGATTTGACCCCAAACAGTACATGGATGCCAAGGCAGCCCGCCGTATGGAGGCATTTTCGCAGTTTGCGGTGGCTGCATCCAAGGAAGCCCTGGAGCAGTCCGGCATTGATATGGAGAAGGAGGATCCCTACCGCGTAGGCGTGTGCGTGGGATCCGGCATCGGCTCTCTCCAGGCCATGGAAAAGGATGTGAAGAAGCTTAACGATAAGGGACCCAGCCGTGTGAACCCCCTTCTGGTGCCACTCATGATAAGCAACATGGCCGCAGGCAATGTTGCCATCCAGTTCGGGCTTAAGGGAAAATGCTTCAACGTGGTAACTGCATGCGCAACCGGAACCCATTCCATCGGTGAGGCGTTCCGTTCCATTCAGTACGGCGAGGCGGACGTGATGGTGGCCGGCGGAGCAGAGGCCAGCATTACCCCTATCGGCATTGCGGGATTTACCTCCCTTACAGCCTGAACACCACAGAGGACGCTTCCAGGGCATCCATCCCCTTTGACGAGGACAGAAATGGTTTTGTTATGGGCGAGGGAGCCGGCGTGGTAGTGCTGGAGTCCCTGGAACATGCAAAGGCCAGAGGAGCCAATATCCTGGCAGAGGTAGTTGGATACGGCGCACCTGTGACGCCTTCCACATCACTTCCCCTGCAGAGGACGGAAGCGGCGCAGCCCGTGCCATGGAGAACGCCATAAGGGATGCAGGTATCACGGCGGAGGATATTGACTATGTCAATGCCCACGGCACCAGCACCCATCACAATGATTTGTTTGAGACAAAGGCCATCAGACTGGCTTTGGGAGACCATGCGGAAAAAGTGAAGATTAACTCCACCAAATCCATGATTGGCCATCTTCTGGGAGCAGCAGGCGGCGTGGAGTTTATCACCTGCGTGAAGTCCATCCAGGATGGATTTGTCCATGCCACAGTAGGACTTGAGAAGCCGGGAGAGGGCTGCGATCTGGATTACACCATGGGCGACGGCGTTTCCATGAACGTGGATGTGGCCATCAGCAATTCCCTTGGATTTGGCGGACATAATGCCAGCCTGATTGTGAAAAAGTTCAGCGAATAATAGGAGGCCATGAGCTATGAACGTAGATGAAATCATAAAATTAATGCAGGCAGTTTCAGACAACGGGCTGACCAGCTGGAGTTAAAGGAAGGAGAGCTTAAGCTTTCACTGAAGCGCGAAAAAGAGATGCCTCAGATTGTAACGGTAAGCGCTCCGTCCCCAGACGCGCCGTCCATGCAGATGGCAGCTATGCAGAACGGCCTGGCAGCTCCATCCATGATGTCCCCGGCCATGATGCCTCAGGCAGCCCAGGACACGGCTGGCCGCGCTGATATTGGTTCAGACAAGGTAGTTACTTCCCCCTTGGTGGGAACCTTCTACAATGCTTCTTCACCGGACGCTGCTCCTTTTGTACAGGCAGGAGATACCGTGAAAAAGGGCCAGGTACTGGGAATTATCGAG
>ENA-OQCK01001182-OQCK01001182.1-human-gut-metagenome-genome-assembly--contig:-NODE-1182-length-10320-cov-4.100657_pt1 | contig 10320 bp, 11 predicted proteins | sample MGYA00242498_ERZ504578 | MGnify/ENA primary metagenome ERZ504578 (study PRJEB26092, sample SAMD00036229) | human gut metagenome | host: Homo sapiens | study: EMG produced TPA metagenomics assembly of... | reverse complement strand
GAGGACGCTTCTTGGCTGGCTCCGATCGTGAAAGAGGAAGTAGCTCCGTGCAAGGCAAGAAGCCGGTTTATAGCGGTCTGTTCATCTGCGAGGATTGGCAGAACAAGGCGAATATCAAGGACCCGGAAGGCCATGGACTGATCCCGTCCGAGATCGAGGAGGCCGTAAGAGGTTCCATGGAGAACGGAGCGGCCGGCGTGGCGTTGTTTACGCCGGGCAACATGACGGATGAGCATTGGAAAGCTTTCGATAAGGCGATCCACCAACCGTATACCGTAAAGCCCTAATTCGTAATTACTATACGATAAAACAAAGACGAGGAGGCGCAGCTCTTCATTTTCTCGCCTGCGCCTCCTCTTTGACTTATCCATCTAATCTATCTTACTAATAAATAATATCATGACAACTAAGAAACAAGAGAAAATCAAATTCAGTAAAGCATTCTGGGTAGCGAACACCGTCGAGTTGTTCGAGCGAGCCGCTTATTACGGCGTATTTATCGTCATCACCCTTTATCTTAGCCGCATCTTAGGCTTTAACGATATTCAGGCCGCCAGCATCGCCGGTATCTTTTCCGCTTGTCTGTATCTGCTGCCCACATTCGCCGGAGCGTTGGCCGATAAGATCGGTTTCCGCAACTCGATGCTACTGGCTTTCACTTTGTTAACTTGTGGCTATCTAGGACTGGCTGTTTACCCTACTTGGCTTCAATCCGCCGGACTTGTTGAATACAGCACGATGACTACCTTTACGGGATTGCTGGAGAGCAATCTTCAGTACGGCATTATCCCTATCATGGCCTTGATCGTATGCGGCGGGGCTTTTATCAAGAGCGTTATCTCCGGCACGGTCGCTAAAGAGACTACGCCGGAAACCCGTGCGAAGGGCTTCTCTATCTTCTATGCAATGGTAAATATCGGGGCCTTCTCCGGGAAGACCATCGTGAAGCCGCTTCGCGAGGCGTTGGGCAACGAAGGTTTGATTACCTTGAACTATTTCTCGGCGAGCATGACCTTCCTTGCCTTGCTAGCCATCTGGTTCTTCTACAAAAGCGCTCAGCATTCGGGCGAGGGCAAGACGTTCGGGCAGATCTGGAACGCCTTGATCAAGGTTTGTAGTAACGGACGGCTCATTACATTAATCATCATTATCACCGGATTCTGGATGGTACAACACCAGCTGTATGCCACGATGCCAAAATATGTGCTTCGTTTGGCCGGCGAGGGAGCCTCTCCTTCTTGGTATGCCAACGTAAACCCTTTAGTCGTAGTTCTGACAGTCAATCTAGTAACACAGATGATGCGGAAGCGGACAGCGCTTACCTCCATGACGGTGGGTATGTTTATCATGCCGGTGTCCGCTCTTTGCATGGCATCCGGTAATATGCTGGATACTAATTCCTTGATCCTAGGATGCATCCCGTAGCCTTCATGATGGTGGTGGGTATCGTCTTCCAAGGGCTGGCGGAGACGTTCATCTCTCCTCGCTTTCTCGAGTATTTCTCCTTGCAAGCACCCAAAGGAGAAGAAGGTCTCTATCTTGGATTCAGCATTTGCATTCTTTCCTCTCCTCTATCTTCGGATTCGGGCTGTCTGGTTTCCTTTTAAGCAAGTATTGCCCGGAGCCAACCCTATTCGCCTCTCACGAGGAATGGCTAGCGGCAAGCGCGAACGCCCATTACATCTGGTATTACTTCGGTGCGATCGCCTTGGTATCCGCCGTAGCGTTGATCGTGTACGGACAAGTCGTAAAGAGCTGGATAGCCAAAAGATTTGACCCGGTAAAACTACGAGGTCAAATCCATTACCTTTGATTTGACCTCGTAGTTCTAAAATATCTAATCCAAACACATGGATTTGACCTTTAAGGCTTGCGATATCCAATCATAATCCGTAGATTTGACCCGGAAGAATTGCAAGATCAAATCCTTGAGAAAAAACAACCTTAAAACATATCATCATGGAAGAAACATTCAAGAGAATCCCCCGGAAGATGTCTTTATCACCGTCTTCAAGCGTAAACCCACCGAAGAAGAGCTTTGGATGGGTGTCCCTCCCGACTTCGACGGCAACCGCCCTCGGGCAACAACCTGATCGATCTCTTCGCCTATCTCATCCGCAAGTACGGCCGGATGGACACCAGCGAATACGCCCGCATAATGCAACTCAAGACCAGCGAGCTCCGGGGCGCCATCCTCGCCATCGGTGGCATGTCGGCGATGGAATGGCGCAACCGCTACCTTCTCCTCGAAGCTCAGGAGCTGATGGAGCGGACGGACATGAGCATCACCGCGATCGCCGCCAAGCTGGGTTTCTCGCAGCCCTCGGTATTCTCCAAGTTCTTCCGCACGCTGACGAAATCGCAGCCTTGGGAATGGCGCATCGAGAAAAAAAAACCGGGCTCAAACCGGAAGAGAACCTATCATTGCTACGAGTAATCAGCAGGCAATACATGCTCAAACACACGCCAAGTGTGCAATTTCCTCCGCAAAGTTCTTTGTTATAAAGAATGTTTGATTACTTTTGCACCTCGAGATTAACAAGAAAGTAGAAGTATTACATCAATATAAAAATCTAATATTCCTATATAATATGAGTTTAAGAATTATAGTTTTAGCGAAACAGGTCCCGGATACACGAAACGTGGGAAAGGACGCCATGAAGCGGACGGTACGATCAATCGCGCCGCCTTGCCCGCGATCTTTAACCCGGAACGACCTGAACGCCGTTGGAACAAGCGTTACGCTTGAAAGACGCTTACCCCGGGACGACAGTTACGCTGCTGACGATGGGCCGGGACGTGCCGCCGAAATCATCCGCGAGGGTTTGTATCGTGGTGCTGACGGCGGTTTTTTGTTGACCGACCGTGCGTTTGCCGGAGCCGACACGTTAGCCACATCCTATGCGCTTGCCACGGCTATCAAGAAAATCAACGATTATGATATTATCATCGGTGGTCGCCAAGCGATCGACGGCGATACGGCACAGGTAGGTCCGCAAGTCGCTGAGAAATTAGGACTGACCCAGATCACGTATGCCGAGGAAATCCTAAACGTTGATAAGGAGGCCGGACGTATCACCGTAAAACGTCATATCGACGGGGGTGTCGAGACCGTGGAAGGTCCGCTTCCTATCGTTATCACCGTGAACGGCTCCGCCGCTCCCTGCCGTCCCCGCAACGCGAAGTTGGTACAAAAGTACAAACACGCCATGGGTAAACAGGAACGGGCCGTGCAACCCGCCTGTCACCAGGACGGTACGCCGACTCTTCGCTACCCGGAATTGTACGAGACCCGCCCGTATTTGGATATTCAAGAATGGAGCGTAGCCGACGTGAATGGTGACTTGGTTCAATGCGGCCTTAGCGGTTCGCCGACGAAGGTAAAAGCGATCGAGAATATCGTCTTCCAAGCCAAGGAAAGCAAGACCATCTCCAGCGCCGACCAAGAAGTAGAGGATTTGATTGTCGAACTGTTAGCTAACCACACCATCGGATAAGATTATGAACAACGTATTTGTATATTGTGAGACAGAAGCACGAACGTTGCCGATGTAAGTCTTGAGCTTCTGACTAAAGGTCGTAAGCTAGCCAATCAATTGGGCTGTGGGCTGGAGGCGATCGTTGCCGGGTCCGGCCTTGAGGGTGTAGAGAAACAAGTATTGCCTTTTGGCGTCGACAAGGTTCATGTGTTCGACGCTCCGGGTCTGTTCCCTTATACGTCACTTCCTCATTCCTCTATCTTGATCAATTTGTTCAAGGAGGAGAAACCGCAGATTTGCTTGATGGGCGCTACGGTGATCGGTCGTGACTTGGGCCTCGTGTATCCTCGGCCTTGACAAGCGGCTTGACGGCCGATTGTACCTCTTTGGAGATCGGCTCGCACGAGGACAAGAAAGCGGGTATCACCTACGAGAACTTATTATATCAGATCCGTCCGGCGTTCGGTGGTAACATCGTAGCCACGATCATCAACGGAACATCGCCCGCAAATGGCGACCGTTCGTGAGGGCGTGATGAAAAAGGAAGTCCTTGACGAGAATTATAAAGGTGAAGTGATCCGCCACGACGTAGCGAAGTATGTCCCCGAGACAGACTATGTGGTGAAAGTGATCGACCGTCATGTAGAGAAAGCGAAGCACAACCTGAAAGGCGCTCCGATCGTAGTGGCCGGAGGTTATGGCGTAGGCTCTAAGGAGAACTTTAATTTATTGTTCGATTTGGCGAAAGAGCTTCACGCCGAGGTAGGCGCCAGCCGTGCGGCTGTCGATGCCGGTTTCTGCGACCACGATCGTCAGATCGGTCAGACCGGTGTCACGGTGCGTCCGAAATTATATATCGCTTGCGGTATCTCCGGGCAGATCCAGCATATCGCCGGCATGCAAGACGCCGGTATCATCATTTCGATCAATAATGATGAGAACGCCCCGATCAACACGATCGCCGATTACGTAATCAATGGTACGGTAGAAGAGGTGATTCCTAAGATGATTAAGTATTACAAAAAGAACAGTAAGTAAGATTATGGCTAATTTCTATACAGATAATCCCAGCTTGAAGCATCATCTTCACCATCCGTTGATGAAGCGTATCGTAGAGCTGAAAGAGCGCGGCTATGCCGACAAGGATACATACGATTATGCTCCGATCGATTTCGAGGACGCAATGGATAGCTACGAGAAAGTATTGGAGATCGTTGGTGAGATTTGCGGGGAAATTATCGCCCCGAACGCTGAGGGCGTAGACCATGAGGGCCCCACGGTAGCGAACGGACGTGTCACGTACGCTTCCGGGACACAGCAAAACCTCGATGCCGTTCGCAAGGCCGGCTTGATGGGTATCGCTATGCCTCGCCGCTACAATGGTTGAATTTCCCGATCGTCCCTTACATCATGGCCGCCGACTTGGTTTCCCGTGCCGACGCCGGTTTCGAGAACCTTTGGGGTCTACAAGATTGTGCCGAGACTTATACGAGTTCGCAACGAGGATCAACGCCAACGTTACATCCCTCGTGTTTGCGACGGAGAGACCATGTCTATGGACTTGACGGAGCCGGACGCAGGTTCCGACCTTCAATCCGTTATGTTGAAAGCTTTTTACAACGAGGCTGACGGTTGCTGGTATCTGAACGGCGTAAAGCGTTTCATCACGAATGGCGACGCTGACATCCATTTGGTATTGGCCCGTTCCGAGGAAGGTACGAAGGATGGACGTGGCCTTTCCATGTTCATCTACGACAAGCGCAATGGTGGCGTGAATGTCCGTCGTATCGAGAACAAAATGGGTATCAAAGGCTCTCCTACTTGCGAGTTGGTATTCAAGAACGCGAAAGCCGAGCTTTGCGGTGATCGTAAGCTAGGTTTGATCAAATATGTAATGGCTTTGATGAACGGTGCCCGTCTGGGTATCATGGCTCAAGCCGTAGGACTTAGCGAGGCTGCCTATCGTGAGGCTTATGCTTACGCCTTGGATCGTAAACAGTTTGGCAAGTCTATCATCGAGTTCCCGGCGATCGCTGAGATTATCGCTTGATGCGTGCGAAAGCGGATGCTTCCCGTTCTATGTTATACGAGACCGCCCGTTTCGTTGACGTCTACAAAGCGTTGGATGATATATCCAAGGAACGTAAACTGACTCCGGAAGAACGTCAAGAATTCAAGAAGTACAGCAAGCTCGCGGATGCTTTCACCCCGATGGGTAAAGGCATGACTACCGAGTACGCAAACCAGAACGCTTACGACGCTATCCAAGTTCACGGAGGTTCCGGTTTCATGAAAGACTACGCTTGCGAACGTATCTACCGGGATGCCCGCATCACGAATATCTATGAGGGTACCACCCAATTGCAAGTCGTAGCGGCCATCCGCCACGTCACCACGGGTACTTATTTGAACCAGATTCGTGAATACCAAGCGATCGAGTATAAGCCTGAATTAGAGGCTCTGAAGAACAAACTTGCCGCTATGACCGAGAAGTATGAGAAAGTGGTAGCCAAGGTTACGGAGACAAAGGATAACGAATATATTGACTTCCAAGCTCGCCGTATGGTCGAGGCAGCCGCTCATTGCGTATTCGGCTACTTGCTATTGCAAGACGCGAACAAAGATGACAGCTTCCGCCGTTCCGCCGAGGTTTATGTAAACTACGGACAAGCTGAGATTGATAAGATCGAATCCTTCATCAACAACTTCAATCGTGAGGACTTAGCTTATTACAAACAACAGTAAATAGGTTTTCCTAGGATAAAATGAGGCGAGGATCAGTTACAGGTTCTCGCCTTATTTTTTTAACCGCCAAAGTACCCATTGCATACCGCCACGTAAAGACAGATACCAAAGGAAAGCCATCCATAACGCATGATTCCCCATCGATTGATAAAACAAGTAATACATAATAAAGAAAGTGCCCGAGCCACAAGCATCGAGTAAAGCATCTGGCGTGTGGCCGTGGCACCGATAAAGATACCGTCCCAAAGGAAAGCGGAGAATCCACATAAAGGAATCGCCAACACCCAATAGAAATAATCCCCGGAAGCTTCAATGACTGAGGTATCGTTCGTCAATAATCCCAGAAAATTCTTCCCTCCCAACGCATAAAGGATCGTGAAAGACAATGAGAGGCCGATTCCCCATAGGAACAATAAGCGAATGCATTTACGTAACCCCACATCGTTTTTGGCTCCAATAAAGCGACCGGCTAATGCCTCTCCCGCATAAGCGAATCCATCCATTATATAAGAGAACAAGGTAAATAACTGCATCAACAAGGTGTTTACGGCTAATATCACATCCCCTTGTCTCGCACCTGTAGAAGTAAAGAAAGTCGTAACAGCGACCAAGCACAAGGTCCGGAAAAATATATCACTATTGACTGAGAAGAAGCGACGCATCGCCTCCCTACCCAAAGCCCGTTCCAATCAATATACGCTTTCAAACGTTTATAATATTTCAACCAAAGAGCAAACGCCATGAGGAGACCCGCATATTGGGCGATCAGTGTTCCCAACGCTACGCTTCCACCTTCATACCCAGCACAAACACGAAACATAGGCTGGCCGCAATATTCACGATATTCTGCGTGATAGCGATAAACATCGGGAAACGAGAATTCTGCATACCGATAAACCAACCGGCAAAGCATATAACCCCAATACAGCCGGCGCTCCCCAGATACAGATATTAAAATAGAGAGAGGCCCATTGTTTTACCTCCTCCGTTGCGTCGATCAAAGTAAACGCAACCTTCAAGATAGGGTATTGAAGTATCAAAAGCCCCAAAGATATCAGGAAACCAACCCCGACAGACCGGAATAAGATCCGGGTAACTTCCGTCAAATCCCGTTTCCCGTACGCTTGGGAAGTCATACCGCTTGTCCCCATACGGAGAAACCCGAATATCCAGTAGATAATATTAAACAGCATCCCGCCTACAGCGATCGCCCCGATGTACGAAGCAGATCCAAGATGTCCCACGATCGCCACATCTATCAATCCCAATAAAGGTACGGTTATATTGGAAATAATAGAAGGTATCGCCAGTTGAAGTATTTTCTTATTCATATTAAATAGTGTCTAAATACGATATCGTTATCTCTTAAAACTCTCTTTCAGACTGATCAACGAAGGGATAAAAAAGGATATAATACCTATCAAACATAAAAAGCCCCCACTTATTATAAAGGTATTTCCAAGCCCGATAGAATCCGCCAAAAAGCCGGTACTCAAAAGACCGATCATCGAAGGAAGCATACTAAAGCTCATGTAAAAAGAGAATACCCTTCCCATAACTCCCGGATCAATGCGAGATTGGATAACCGTAGTAAAAGTAGCAAAATACAGGGAACCACAAACACCTCCTAAAGCCGTCAGCACCGCAAACCAGATAAAACCGGATACCGGTAACAACCCGGAAAACAAGAATGTCAATCCCAACGCTATATACATCCCATTAATCAACAGTATCTCATTCCAACGATATTTCTTAAGCCCCAGTAAAGCACCCGCGAGCAAGGCTCCTCCACCCCATGAAACCTCGACCAAACTCACTTGGAAAGCATTTCCGGCAAAGTGATTCAACGTCATCAACGGGAATAAGACACTTACCGGCATAATCACGAATGTAGCCAATATAGACAATAGGAATAACCACGATAGCCCATATTGGTTACGGACTTCCATAATCGCCTCTTTCGCCTCTCTCCAAAGATGCAATTCTGAATTTCGTTCCTCATGAGAAGGATCGGGAATAAAGACAAAGCAGAGCGATAGACAAGCGAACGCCGCTCCAGCCACATCCAATAAGAGGATATTCGTCATCTTCATCATCGTTATGAATAGACCGGCCAAAGCGGGCCCGGCGATATTACACACCGACTGGATCACCTGATTAATCCAGCTATGCGCATCAACTCCGATTTTGGAGCCAGCAAAGGAACAGAAGCTTGCATAGCGGGCATATGAAAGGCAGAACCTACGGAACGAAGGGCCAATAACACATATATATGACTAATCTTAGCCAAATCAAAATAAAACAAGACCGCCAATATCAACGTACAAAAAGCAATAAAGCTATCTGCCATAATCATCACCCGCTTCCTTTTCCACCGGTCGATAAAGATCCCCGTGAAAAGCCCCAAAACAGATTGAGGTAACAAAGCGGCCATCGTAGCAAATGCCAATACCTCAGCGGAACCTGTCTCCAGACTCAACCACAAGACTATCGCGAAATTAACAATCGAACTTGTCAGTATAGATAAGAACTGCCCCGTCCAAATAATGGCAAATACTCGCTTCCAGTTATCCATATAAACGTGTTTGTATTAAAAAAACGAAGGCCGCGGGATTCACATCCGACGGCTCCTACACTAACCCTTAACTTTAACCAATGAAAAACAATAATCTACTACATTTATTTCAATGCAGCTAAAGCCGCATCGTAATTCGGTTCGGTAGTAATCTCGGGAACAAGTTCCTCATAAACCACCTTACCAGCTCCATCGACCACTATCACGCCACGGGCTAATAACCCTTTCAGCGGACCGTCTACCAGAAGCATCCCATACTTATCCTCAAAACATGAACACCGGAACACTGACAATGTAATCACTTTATCAATACCTTCCGTAGTACAGAAACGTCCATGCGCAAAAGGTAAATCTTTAGAAACAGCTAATACCACCGTATCCGGATGCGAAGCGGCTTCTTTATTGAAGCGTCTTACCGATGCCGCACATACACTTGTATCCAAGCTCGGAAAAACATTTATCACCACTTTCTTTCCTTTCAAGTCGCTTAGCGACAATTCGGATAAATCACTTTTTACACCCTTAAAGTCCGGAGCCTCTGTCCCAACTTTTGGCAACTCGCCGTTCGTATGAATCTCGTTACCTTTTAATGTTACTTTTGCCATCTTTGTATGTAAATTAAATAGTCTTACTTTAAGTTGGCTGCGCAAATATAAGCAGCTTTCTGTCGATAAAACAAACGAAAATAAACAATGTTTTTTCATTTAACTCTATTTAACTACTGTTGCAAAATACAGATTACCTATCTTTGACGTCAAAATTAAAAACAGATGGATTGGATTATTATCGGCGGACTTCTTATAATCATCGTGACGCAAATCCTTTTGCGTCCTAAACAGCTAAATAATAATAAAGAAGACCTAGAAAAGTTACTAAACGAGATACAACGCTCGTTCGACCGTATCGAGAAAAACTTTAGGGAGGACTTCCGCCTGAACCGGGAAGAAAGCCGGTTAGTAGCAAAAGATAACCGAGAAGAGCTGGCTCGTTCCATGAATGAGTTCAAGGAAGCCTTCGAACGTGGAATCGATTCTTTTAACAGGTTGCAGAAAGAGAAATTCGCCGCCTTGGACGAACGCCAACAGAGATTAGTGGATAACACGGAAAAAAGGCTGGAAGAGATCCGAGTCACCGTAGACGAGAAACTTCAAAAGACATTGAATGACCGTATCGGGCAATCTTTCCGTTTAGTCACCGAACAATTAGAAAGTGTACAAAAAGGACTGGGCGAGATGCAAACCTTAGCACAGGATGTAGGAGGATTAAAACGGGTACTTAGTAATGTTAAGACCCGGGGAAATATCGGGGAGATCCAACTCAGTATGTTATTGGAGCAGTTATTGGCACCAGAGCAATACGAGGCGAATGTACATACCCGGAAAGGTTCGGATGCGGTCGTTGAATTCGCAGTCAAGCTCCCCGGGCGGGATGATGCCCGAGAATTCGTATACCTTCCCATAGACGCTAAATTCCCGAAAGATGTATACGAACAGCTCCTAGACGCTTACGATGCCGCAGATT
>ENA-OQCK01001181-OQCK01001181.1-human-gut-metagenome-genome-assembly--contig:-NODE-1181-length-10333-cov-1.874780_pt1 | contig 10333 bp, 10 predicted proteins | sample MGYA00242498_ERZ504578 | MGnify/ENA primary metagenome ERZ504578 (study PRJEB26092, sample SAMD00036229) | human gut metagenome | host: Homo sapiens | study: EMG produced TPA metagenomics assembly of... | reverse complement strand
CTGACCCGATGACAAAAGAAATCTTCACCAAATACAGAAAGACGCACAACGAAGGTGTTTTTCAGCCTATACGGACGAGATGGTAGCTGCACGCCGTTCTGCTATTATCACCGGACTACCTGATGCTTACGGACGCGGGCGTATCATCGGTGATTACCGTCGTGTGCCTCTGTACGGAACTCAGATCCTGATCGAAGAGAAGAAACGTTTCCAGAAACGTCTCGATATCCAGGAACTGACGGAAGAGATCATTCAAAGCCGTGAGGAGATAACGGAACAAATCAAAGCGCTGAAAGCATTTGAGAAAATGTGTGCCGGTTATGGTTTCGATGTGACACGCCCGGCCAAGGATGCCCGCGAAGCTGTGCAGTATTTGTATCTGGCTTACCTGGCTGCCGTAAAGGACCAAGATGGAGCGGCCATGTCTCTCGGACGTACTTCCACGTTCCTCGATATCTATATCGAAAGGATATCCGTGAAGGCAAGCTGACGGAAGAAGAGGCACAGGAATTGATCGACCAGTTTATTATCAAACTGCGTATTGTCCGTTTCTGCGTACTCCGGAATACAACGACCTGTTCTCCGGTGATCCTGTTTGGGTGACAGAATCGCTGGGCGGACAAGGTGTTGACGGCCGTTCGTTGGTGACAAAGACATCTTATCGTTATCTGCATACCTTGTATAATCTCGGCCCGGCGCCCGAACCCAACCTGACGGTGCTTTGGTTCAACAATGCACCGGATAACTGGAAAAACTTCTGTGCGAAAGTATCGATCGATACCTCCGCCATCCAGTACGAGAACGACGATCTGATGCGTCCGGACTATGGCGACGATTACGGTATCGCCTGCTGTGTGTCTCCGATGAAGATCGGTAAGCAGATGCAGTATTTCGGAGCTCGTGCCAACCTGGCAAAGTGCCTGTTGTATGCGATCAATGGCGGACGTGACGAGAAATCGGGCGTGCAGGTGGCTCCTCGCTTCGAGCCGATCACCAGCGAATATCTGGATTACAATGAAGTGATGGAGAAATACGAGCAGATGATGCGCTGGCTGGCTAAAGTCTATGTCAATGCACTGAAGATCATTCACTACATGCACGACAAATATGCGTATGAAGCATTCGAAATGGGGCTTCATGACGGAGATGTGGAACGTATCCGCGCAACCGGTATTGCCGGCCTTTCTATCGTTGCCGACTCGCTGGCTGCCATCCGTGACACAAAAGTGAAAGTAATCCGTGACGAACGTGGTTTGGCTGTCGACTTCGAACGCGAAGGCGAATATGTGCCTTTCGGAAACAATGACGATCGTACGGACAGTATTGCTGTCGACATTACCGAGAAGTTCATGGAATACCTGCGCCAGCATCAGACATACCGCAAAGGCCACTCCGACACAGTCCATTCTGACGATCACTTCAAACGTGGTCTACGGAAAGAAAACCGGAACGACTCCCGATGGTCGTCCGGGTGGTACGCCGTTCGCTCCGGGAGCCAATCCGATGAACGGACGCGATACGAAAGGGGCTGTCGCCGCTTTGGCTTCTGTTGCCAAACTGCCGTTCCAGCATGCGCATGACGGTATTTCCTATACATTTGCCGTTTCACCGGCTACCTTGGGCAAGGAGCGCGATATTCAGGTGAGTAATTTAGTGAGCCTCTTGGATGGCTATTTCACGCCTGATGGTGGCCAGCATCTGAATGTGAACGTGTTCGATAAGGACCTGCTGTTAGATGCGATGGAGCACCCGGAGAAATACCCGCAGCTTACGATCCGTGTTTCGGGCTATGCTGTCAATTTCGTCAAGCTGACACGCGAACAGCAGCTCGATGTCATCTCGCGCACTATCAACAGCAGTTTATAATTGTCAATTGTCAATTCTCAATTGTCCATTGATTAATATGTTGGGATACATACATTCTTTAGAGAGTTTCGGGACCGTTGACGGTCCCGGAATTCGCTTTGTCGTTTTTATGCAAGGGTGTCCGCTTCGTTGTCTGTATTGCCACAATCCGGATACCTGGGAGGTAAAGCGTGAGACACCTTATCAACTGGAACCCGAAGCGTTGCTTGCCGAAGTGCTGCGCTATAAGAATTTTATCGCTAAAGGTGGTGTTACCGTTACTGGTGGCGAGCCTTTGTTACAACCAGAATTCCTTAAAGAGTTTTTCCGCCTTTGCCGTGAGAACGGTATTCATACGGCGTTGGATACTTCCGGCTATATCTGTTCCGGCAAAGCTTTGGAAGTCCTTGAATATGTCGATCTGGTTCTGTTGGACATCAAGACGATCGATGCCGGGCTTCATCCCCGTCTGACAGCTGTGAAACTTGATAACACTTTGCGTTTTCTTGATGAGTTGGAGAAACGCGACATTCCCGTATGGGTCCGCCATGTGGTCGTTCCCGGTCTGACAGATAATGATGAGGATCTGGAAAAATTAGCCGGATACGTCAGCCGCTATAAGGTGATTCAGAAAGCCGAGCTTCTGCCTTATCACACAATGGAATTTATAAATATGAGGCGCAGGGCCTGGATTATAAGCTGAAAGGTGTGGAACCGCTTTCGGCAGAGCGCCTGGCCAATGCTAAAACGATCTTTAGGAAACACGGGATAAACGTATAAGACTAATCAAGCGTCTGCTCTTTGATGATGATCGGTTTGCGGCTGATCCGGTTGACTGTGCGGACGCTGTCACTTTCAACACTGGTCACATCTCCTTCGCAGTTCTTTGCTTCATATTGTCATAGTAGATGAGTGTACTTGCTGATAGGGATCCGTCTATCGGCAGATAAAAATTATCAATTTGAAAAATTCTTTCAATCAGTACCTTACGATTTACCTTTGCAGAGTAATCAAAAAAATAGTAGTAACAAATTAAATAGTAAAAATCATGGAACCAATTATCAATTCACAAGTACCCGAATTCAAAGTTCAAGCTTTTCAGAATGGTAATTTCAAGACCGTAAGTAACGAAGATATCAAGGGCAAATGGGCCATCTTTTTCTTCTATCCTGCCGACTTTACATTCGTATGCCCGACCGAATTGGTCGATATGGCTGACAAGTACGGCAAATTTCAGGAAATGGGTGTCGAAGTATACTCTGTAAGTACAGACTCACACTTTGTGCATAAAGCATGGCATGATGCTTCCGAAACAATTCGCAAAATCAAATATCCGATGCTGGCAGATCCGACAGGTGCTTTAAGCCGTGCGTTCGGTGTGATGATCGAAGAAGAGGGTATGGCTTATCGCGGTACATTCCTGGTAAATCCCGAAGGTAAGATCAAGATTGCTGAAATCCATGATAACGGTATCGGCCGTAATGCAGACGAATTGCTTCGTAAAGTTGAAGCTGCCCAGTTTGTTGCTTCTCACCCGAATGAAGTTTGTCCTGCAAAATGGAAAAAAGGCGAAGCAACATTGAAGCCGAGCATCGACTTGGTTGGTAAGATCTAAAGTTATGTTAGACTCTGCAATGAAAGACCAGCTTTCGGGAATTTTCTCCGGACTGGTGTCCCAATATGTATTTGATATACAAGTCGCTCCTGATCATGAAAGTCGTCAGGAGCTGATAGACCTGCTTAGTGATGTGGCATCTTGCTCGGACCATTTGTCATGTAACATTGCCGATGGAGAGGGACTTCAATTTACAATTGTAAAGACGGGATGCCTACTGGTATCCGGTTTCGTGCAGTACCCAACGGCCATGAATTTACATCCCTGCTGTTGGCTGTCCTGAATAGTGATGGAAAAGGTAAAAATATACCGGACGAAAGTATCTGTGCACGTGTCAGAGCCTTGCACGGTCCGATCAAGCTGACGACTTATGTTTCTCTTACTTGCACCAACTGTCCGGATGTGGTGCAGGCACTCAATGTCATGGCAACTCTCAACAGCCGCATCACCCATGAAACGGTGGATGGCGCCATCAACCAGAAAGAAGTTGAGGTGATGAAAGTACAGGGAGTCCCTTCTGTTTTCGCCGATGGCAAACTGATCAATGTGGGCCGTAGTGATTTTGGAGAATTGCTTTCCAAACTCGAAGCCCAATACGGAATTAATGAAGGGATTGTTGATAACTCTGTTGAAAAACCTGTTAAGAACTATGATGTGATAGTAGTGGGAGGTGGACCTGCCGGTGCTGCCTCTGCCATCTACTCGGCACGTAAAGGCTTGAATGTTGCAGTGATAGCCGAACGTATCGGTGGACAGGTCAAAGAAACAGTCGGTATCGAGAACCTGATCTCCGTACCTCAGACTACCGGGAAGCAGTTGGCGAACGATCTTCTGACACATATCAACGACTATCCGGTCGATATATTGGAGCATCGCCGTGTAGACAAAGTCGAACTGGACGGAGCGGCGAAACTTCTGACTACTTCTACCGGTGAACGTTTTTCTGCTCCTGCTGTTATCGTGGCGACAGGTGCAAGCTGGCGCAAGTTGAATGTTCCGGGCGAAGCGGAATATATCGGGAGGGGGGTCGCTTTTTGTCCTCACTGCGACGGCCCGTTCTATAAAGACAAGCACGTAGCGGTTGTCGGCGGTGGAAATTCGGGTATTGAAGCGGCTATAGATTTGGCAGGCATTTGCTCGAAAGTGACGGTGCTGGAGTTTATGGACGAGCTGAAAGCCGATCAAGTGCTGCAGGAAAAAGCGAAGAGCCTGCCGAATGTGGAAATTTTCTTGCATTCCCAATCTTTGGAAGTGATCGGTAACGGCGATAAGGTGACAGGTCTTCGTGTAAAAGACCGTAAGACGGAAGTGGAGCGGGTGATCGACCTGGATGGTATTTTTGTCCAAATTGGTCTGGCTGCCAATAGCGGCGTGTTCCGCGATGTTGTCGAAACAAATAAACCGGGTGAGATTGTAATCGATGCGCATTGCCGGACAAATGTTCCCGGTATCTATGCGGCGGGCGATGTCTCGACTGTACCCTATAAACAGATAATCGTAGCGATGGGAGAAGGGGCAAAAGCGGCTCTGTCTGCTTTTGAAGACCGTATGAGAGGTTTAATCGGTTAATATTTAGTATTTGCTATGAATGAAGAAGGTGCGCCAAAACACCTCCTTCATAATCTTTTGTGCCTAAATATCTACTTATTGCAAATTGATCTCATCCACAAACAAGAACGCCGGATTACCTGCACCTCCGTGCCATGACGGAAGTTTGTCGCTCTTGATGATGACTTCGACATAGCGGGCTTTTACCGGGGAGAAGGAGATTTCCTGCGGATAAAGGCCGTCTTTGTCGTTTTTACCTAAAGACGGGATTGTTTTGGATGCTACCTCCTTGAAGCTCTGTCCGTCGTCCGATACCTTTACGGTAACGCCTGCCGCCCCCATGATCCAGTCCCCTTTCACAACATTCGTGTTGAAAGAGACTTTGCTGAATTCAGTCGGTTCTTTCAGGTCGATAATGGCATCCAAATCCTTACCTTGGAATCCTAACCAGCGTCCGGTCTTGTAGTTGTCGTTGCCGCTCAGGCCGTCGGTCAGTTCCGGGCCTCCGTTGAAGTCATACCCTCTGCTGGGAGCTACTTCAATGTGACCGGCTTAGCCGTCGCCTTGTTGAAGTCGATCTTTTCAGAGAAGATGCGGCTGTTTCCAGTCGGGCGGACAGCTACGGCTTTTACTTCTGCATTTTGCTTGATGCGGAGAGGGGCTTCGTATTTCGGGCTGGTTGCTGTCGGTTCGCTACCGTCAAGCGTATAATGGATATCGGCGGTACCTTCGGTTTCGAGTGTCACGACGATTTCACCTTTGTCACCGTCGGTAGCGAAAGAGGCGCGAATGTCGAAGATATGTTTGGCGTAGTTGTAACCTAAGCGGTCGTAAAGTTCGGTCATACGAACCAAGCGCGGCAGGAACGCTTTGAAATCCTTCGGAGCGTTTGTCCATTGCACTTCTGCCAATGCATCCATACGCGGCAATACCATATATTCGACCTGGCTGAATGTCGGGATATATTCTGTCCAAAGGTTTGCCTGCACACCGGTTACATATTTCTGATACTCTTCCGGGATTCCGGCAGTCGGTTCGAATGAATAGACGCGTTCCAACGGCAGGTAACCACCGATGGCAAGCGGGTCGTGTTCTGTGTCGGTTGACTGATAGTAGTCGAAATACAGGTAAGAGTTAGGCGTCATAATCACATTATGTTTTTGTTTGGCAGCTTCGATACCTCCGTCTACTCCGCGCCAGCTCATCACCGTTGCGTTCGGAGCCAGTCCGCCTTCCAGGATTTCGTCCCAACCGATGATATGGCGTCCTTTGCTTTCGACGAATTTCTCCATACGTGAAATGACATAGCTTTGCAGGTATTCTTCGGCCGTATGCTTGCTATCTCCTTTGATGCCTTCCGCCTTGATGCGTGCCTGGCATTTCGGACAACTCTTCCAACGCACTTTCGGGCATTCGTCACCGCCTACGTGGATATATTCGGACGGGAAAAGGTCGATCACCTCGCCAAGCACGTCTTCAAGGAAGGTCATGGCTTTTTCATTACCGGCACAGATCACGTCGTCGGAAACCCCCCACTGTGTCCATACTTCATACGGTCCGCCAGTACAACCTAATTCAGGGTAGGTCGTGATGGCAGCCAGCTGGTGTCCCGGAAGGTCTATTTCGGGGATGATCGTAATGAAGCGTTCTTGAGCGTAAGCAATCACGTCGCGGATTTCATCTTGCGTGTAGAACATACCTTCGCCATACGGTTTACCGTCATATTTGCCGGAGTTACGGCCGATGACGGTTTCTTTGCGTTGCGCCCCGATCTTGGTCAGTTCCGGATATTTCTTGATCTCGATACGCCATCCCTGGTCGTCGGTCAGGTGCCAGTGGAAACGGTTCATGTTGTGCAAGGCGAGCATATCGATGAACTTCTTGACCGAGTCGGTCGGGAAGAAATGGCGGGAAACATCGAGGTGCATACCGCGATAGGGGAAACGCGGATAGTCGTTGATGCAGATGGAAGGAAGTTCGACATCCATCCTACGGCTACGGCGGGGATAGACTTGCGCAAGGTCTGTACGCCATAGAAAATGCCGGCGTTGGATGCTCCGGCGATCTCGATGCCGTTCTCGCTGACCAGCAGACGGTAGCCTTCCGGATGCTGGATGTCGGAAGCGATCGACAGATGAATGCCTCTGTCTGCGTTTCCGGCGATAACTTTCGGTTCATATCCCGTAGCCTCTTTGATATAGGAGGCAAGGAAACGGGCGGTCTGTTCCATTTCCGTATCACCTTCCTGATAGGAGATTGGGGTAGACGGTTTCAACAGGAACGGAGTGTTTCCACCTTGGGTTATCTCTTGCGGAAGCGGGATAACGGCATAGTCTCCTTGTGCTTTTTTACCATCCGAACAAGCCACGGCTCCGGCCAGGGCTGTCAGGATACATGCATACTTCGTTAGTTTGTTCATGCGTTTAAAATGTTATAAGTGAGAAAAATAATGATTCTTATTTAGTCCAGTAGTCCACGACGGTGACGGCAGAAGCCTTGTCTCCTAATACTTTCCCGAAAGCTTTATGCGCCGGGTGGACGAGGTAGGCGTCGCGGTCCGCATCTGAATGAAACGTCAGGAAGAAGCAGTGCGTCAATCCCTGCTGTAATCCTTCGGGACTGCAATCCGTCCCCCATTCGTACCCTTTGATCAGGTCTATCTGGGAAGGAAGTGCGCAGAAAGCATCTTCGACTTCTTTGATCTGTTGGGCGGATACTTCGGGTTTGAATCCGAACATGACAACGTGGCGAAGCATTTTCTCCTGCTTGGGAGCATTGCAGCAACAGAACATCAGGGCCGAGAATGCAGGATTGTCAATGATGCGAAGATTGTCTTTTTCATGATGACTAGGATTAATTTATGATTATGCAAAGACAAAGATAAAGATAAATAGTAGACTCCCCTACAATATAACAGGCTTTTCTTTGATCGGACTACTATATTGTTTCTGTTTCATGCCGATGAAACTTTTGTTTCCCGTAGGTGAAAATAAATTTTCATGCAAGGAAAATTTATTTTCACCCTATGGAAAAAAGTGAAACCTTTTGATCGGTCTTGAAAAAGTCCTGCACCTTTTTCACTGTAGTGCACTGTGTATAGGCATCGTGACAGTAGATGATCGCCTGTTTCTTTAAGGTCGCCTCTTCCAGCATTCGCACTTTCTCGTTGTAGGATACGACGGGACAAGTGTCGTACGCGGAGATCCAGAGAGGTGAAACACTTGCCGCCAACGGGATGACATCGCCTGCGAAGACGTATGTGCGCTCAGGTGTCGTGATGTAAGGTGCGATTTGTCCCGGTGTATGTCCGTCGAACAGCCGTAGGTCGATACCGGGGCAAAGATTCGTGTCGCTTTCGATGAGGCGGAGCTTGCCGCTGTCGTAGGTGGCTTGCATATTCTCGATGAAATAGGAGTCGGCTTCGAGCGCATTCGGATGAAGAAAATTCTCCCATTGGGTGCGGCTAACCCAGTGGGTGGCATTCGGAAAGGCCATTTTAAAGAGAGGCTTTCCGTCCGGTTGCTCTTCTTTTTGTGTCGTATATCCGCAATGGTCGAAGTGAAGATGCGTGAGTATGATGTCCGTAACTTCCTCACAGGCAACGCCTCGTCTTTGAAGTTCTTCCTTCAGATCGACGAGGTCGAAGAAGTTGTAATAGCTGAGTTGTTTCAGATGTTTGTTGCCCGCCCCGTTGTCAACAAGTACGATCTTTCCGTTCCCGTCTCGCACCAATAGAGTGCGCATGGCCAAGATGCATCCGTTTTGTTCATCGCTTGGATAACGGCGGCTCCAGGCGGTCTTGGGAATCGCACCGAACATGGCGCCTCCGTCTGCATGGAAAAAGCCCGTGTCTATAAGTTGAATATCCATAAATTATGCTTTTTCAACAAAGATAGGGAAGTTTTTTCTTTCAAACCCATGCGAAGGGTAAATGAAATTGTGTACATTTGCAGGCAAAATCTGAGTGATGCGAAAAGTTCATTTAATCTCCGTAACCGAGCCTCTGTTGTTTGACTTAGCCCTGGCTATTCACCAAAAAGGATATGAAGTAAGCGTATCCGGTGTCGGACTGGCTGATACGACTCTTGCCAGACTGGAAAAAGAGGGGTGTACTTGTCATGGGGACGGATGGTTTCCGGAGAGATTAACTAAAGATATACATTTTGTGGTATTAGGGGCCGCAGTCCGGCAGGATAACCCCGAATTGATACGAGCAAAGGAACTGGGATTATTAGTGCTTTCGATACCTGAATTCATATTTCAGCGGACGAAAGAGAAGACGCGGGTTGTTGTTGCCGGCAGCCGGGGAAAGAAGACGATCATCTCGATGATTGTTTGTGCCCTGAGGCGGCAGAAACTTGCGTTCGACTATGCGTTGACCAGCGAAGTTCCCTTGTTGCCCGATCGTGTACATCTGAGCTACGAAGCCCGGATCGCGATTATCGAGGGTGACGAGCATGTCACGTCTGCTTTGGAGAAACGGTTCCAGCTTGAATTCTATCGTCCGCATATTGCTATTCTGACCAATCTGATGTGGACTTCCGCGACTGACCATGCCACGCCGGAGGCTATCACACGACTTCCGTACGTTCGCCTCTTCCATCGAGCGCGGGGGAAAGCTGATCTATTTTGACGGCGATCCTGTTGTCAAGCAGCTTGCCCAGGGAGTACGCGAGGATATAACGGCTATGCCCTACGATCAACATGTCGTGGTCGAGAAAGAAGGAAAGACTTATTTGCAGACTCGCTACGGGGATTTTCCTATCTATATTCTGGACCGCTTCTTCTTGATCAACTTGAATGCTGCCCGCCTGGCCTGCCGCCAGTTAGGTGTAAAAGATGCGGATTTTTATCAGGCATTATCCGAATATAGTGTATCTTTGCTCCCATGATTATAGCGAGACAAAAAAGAAAGGAAAATATAGCCGAATATTTGTTGTACATGTGCAGGTGGAAGACTGATACGTGCCAATAATTTCGATATGGACTCGATTCGCCGCACGATCGTGGAACGTTACGACCAGCCGGACGATGTAAAGGAAGAGATTGCCAATGGTATGAGGAACTGATCGAGATGATGCGTTCCGAAGGGTGAAGGAAAAAGGACAGTATCCAGCTGAATAAGAATGTGATTATTGCTCTGACCGACCTGCACCTCCGCTTCTGAAATCGTCGAAGGAAATGGTGTATGGGGCGGCTTATTATAAAACACTCCCCTTTATCGTCCAGCTCCGTGCCAAATCGGGTGGCGAGGACTTGCCTGAGTTGGAGACTTGCTTCAATGCTATTTATGGTTCCTGATGCTGAAGATGCAAGGAAGAAATC
>ENA-OQCK01001180-OQCK01001180.1-human-gut-metagenome-genome-assembly--contig:-NODE-1180-length-10339-cov-2.580004_pt1 | contig 10339 bp, 19 predicted proteins | sample MGYA00242498_ERZ504578 | MGnify/ENA primary metagenome ERZ504578 (study PRJEB26092, sample SAMD00036229) | human gut metagenome | host: Homo sapiens | study: EMG produced TPA metagenomics assembly of... | reverse complement strand
CTCTGTGCCGGAAGGCTGCTGCGGGGCGCTGGTCTTTGTTCCGCCTGCGCTGCAGCCGGTGGTGCCAGGGCTGCTGCATGATGACTGCGGTTGCTTTTTGAAATTTTCTCATATGAACATTCCTCCCTTAAACATATTTTTTTGCTGCGCCACGTTTTTCATAACTTAATTTTAGCATTTGGGTGGGGAAAGTAAATCCGACAATCTCACAAAAAGGTGGAAAATAAATAACAGACGGAGTGAAATGATTGAAAATTTCGCTCCATCTGTTGATATAGCTGAATGTTTACTTGTTTTTCTTGCCTTCCTTCCCCTTCTTGCCCTCTTTCCCGTCTTTTGCAGCCTTTTTATCGCTCTTTTTTGATTTTGAGGATTTTTTTGGTTCGGATTTTTTGGGCTTATCGCCTTTGGGAGAGTCTGATTTCCTGGATTTGGAGGAAACTTCCTTTTCTGCGGAGGCAACTTCGGAGACAGGCTGTTCCTCCGGGGCGGGCTGCCCCTCAGGGATGTACTCTATGATATCGCTGATATCACAGCCCAGCAGTGTGCAGAGGGTATCCAGGGTGTGGGTGGATACATGCATGTTTTTTTCAGCCGTCCTATCTGGCCCGCGCTGAAATTGTAATGTTTGATCAGTCTGTACTGTGTCATGCCCTGGGCCTGCATGGTTGCCCACAGCCGGTCATAGCGTATCATGGCTTATCCTCCTTTTGGCTTTTAGAGTCCGTAAAACCGGGCTTTTCGATGGATATTATCAATAAATGGATTATACCATGAAGCAGGCATAAATACAAGGACTATTGGCAGAAATGGGAATAAAAGAGAGGAAAATGGGAATAGTAGGAATGACCATATGTCACACTGTTTTCATATATAATTTAGGAGGAGAATCCATGACTGATTTTAAAACCAGCGAGACAGCTAAAAACCTTATGAGAGCCTTTGCCGGAGAGAGCCAGGCCAGAAACCGCTATACCTTTGCGGCGGGGCTGGCAAAGGAGCAGAAGATGCCCATGGTGGAGGCGGTATTTTCCTACACCGCGGACCAGGAAAAGGAGCATGCGGAAATATTTTATGATTATCTGAAGCCGCTGGATAAGGAAACCATATTCATAGACGGAGGTTATCCGGTGGATTTGGAAAAGAACACCCTGGCCCAGCTGAATGCGGCGGCCCACAACGAATACGAGGAGCATGACGTGGTGTACAAATCCTTTGGAGACATTGCGCAGAAGGAAGGCTTTTCCCAGATTGCAGCCACCTTCCGCATGATTGCGGAGATTGAGAAGACCCACGGTGAGCGTTTCCAGTATCTGGCAGATTTGCTGGGAGCCGGGAACCTGTATGTGAGCCCTCAGAAGGAAACCTGGATCTGCACCAACTGCGGATATATATATGAAGGAGAAGAACCCCCTCAGTACTGTCCGGTCTGCCGCCACGACCAGGCTATTTTGCCGCAGGGAGCTGGCGCCATGGTATTTGAAGGAGAATAATCGGTCAAAGTAGGGGGACAGGTAAAATAAGATTTTACAAAGAGGGTGAGTGGGTGGTATAATGTCCACGCAGGCAAAGCCCGGGGCCTGATGGAACACAGCCAAATCAGGCCGGCCGCGCTGGCAATGAGACGGAAGACTGATTATCACCTATTAAGGAGAACAGATAAATGCCAAAACCAATTCAAGCAGTCATTTTCGACCAGGACGGACTTATGTTTGACACGGAAAGTCTGGCCGCCGCCTCCTGGTTTGAGATAGGACCTAAATACGGAATCCATGTGGACGGCAATTTCCTTCGGGGAATCCGGGGATGCAAACCAGACAAGGTAAAACAGGTCTGCACGCAGCAGTTCGGTGAGGACGCCATGAAGGACTATGACCGTTTCCGGGAAGAAAAGCGCCAATACTCCTACCGCTGGATTGCACAGCACGGTGTCCCGGTAAAAAAGGGCCTTAAGGAACTGCTTATATACCTGAAGGGCCACAACATTAAGACGGCCGTGGCCACGGCCAGCAGTGAAAGCTGGACCCAGGGCAATGTCAGGGGAGCCGGGTTGGAGAACTATTTCGACGATTACATATACGGGGACATGGTAAAGGAAGCAAAGCCAAACCCGGCCATCTTCCTGCTGGCAGCCCGGCGGCTGGGGGTGGAGCCGGAGGCATGCGTTGTCCTGGAAGACAGCTTTAACGGAATCAAAGCGGCCGCGGCAGGCGGTTTTAATCCTGTGATGATTCCTGACCAGGACCAGCCGGATGAAGAAATCCGCAAGCTGCTCACTGCCTGCTGTGACAGTCTTACAGATGTCATCGGCCTCTTTGAGACCGGAAGGCTTTCATTGCAACAGCCGTAGCAGCCCTATGAAAGAAGCTGTCATCTGATAAAGGAATGAACGATATGTGGAAAGAAGCTGTTTCCCTGGCCGCGGCGGCAGGCGCTGCCTGTGTGCTGCGGTCTGAGTACGAAAAAAAACATTTTTCAGTGGAAGTGACAGAAATCATTTCCCCTAAACTGGAAAGGGACAGGAACCTGGTATTCCTGTCCGACCTTCACAACAACGAGTTTGGCCGGGACAACGGGGAATTGGTGGCGGCGATTCACCGTCTGCATCCGGACGCGGTATTATCCGGCGGAGATGATGGTCTGCAAGGGAAAGCGGGACATAAAGGTCCCGCTAAAGCTGTTCCGTCAGCTGGCGGCCAGCTATCCGGTTTACTGCGGCAACGGAAACCATGAGAACCGCATGGTGTGGGAGCGCAGCTTATACGGGGACCTCTACGAGGAGTACAGGGATGCCATGACCGCCATGGGCGTCAGCTACCTGGAGGACAGCTGTGCTTTTCTGGGAAGGGACTTAAGGATTGCCGGTCTGGATTTAGCCCCCTGTTTCTACCGGAAGGCCCTGTACCAGAAGGTGCCGCCCATGCCCCCGGGCTATCTGGAACGGAAACTGGGCAAAGGACCGTCTGACTGCAAGGAGGAGCCCTTCACCATTCTTCTGGCCCATTCCCCTCTGTATTTTGATTCCTATGCCCGCTGGGGAGCGGATTTGACTCTGGCCGGACATTTTCACGGAGGCACCATCCGCATACCGGGACTGGGGGAGTCATGACGCCCCAGTACCAGTTTTTCTTACCCTGGTGCGCCGGGGATTTTGAACGGGACGGGAAGCGGATGATTGTCAGCCGGGGACTGGGAACCCACTCCATCAACATCCGCCTGAACAACAGGCCCCAGCTGGTGTTAATCCGTTTGAGAAGGGCGTGACAGGCATAATACCATAAAATGAATACCACTGACAGGTGAAAGAATGGAAACCATATCCTATAAGCTGGAGCATTTTGAAGGTCCTCTGGACCTGCTGCTCCATCTCATTGAGAAAAATAAGATAAACATATATGATATTCCTATTGTGGAAATCACGGCCCAGTATCTGGATTATGTGCGCCATATGGAGCGAGAGGACTTAAACATTGTCAGCGAGTTCCTGGTGATGGCGGCCACTCTGCTTGACATCAAGGCCAAGATGCTCCTTCCCAAGGAAGTGGATGAGGAAGGAGAGGAAATAGATCCCAGGGCAGAGCTGGTTATGCGCCTGCTGGAATATAAGAAATACAGGCTGATGGCAGATGAGCTGGCTGACCGGGAGGATGGGGCCCTGAAGCATCTCTACAAGCCATCCACCTGCCGCCTGAGGTGGCGAAATACGAGCCTGCGGTGGACCTTGACAAGCTTTTGGACGGGCTTACGCTGGCTAAGCTTCAGAGAATCTTTGAGCAGGTAATGAAGCGCAAGGAGGATAAGATAGACCCTATCCGAAGCAATTTCGGAACCATACACAGGGAACCCGTAAGCCTGGAACAGAAGATAGGCAACGTACTGAGCTACGCCAGGAGGAAGCGCAGATTCAGCTTCAGGGAACTCCTGGAGGGACAGCCGGACAAGCTGGAGGTGGTGGTCACCTTCCTGGCAGTGCTGGAGCTGATGAAGATAGGAAAGATTCATCTGAGCCAGGAGGAGACCTTTGGGGATATGGACATAGAGACGCTGGAGCAGGAAGGCGAGGAAGAGGAGCTGGATTTGGCCCAGCTGGGTGATTTTGAAGGATGATGGATGGAAGCGTATGAGAGGTCAAGACAGAATAGAGGCACTGGAGCCGGGGCCGGTGTGGTTGAAACCCGAACCGGAAAGCTGGCCGGAAGTGAGAAAAGAGAAGCAAAGGAGCAGGAAGGGCAGATGGAGCTTGCCTTTCCTCCTACAGAGGATGAAAAAGAGCAGGAGGCGGTTATAGAGCAGTGCTCTTTACCATGGGAAGGTCGGTGGAGCTTCGCCAGCTGGCGGCAGCCATCGGCCAGCCGGAAGAAGTGGCCAGGAAGGCAGTGGAGCGCCTGATAAAGCGGTACAGGTCAGCCAGAAGCGGCATGGAGATAACCCAGCTGGAGGACAGCTACCAGATGTGTACCAAGGCAGCCTACTATGAAAATCTGATACGGGTGGCGTCCGCCCCTAAGAAGCAGGTGTTGACGGAAGTGGTGCTGGAGACCCTGTCCATCATTGCTTATAAGCAGCCTGTAACCAAGATGGAGATTGAGAAGATACGCGGCGTCAAGTCTGACCATGCGGTAAACCGTCTGGTGGAATATAATCTGGTCTACGAGGCGGGCCGCCTGGACGCGCCGGGCCGGCCGGCCCTTTTTGCCACCACAGAGGAATTTCTGCGCAGGTTCGGCGTGGGATCGGTCCAGGATTTGCCGGACCTGGGTCCTGAGCAGGAAGCGGAAATCAAGGCAGAGGTGGAAGAGGAGTTGCAGCTTAAGCTGGAGGAGCTGACGGCTGAGGCTGCAAAAGGATTGGAGGGAGCGTCAGGGGAAGCGTCAGAGGAGGCTGCCGTGACAGCAGAGGAAGTCTGAATGTATGATACCCCGTGTTTGTACACGGCGGAGATTCCCAAAGCAGTACATGAGGAATATACTAAAATAAAAAGAAAAAGTTGATATCATGCTTGGAAGTCTGATTTTAGTATTTGCTCTCTGTACAGATACCTGTGTGGCCAGCCTCGCATATGGAGCCAACCGGGTCCATGTGGGCTGGGGAAAGGTAGTTTTGTTAAATGGTATATGCAGCGGATGCCTGGGCCTGGCTCTGGGGCTGGGCAGCGTTATAAGTTCTGTCCTTCCTGGGGATGTGACCAGGATCATCTGCTTTGTAAGCCTGTTTCTGCTGGGATTCATCAAGTTCCTGGATTACAGCATCAAGGCCTATATCAACCGCCATTGCTGTATCCGCCGTAATCTCAGCTTTTCCCTGTCAGGACTGAAGGTTATAGTAAATATTTACGGAGACCCCATGGCAGCGGACGTGGACGGCTCCCAGTCCCTTGGGTGGAAGGAGACCGTATTCCTGGCTCTGGCCATGTCCATTGACAGCCTGGTGGCCGGAACCATGGCAGCCCTGCTTGATATTCCTGTGGCCGCAACCCTGGCACTGTCATTTGCCGTGGGAGTATGTATGATGTACGGCGGCCTGTGGCTGGGGCGCAAGGTGGCTTCACGTTTCCGGTGCGACCTGTCATGGATTAGCGGCGTTCTGCTGATGGCCCTGGCTTTGATGAAGGTCCTTCCTTGACGCGGCGGGATGGCTGAGGATGTTTTTGGACCGTGCCCCATGATGTGTTTTAAACTGATTATTTGCCGATTTATGGATATATTACCATGATTTTACCAATGAGAAAGACAGGTAAGGAAAACAGAAAAACGAAGCTAAAGTGCAAAAAACATATAAACACGAAAAAAGCAGCCCAACCGGCATGGGGGAATTCCCATACGCCGGTCCGGGGCTGCTTTTGACTGCCGTTTTACCGCTATATATCCTTTGCCTTGGCCGACAGTCCTTCCATGTAGGCTTCTGCCTTTGATTTATCCAGAGGTCCAATTTATCATACAGGTCCATAATCCGCCTCTGCTGTTCGTTCAGGGTAACCTGTACGCCATCGGTGCTGTAGAACTGGGCCATGGTTATCCCCATGACTTCGCAGATACGCCGTATGGTCGGTATACTGGGAACCGTGGTACGTCTGAACAGGTTGCCTATATTGTTAGGGGAAGTATCCATCTCCAGTGCCAGGCGGTAATGACTCCACCCACGCTCTCTGCAAAGTTCTTCTATGCGCTCCAGTTCATAACTCATCATGTTTTCACCACCATTGTCTATTATCTACAAAATCTTTTGTATTATTGTATCCCAGAGGTGAAAAAAACATTAGGCTGAAATGTAGTAGTGGGGGAATTCACTATATAATGCATAAATACACGTACAATGCATTGCTATACCAGACGGCCGCCATCACCATATCCCAGCAGATCGTTAGGGTGATGCGGAAATAATCGCAAAGTATCTTAAGCTCAATGTCCGTCACAAGACGTTTGCCCTTCTCTATTCTGAGTATGGTCAGTTCGCTGAAATAATAGCCCTGCACCTGTAGCTGGGCAGCCATTTCCTTCTGGGATAGTTTTCTGCTTTTGCGCAGCTTGAAAATCTGGTTGCCAATGAGATTTCTCTGCGGCTGGGAATTGTAGGAAATTTTCATAGATGTCCCTCTGTTTGGTGTAATACTTCTAAAAGTGAAGTTCCTATATGATTGTAATGAAAATGAATATATCAAAGTTTCTAATAAAGAAGGAATAAAAAATAAAGTAGAAAATTCCAAGGGATTATGATAGACTTGTAAAAGTATGAAAGAGACAGGAGAAAATTATGCAGAGAATCGCGAAATTTCATAAAGTTAGTTTTGAACAGTTTAAGGCAGATTGGGTCGATACCTTCCCGGATACGCCGGAGGAAGAGATAATACATATTTATGAAGGAATCCGGCTTCCGGCCAGGGCCACGTCCGCTCCGCCGGATATGATTTCTTTACCCCGGTTCCCCTTACCCTGGCTCCTGGTGAGAACATGAAGGTCCCCACCGGCATCAGGGCAGAGATTGACGCGGGCTGGGTGCTTCAGATTTTTCCCCGCAGCAGCCTGGGATTTAAATTCAGGCTCCAGCTGAACAACACGGTGGGAATCATTGACAGCGACTATTTTTATTCAGATAATGAAGGCCATATGTTCATTAAGGTAACCAATGATTCCAGGGAGGGAAAGACCGTGGAATTGGGACAGGGCGTGGGATTCGCTCAGGGAATTTTCATTCCCTACGGCATCACCGTGGACGATGAATGCAGTGATGTGCGCAACGGCGGTTTTGGAAGTACGGATGCAAGGTAGGTAGAATATATGGAAAGTCGTGGAAAGAGGTCATACAGCAGCGGGCGAAAGCCCCAGCCAAAGGGGCAGCACCCAGTATACGGAGGCAAAAGGCCGGTCTCTAATGCAGCCCGCAGGCGCCGCAGGAAAAACCGGATTATCAGGGCGGTCATTGCATGGGCAATCTGTATCTTTCTCGTGGGGCTGATTGCAGTGGGGACATTCCGGCTGGCGGCACACATGACCACCTCCAAGAAACGCCAGTTCCGCGCAGAGGGCATAGAGAAGCTGGATGCAGGGGACTATGCAGGTGCCATCGGATCCTTTGATACGGCCCTTGAAAAGTCCGGCAAGGGAGCAGAGGAGTTTAACCGGGATGTGCTCTTATACAGGGCGGACGCAGAGTTCCTGTTAAAGGATTATAATGCGGCTATCCACACCTATGATCTTCTCCTGGAGATGAGGCCGGACACACCGGAGTATATGTACAGGCAGAGCAGCTGTTATGCCGGCTGGGAGATACGGATAATGCCATTAAGCGCTATCAGGAGGCGGAAGCGCTGGTTAAGAAGGACAAGCCGGTGCCCGGCAGGCAGGAGGCCCTTCTGGCCGCCGGAAGCGCCTGCGTGGATGCGAAGGAATACGATAAGGCCATGGCGCTTTATGAAAATGCACTTAAGGATGGGATGGAACATGGTGAAATCTATAATCAAATGGGTCTATGCCAGATGGCTGCGCAGGATTACCAGAGTGCTTATGATTCATTTGACAAAGGGTACCAGGTAGCGGCTGCTACCCAGGCTGCGGCTCTCCAGGAGAAAGACCGGAAAACAGGCAAAGAGACTGACAAAAAAGAAACAAAGGATGGGGACGCCGGGACAACGCAAAGCGGAGAAACGGTAAACGGGGAAAGCGCGCCGGCAGGAGTGGCGCCGGCGGACGGTTCCAGGGAACTTTTGAAGGAGCTTTCGTATAACCGGGCCGTTGCCTGCGAACACTTACAGCAGTATGATAAAGCTCTGGCAATGTTTGAGGACTTTGTGAAGGAGTTTGGTTCCGATGAAGACGCGGAGCATGAGATTGCATTTTTGAAGACGAGGTAGGAATGGCGGAATTAATTGATTTGAGTGAACTTCAGGAAAAGGTAATACTGGTGGCGGTGAGCACTGCTGAGGAGGAGGACACGCCTGCTTCCCTGGACGAGCTGGAGGAGCTGGCCTCCACGGCCGGAGCCGTGACTGTGGCCAGAATCATCCAGAACCGGGAAAAGGTCCATCCGGTACTTACCTGGGGAAGGGCAAGATAGACGAGGTGAGAGAGCTGTTATGGGATACCCGGGCCACAGGCGTCATCTGCGACGATGAGTTGTCACCGGCCCAGCTCAGGAACCTGGAAGATGCCCTGGACACCAAGGTTATGGACAGGACCATGGTCATACTGGATATCTTTGCTTCCCGGGCCAGCACAAGGGAGGGTAAGATTCAGGTGGAGCTGGCTCAGTTAAAATACAGGGCCGTGCGTCTGGTGGGCATGCGTAATTCCCTGTCCCGTCTGGGAGGCGGCATAGGCACCAGAGGGCCCGGCGAAAAAAACTGGAAACAGACCGCAGGCTTATCCACCAGCGAATCGGGCAGCTTAAGGAAGAACTGGCGGACGTGAAGCGCCACCGGGAGGTGACCAGGCAGCAGAGAGAGAAGAATTCTGCTCTTTCCGCAGCGATTGTGGGCTATACCAATGCGGGAAAGTCCACTCTGCTCAACCGTCTGACCGGAGCGGGAATCCTGGCGGAGGATAAGCTTTTCGCCACGCTGGACCCCACGACCAGAAGCTATACCCTGGAGGATGGACAGCAGATACTGCTTACAGACACCGTAGGATTTATCCGCAAGCTTCCCCATCATCTGATTGAGGCCTTTAAGAGTACATTGGAGGAGGCGCGCTACAGCGATATTGTCCTGCATGTGGTGGATTGCTCCAATCCCCAGATGGACATGCAGATGCATGTGGTGAAGGAGACGCTGAAGGAACTGGAGATTGTGGATAAGACCATAGTCACTGTGTTCAACAAGGTGGACCGGTTCCGTGAGCTGGAGGCCGGGGAGAACAGCGGTGTCATGCAGATTCCCAGGGATTTTTCATCAGACTACCAGGTGAGGATATCGGCCAGGACAGGAGAGGGACTGGAAGAACTGCAGAAGGTGCTCCAGGCCATTATACGCAGCAGGCGGATTCTGTTGGAAAAAGTTTTTCCATACAGCCAGGCAGGACGTATCCAGACCATCCGCAAGTACGGTCAGCTTCTGGAGGAGGAATACCAGGAGGATGGAATTGCAGTAAAGGCATATGTGCCGGCAGAGCTTTTCGGAAAGCTGTATTCCGACTGAATTTAATTGGAAATATAATAAAATGCCCCCTGTCCGAAAAACCACGCAGGTATAAGGTTTTGCAGGGATTTGGAAAAAAGAGTTATAAGTACAGTTAATAAGACACAATATCTGGGATAATATAAAATGTTATTCATAGATATTGTGTTTTGTATTTCCATCTGCTATAATGGGTGCGTAGCTCGCTCCACATGGAGCGGGCCCTGCGTTTTCACAGCCGTGAGACAGCTGTGTCATTCCGGGTTTAAGAGACGCGGAAAAAGAGTTGAATAAAGTGTACGTGGGTTGAAAGGAGCAAGTGGCATGATTCAGGTAGTTAAAAGGGATGGGGAAGTTGCCGAGTTTAGTCTGAATAAGATAACAGAGGCCATCAAGAAGGCATTCAGGGCAACCTCCAAAGATTACAACAATGAGATTCTGGAGTTATTATCCTTGAGGGTGACTGCGGATTTTCAGAATAAGATGAAGGATGGAAAGATTTCTGTGGAAGAAATCCAGGACAGCGTGGAGCACGTTCTTGAACAGACCGGATATACAGATGTGGCGAAGGCTACATTTTATATAGGAAGCAGCGGGAAAAGATACGGAACATGAACAGCACGATTCTGGATTACAAGGATGTGGTGAACAGCTATGTGAAGGTGGAGGACTGGCGCGTGAAGGAGAATTCCACGGTTACCTATTCCGTGGGAGGCTGATTCTCAGCAACTC
>ENA-OQCK01001179-OQCK01001179.1-human-gut-metagenome-genome-assembly--contig:-NODE-1179-length-10341-cov-2.990014_pt1 | contig 10341 bp, 16 predicted proteins | sample MGYA00242498_ERZ504578 | MGnify/ENA primary metagenome ERZ504578 (study PRJEB26092, sample SAMD00036229) | human gut metagenome | host: Homo sapiens | study: EMG produced TPA metagenomics assembly of... | reverse complement strand
ATTTTCTCAGGAGGAATCTCGCTCACCGCATACTCCACTACCCTTCTCACCATATTGATGGGGGCCACGGCCATGGGCGGTCCCTGACTGTATCCCCACTCGTAGGTCATCAGCATGACGTGGTTAGCCGCCTCCCCCAGCAGCCGGTAATCAATGCCCTCATAGAGAAGCCCCCTCTGCTGGGCCGAAGTCTTAGGCGCAAGGGCTACCGTAACCGTATAGCCGAAGATGTTGAGTACCTGGGTAGCCCGGCGCACAAAATCAGCATACTCCGCCCTGTCTTCTGCCAGCACATACTCAAAGTCAATATCCAGACCCCCATATCCCTTTTCCTGCATCGTGCGCCCCAGCTCCCAGATAAGGCGCTGCTGGTTTTCCCGGCTTCTCACCAGGACTGATACCAGATTATTGTTAAAATGCCCGTTCTCTCCCAGGGGCGTCAGTGTAAGCACCGGGCGGACGCCCCATTGCAGCGCCTTTTCTATAATCCACGCGTCATCCGTCATGGGCAGAACCAGATTCCCGTCCTCTGTAAAGCCGTAGGAAAATACATTGACGGCGCTCAGATATGGCAGCGTATCCTCCAGTACCCCGCTGTCTATGAAGGGGTATGCATAACCGCTGGAAAACAGGGGCCTTCGTCCTTCCCTAGTCTCTCCGTCAGAAATATAAAGAGCCTGGCCAACGGCCAGGCGGTATGGATATTCTATCTGATTTGCCCATACAAGGGTCTCTACGGGAATCCCCTGTGAATCCGCTATGGAGTCAACACTGTCTCCCTGTTTCACTACATATATCTTCATGCATTTCATTCCTCAACCTGAATTTATACAATATATGCAGCACTGTCAATCTTTAATCCACCAGTCTCCTGGCCATCCACTTCCCGCTCCTTACGCGCAGGAAGGAGAACAATGCGCCGATAGCCCATCCCGTGGGTATGGACCACCATATGGCGCTGGAGCCGATAAAATGCGCCAGCAGATAGGCAATGACCACCCGTGAGAACAGGTTTACCACGGAGCTGAGCATAAACGCCCCCATGTCGCCGGCTCCCCTCAGCAGACCATTGCTTACAAACAGGGCTCCCATCAGTATATAGAACACGGATACGGTCTTCATGTAACTGAGTCCATAGCTCATGCGCTGCCCTCAGACCCCTGTTTCAGGAACAGTCCCAGAAGCTGCGGTCCGAACAGGAAAATGATGCTGGTAATAATAAGTGAGAATACCACCACCATGAACATGCTGGCCTTGTATCCCTGCTTCACACGGTCCATTTTCCTGGCTCCGATGTTCTGGGCCGCATAGCTGGACATAGCGTTGGAAAAGTTCATGTTGGGCATCATTGCCAGGGTATCAATCTTAGTGGCAGCCGTATAACCAGCCACAAACACCTTTCCATAGGAATTTACCAGCCCCTGCATCAGCATCATACTGATGGAAACAATAGACTGCTGGAGCATGGAAGGCACGCCCACTTTGGCAATCCGCTCAGCCGAGGATCTGTCAAAGAAGGTAAATGCCTTTCCTCTGGACGCCTCCTCATTTTCCAATTTTCTCAGGCGGGCTATCAATACAAAGAAGGAAAAGACAGCGCACATTCCCTGGCAATCAGGGTTGCCCAGGCCACACCTGCCACGCCCATGTTGAATTGAATAACAAACAGCAGGTCCAGGACAATATTGGTCAGGGCGGATACCATGAGAAACTTAAGAGGTGTCTGGCTGTCACCCAACGCATTGTAGATACCGTTCAGAGAATTATACAGGAACAGGAATACGGCTCCCCCGAAATATATCCTCAGATAGGCAAGGGAGTCGGCCATGATATCCGGGTCTGTTCCCAGAAGAGTCAGCAGAGGTCCCGCGACGATTTCCCCGATTCCCATGATAATAAGTCCGATGACTCCCAGCGATATGAGGGCCGTGGAAACAGTTATCTTCATTTCAAGTATCTTACCCGCCCCAAAGAACTGGGAAATAACAACGGTACATCCCATGGACATGCCCGCCGCAATGGCTACGGACAAAAAGACCACGGGGAAGGAAGATCCAACGGCTGCCAGGGCATCCTCTCCCACAAAGCGTCCCACCACCATGGAATCCACCATGTTGTAGAGCTGCTGGAACAGATTTCCCACTACCATGGGCATTGCAAAGAAAAACAGCAATTTAAGAGGTTTTCCCTCAGTCAGATTGTTTACCATATGTACATTCTCCTACTCTGTGTTTATATTCAATAGCATTTTCAGCAATCCGCCGCAGATAATCCTGCTGCTGCCCGCGCTCCTCCTCTGTGAAACCGGCAAAACAAATCTCGTCCCATCTGCCTGATATGCGGTGTATTTCTTCCAGGACCTGGCTCCCTCTGACGGTAAGGCTTACAAACTTCTGTCTTTTATTCTTTTCGTTAATAAGACGCCGCACCAGCCCCTTTTCCTCCAGCTCAGACAGATTTCTGGCAATCCTGCCTTATCCAGGTCAAAATGGGCGCCGATATCCTCCTGGGTACACTGGTTGTCCTGAAGAAACATGATGATTTTCCCCTCCAGGGGCTGCAGTCCAAACTGCTCTAACTCCCTCCGGATAAACCAGAGCTCACAGCGCCGGTATATTCCCGTATATTGATTCATTCCGTTCTCCCTGCTATTTCTATTGTATTATACAACTGTTGCATCAGTCAACTATTATACACAGCATCCACGGATTTGTCAACCTGCGGCTTATATCCCGGAACTATCATTCCCGGAACTTTCCCTGAGCTGTCCCAAAGCTGTCCCAAAACTATCCGCGCCCGTCTGATGCAGCAGGCATCCAATGCTCTTTCCTCAGAACTTCTGAACATGAAATTTTTGCGGTGATTCCCCATTGGGGGAATCATTGTCTGAACTGTTACAAAAGAGCGGTCCTGATATATAGGACAAACCTATAGGACAAACCATATGTTTAAATTGCAAATGTCGGACATTTATGGTAAAATATAGGTAAATTTCAGAAGAAAGCGGGGCTATCAATTATGGATAAGGAAGTATTAAGTTTCATCGTTGAAAAAACGCACGAATTAATGAATGCAGCATCATGCAGCAAAGAGGCAAAGGCATCAGCCCAGACCTGGCTGGATGCAGTTGGCACTGAGAACGAGGCCGCAGCAACAAAAACATACATTGCTGAGCTGGAAGCAGACATCATGCCGGTTGACGGCCTGATTGGCTTTGCGGAATCCGAGATGGGCGCCCAGGTCTTCGGGGCAGACAAGGCCAAGGAAGTGGCAGCCCATGCAAAGGAAATCAAGGCCGCAGGGGCAAAATACTGTGATTGTCCTGCCTGCGCAGCCGCAGAGGCAATTCTTGAAAAGAAGGATGACATTCTTAAATAAGAATATCGTTTCAGACATGCAGTATATCAAAAGAGCATCCGGCAGAAATGACGGATACTCTTTTTTTGGCTTCGCGGCGATGCAGGAACTTCCTCATTGACTTTCCGACGCATGTGTCGTATATTAAAAACAGACACGAATGTCGGAAATAGGCAGAATAAAAGGCAGGTGGTAGGCCCATGGGCAAAAAAGGGGACAAAACAAAGGCAGCCATACGGAAAGCGGCACTGGTTTTATTTGTCCAAAAGGGATTTAAGGATGTTACAATGAAAGATATCTGTGAGGCAGCAGGACTTAGCCGCGGCGGATTATATACGCACTACGGGAGTACTGGTCAGGTATTTGCTGACATCATAAATGAACTTATGTCGGGCCTTAAAAGCAGGTTGCTGAAAAGATGGAAAGGGACCTGCCGGCAGCCCTCATATTGGATGAATTATTAGAGCGTTACCAGTCCGAGATGCTTGACAGGAGCGGTTCGTTAGGACTTGCTTTCTATGAGTATTACAGCGGCATGCCATTATCAGAGGACAACGCCATGCTGAAGCAGTATTACATTTCAAAGACAATGCTTTGCACCTGATTAAATACGGCATTGACAAAGGCGAGTTTAAGCAGGCCAATGTAAACGCGGTTGCGGATTTGCTGCTATTCTCTTATCAGGGCGTACGGATGCTGAGCAGTATCATGCCGCTGGACGACGATAATATACCAAAGGGCATGATCAGCGAAATCAGGGCGATGTTAGTAAAATAAAAAATGACGCCAGGAGGTGAACACGGATGAAGTTGAAGATTGTAGGAAGCGGCGGAATGTTTCTAATTCCCAATCCTTTTTGTAAATGCTCTGTCTGCCAGGAGCCAGAATAAAACGAGGCCGGTATGAGCGCCTAGGGCCGAGTCTTTATATTGAGGACATCGGAATGCTCATTGATACGCCGGAGGACATTGCAGTTGCCTGTGACAGGAGGGTATATCCAGGATTGAATATCTTTCCATCTCCCACAAGGATCCTGATCATACGCGAGGCATGCGTATCGTGGAGCCTTTGGGTTACAACTGCATTGCCGGCAAAGGAACACCCATACAATTCATAGCAATGCCTGAGGTTATAGACGATATCAATGCCTGGAACGGCGATGGACTGTACTACTATCAGAATATTCTGAACTGCATTTCAATTAACGGGACGAACTATGCTAAAATCGGAACGATAGAATTACACCTGGTAAATAACAAAACCCATCGCGGCAATATGACATTTTATGTTATATCAGACGGCTCCAAAAAGGCTGTTTACGCCTGCTGTGATGTGAAGCCATTTGTCCCCAATCAATTGTATTATGATGCGGATGTTTTAATAATCGGGCTTGTTTCCGACGACGGCATACTTAAAGACGGGTCAAAACTTGATTCCGCACCTTTCAGAGACGATATGTTCACCTTGGATGAGATGATGGAGATCAAGCGCGCATACAGGATAAAGCGCATTATCATTACTCACATTGATGAGTATTGGGGCAAATCCTATGCTTACTACCGGGAATTTGAAAAAAACTGGACAATGTATCATTTGCCTATGACGCATGGAAATTGTCTTATAGCCATCCCAGTCTGGCAGAAGCCGGCCAAAACCTCCCTGCCTCTTTTTTTCTTGCCGCATGAGGCAGGTGGGAACGGAAAAAACATATAAAAATCACGTGCGCCCCTGTCTGGGCTGCATAAGTAAGCCCGGCCATGAATCCATACCCTGCCGCAGTTAAAGACCAACTTCCCTATTCTTCAAACGTCCCCTTCATAATAACCTCTTTATCCCACACAGCCTTCCTGCCTCCGGCCATGACGTGGAGGATATCCATGGAATCATCGTACACCACAAAGTCAGCGTCCGCGCCTTCTGCCACGGTCCCCTTGACTCCATTCAGTCCCAGCACTCTGGCAGGTTCTTCGTCATAAGGTTCAGCACCCTTTCCAGGCTGGCTCCTCTCTCGCACACCAGCACCTTCAGCTGTTCATGCAGGCTTTTGGGCGACGCGTAGGTGAGGCCGACGCATTCCATCTTTTCATTAAACCTGGGCGCGCTTCCGTATGCGTCGCTGGACATGGTCATGTTAAGCCCCTCCGGTCCTGCTTAAGATAGCTCAGAATCTGGTCCGCCGTCTCCTCCAACTCCTCCCTTGTAAGTCCTGCCGTCATATCAATGGTTCCGCCGCGCTTCACAAATTCCAGGCCCTGCTCAAACAGCTCCCGGGTGCGCCCCATATGGGTTGGAAGGAATTTCTGAACGGGCACATCGCTGTTGTCGATTGCATAGAACAGAGGATCCAGCCTGGCCTTTCCGCTTCCCATATGGATGGTCACATAGCCGCAGCACCCGGAGAGCATACCGGCTTCGGGCCTGGGTTGCCAGTGAAATCAGCTGTTCTCCTGTCAGATTGGAGCTTCTGTGGTCGCTCATGGCGATTTTAACACCCACCATCAGGTCAATAAGAGCTATATCCCGCTCCACGCTCCCTGTGATGGTAGGGGACGGGTATCCGTATGCCCCGGTGAGGATACGGCAGGTGATTCCCTCTTCATTGAAAGCCCTTGCCTTTGCCAGAAGGTTCTCCAGGCTTCTGGTTATCCCGTCTGTGCCCAAAAGTCCCACCACCGTTGTAATGCCGTTTCGGACCAGCACGCTGAGGCTTGCTCCGGCACCCTGGTGCGGGTCCGTTCTCGCCGCCTCCGCCTGTTATATGGACATGGATATCCATGTATCCCGGCGTCAGAATGCGCCGCCCAGGTCCACCTTCTCCACCTCCTCTATCCGGTCGTATTCGTCTATGTGGTCCGCTATCCTGGCTATCCTGCTTCCTTCTATCAGGATATCCTTCCTCCCCAGATGCTCCGGCGCATATATATCTCCCTGCTTCAATACTTTCATGGATTCATTTCCTCTCTTTCAGCAAAATCATCACAGCCCGGCCGTAATATACATGTGCCTATTATATTATCAATATAGAAAAAAGAAAGTGCCTGTTGACGGTTACAGACACTTTTCATGAAACTCATATAACTTTTAATAAGGCTTCCCGCTCACGCCAGGCAAATATCAGTCCAGGTGCAGCAAGGCCTCTGCCAGCGCCAATATGGTCAGCGACTGCCCATAAGCCATGGGCGCAATCAATATATTCTTATAGTGGTCCGCGTCATACCCCATGCCGGTGCCGCCGGACACATTGAGCACAGTGCCGTCCCTGTCAATGCTGTCCAGAATGGCTTCCACTGCCTTCCAGGCGCAGGGCAGATAGGAATCGTCCAGGATTCCATACCGGATTCCCTTGAGAATTCCCGCGGTGATGGCGGCGCTGCCTGACACCTCCTCATAGCTGTCCCCGTCGGTCAGCACCGTGTGCCACAGGCCGCTTTTGCCCTGAAGTCCCTTAAGGGCCTCCACCTGGGCCTTATATGTATCCACCACAAACTCCTTTACACCGGCATTCATGGTACCCTTAAACATATCGATATAATCCAGTATTCCTAAGGTAAACCAGCTGTTTCCCCTGCACCAGAAGATACCGCCGAAATTATTCCTTTCATTGAAGGTCCATCCATGGTAGAACAGTCCTGTCTCCTTATCCCACAGATACTTGATGTGCATCAGCACCTGGTGGATGGACTCGTCAATCCATGACTGGTTCTGGTATTTCTGCCCCATCCGGTTAAGAAAGAGCACTGTCATGAAAATGGTGTCAATCCACATCTCGTTTTCATTGAGCCTCACTCCCTGACGGTCCCCGTTGGCGCTGGTCACATGCTGGAATCCCCTTTCCATGGTCCTGGCAGGCAGTTCATGAGCCAGTCCACCCATTTAAAGCACAGCGCTTCAAATTCCTGGTCGTGATAATACTCGTTAAGCTCTGCCAGGGTGAGAAGGGGCGTGGTGGTATTGATGTTTTTGGAGGGAAGCCCTTCCCTTATGTTATCCTTGAACCACTGGTACAGGAACTCCTTATAATCCTCGTTCTTCCGGGCCTGCATGATTCTTAACAGGCCGTACAGTCCCACGCCCTGGGGCCAGTCCCATTCCCGGATTCCAAAATCCCGTTTGAAAAAGCCAATGGCTTCACCGCCCTCAGCTAACTCCTCCCCGTTCTCCGGTCCGCCCAGATTCATGAGCTTTTCAATGACAAGGTCCAGCTTTTCCTGCACTTTCTTTTTATCTGACGTCCTAAGTTTTACACTTCTCATTCTGATTCCCTATCCTCCTACTTTAACAATCCCAGGACACCGGGCAGCCACATGCTGAATCCGGGCACAAAGGTTATGAACATCAATGCCGCCACAATCGCCAGAAAGAACGGAAGCAGCTTTTTCATCACGTCCTCCACCTGCAGTCTGGCAACGCTGCAGCCCACAAAGAGTACATTTCCCACCGGAGGTGTGATGGTACCGATGGACAGATTCATGACAATCATAACGCCGAACTGGATGGGGTCCATTCCCAGGCTCTTTACAATGGGAAGGAAAATAGGCGTAAATATGAGCAGGGCCGGGGCCATGTCCATAAAGGTTCCCACAATCAGCAGCGTTATATTGATGATTAACAGTATGACAATCCGGTTATCGGAGATTCCTAAAAGCAGGCTGCTGATGGCCTGCGGCAGTCCTGTGAAGGACAGAACAAAGGACAGCACAGAGGACGCGCCGATAATCAGCATGACGATGGTAGTCATAACCGCCGTGTCCACCAGTATCTTGGGGATATCCTTAATCTGAATACTCTTATAAACAAATACCGACAAAAGGAAGGCGTACACAACTGCCACGCCCGATGCCTCGGTGGGTGTGAAATAGCCGGAAAGAATGCCGCCAATGATGATGACGATGAGGAACAGGCTGGGAATGGCCTCCCATATGGTCTTTACAATGACGGCCGCGCTCATCTTATCCCGCCTCATCACATATCCGTGCTTTGCGCCATAGACGCAGGCCACTGCCATGCAAAGGGCTGCCCACAAAAGTCCCGGCACCCAGCCCGCCATGAGAAGGGCCGCAACAGAGACGCCGCCGCTGGCAGCTGAATACACGATAAAGGAGGCCGTGGGGGGAATCAGCTGGCCCACAGGCGCTGTGGCTATGTTCACGGCTGCTGAAAAACCTTTGTCGTATCCCTGCTCCTCCTCCAGCGGAAGCATGACGCCTCCGATGGCTGTTGCCGCCGCAATGCCTGAGCCGGATATGGAACCAAACATGGCATTGCCTGCTATGTTAGTCATGGCCAGGGAGCCGGGAACCTTGCCCAGAAAAAGCATGGCCAGGTTAATCAGCCGTTTTGCTATGCCGCCGCTGCTCATAAGCAGTCCTGCCAGCACGAAGAAGGCACGGCCAAAAGTGTAAAGCTGTCGATGCCGCTGACAATCTTCTGGCAGAGACAAACATTCCAAACCCGGGAGTCAGAAACATGATGATGGTCAGCAGTGACGCTGAAATGATGCTGAATGATACAGGTACGCTCATGGCAAGCATGAGAAAGAATACCAGAACCAGAACAATGGCTGCCTGAATTTCCATACTATTTTTCCTCCTTTAATTCCTTTGTAAACATGATGAGACGCTGCAGGCAGTATAACACCATCAAAACGCCGCTTATGGGTACGCAGATGTAATATACCTGCATGGGCAGTTCCATGGCCGGTGATATCTGTCCGGCCGAGTTAAGGGTCACCATGACGCCTCCCGCTATCATCACAAAGACGCTGATGAACAGGACCAGAAATTCGATTCCTATTTTTGTCCTGGTCAGGTTCTTTGGCTTAAATGTCCTGGTAATCAGGTTAATGGACAGGTGGCTTTCCTTGCCGTAGGCATAGGGCACCCCCAGCATGGTAAGCCATATGAGCATGTATCTTAACAGTTCTTCCGTATATTTGCTGGGATTGTGCAGCAGGAAGCGGGTGATTACCTGCCAGAGGCACCCCGCTGCCATAAGCGCCACCAGAAGGGCCAGCACGGTTTCCAGGAATCGGTTCAATATTTTCATCATCTTGTTATCCCCCTTTTACTCTGCATACTTCTGGATATCGTCATACAGGCTTTATAGCTCTCGCCCTTTGCACAGAATTTGTTATGGATGGGCTGTACCGCCTGTATAAACGCAGTCTTGTCAATGTCTCTGTAAACGTGCACGCCGTTGGATTCAGCCTCTTCCATGGCCTGGTCCATCATTCCGTTGTAGAGCCGCTTGAAGTTCTCGTTGGTCTTTTCAAATCCCTTTACCAGGTAGTCCTGCTGCTCCTTCGTCATACGGTTCCAGGTCTTGGTGCTGATGATGTAGATGTCCGGGGAATACTGGTGCTCTGTATATGTATAGGATTTCACCAAATCCTGATGACCGTCCACGGTAAGGGCCAGCTCTGTATTCTCCGCTCCGTCCACGATTCCCTGCTGCAGTGAGGCGTATGTCTCTCCCGCCGCCATGGGCACCGGGGTTCCTCCCATGGCCTCAATCATATCCATGGAGGTGGTGTTGGGCATGAACGTATCTTCTTGCCCTTTAATGCTGACGGTTCCACACAGGGCCTGTCTTCCTTCAGATAGAAGTTCCTGGCGCCATTGGCATAGTAGCTATGGCTATGTAGCATCGTCTCCGTGGACATAAACAGCTCTTTCACCTTCTCTGATTTCTGCATGGCATCGTAATAATGCTGCTGCCCGTTAAAAAGATATGGTACGGCAAAAATGGAGTACTCTTCTTTAAACTGCCCCAGGGTGTTGGAGCTGACCTTTGCCATGTCCAGGATTCCCGCCTTCACCATCTCGATGATATCCTTCTCTGTCCCAAGGACGCCGCTGGATAAATCTGCGCCTCCATATTCATAGACGCATCCTCTGCCGTGATATCTGATATCAGGGCAATGGAATCCGCTATCTCGGAGCCGGCCGCCTGGTTGTGGGCCAGTCTGATTACCAGCTTGTCGCT
>ENA-OQCK01001178-OQCK01001178.1-human-gut-metagenome-genome-assembly--contig:-NODE-1178-length-10361-cov-1.665820_pt1 | contig 10361 bp, 11 predicted proteins | sample MGYA00242498_ERZ504578 | MGnify/ENA primary metagenome ERZ504578 (study PRJEB26092, sample SAMD00036229) | human gut metagenome | host: Homo sapiens | study: EMG produced TPA metagenomics assembly of... | reverse complement strand
TCGGCTTCAAGTAGTGAGCCATAGCCCATCTATAGCCATCTTTTGCAATCGAATTGGACAACTTTTCATACGGACGATAGTATTTGCTGAGACTCGGAGCCGAAACATTCGCTTTCGGATTATCCATACCGTAAACCAAAAGGCTTTCACCGGTATCTCATCCTTATACCAGTTCTGCATTTCACCCCAGATCTTGATACCTTCAATATGGTATGGAATTGCGATCATCTGGTCCATTGATCTCCAACGGCACAAATCCATATAACGCAACGCTTCGGCCATCAATTCGCAACGACGTTCACGACGGATGTTATACAAGGTCGGATCAACCAGTTGCCCAGCGGAATAAGCGCCCCAGTCATTCTTGGCCTCTTCGCTCATAACAGTAGCAGCGATTGTCTTATTATAATCCGTATCGACATGAGCACGTTCGCGCAAAGCTCTCCAATAGCCCTGTGCTTTGGCATCCAGATTTCCATTCTTTTCATAACATGCTTCCATATAGTTTAATAAGGCTTCTGATGCACGGAAAGTAATAGAACCTGTATAGTTTTCACCGTTTACGCACTGTGCCTGATCAAAACTACCACCCTTACGCAACGCATAACCGGTCGCATAACCTTTAGCAGCATCACCTGTCAGAATATTAGGGATAGGTTCTACCGGAACAGCATGATCACCTTCAACAGCCTCAATCAAAATATTTTTCTGTCCCGGCTCCTTCAAGAAGATCGTCAGACGGGAGTCACGATCTTTGCGGACATCCGCAATCGTTTCATCACCCAGATAACCACTTCCGGCCGCATAAATCGCAGACCGTTTGCCATCAAGAAACCGTCGACCATACCACGAGTCACACCAACACCATAATCGCCGAATTGCGCTCCTACAACGACACAATGTACTTGGCCGAGACCTTTACTATACGGCGCCACAACAGCACTTCGCTATAGGACGACATATCCACAGCCGAGAACATATCCATATATGGGTTAGCAGGTTCCGTGGCAGCCTGTTGTACCAATCCCGTATTTTCAACCAAGACAGCAGCATCGGCCACTTCCTGAGAAGCTCCATTGCCAGTGTAAGGAAATAATTGATTTCGCTGTCGATATCGCCAGTCGGGTACTGGTAATTGGCATTGTAATCTTTTTCTTTTCCCGGCCATCCCGGACCATTCGGAACGAATGCTGTATTTTTGAAATACTTCAACCAGGTGCCTTCAAACAGGGCAACACGAGACTTCAACAGTAAAGCAGATTCCTTATTAATACGCGTCTTCGCCTTATCTGGATTAGACTCCATCAGCACGATAGCCGAATCCAAGTCGGAAATAATGAAACGGGCCACTTCATTACGCGGCGAGCGTTTGCTGGCTTCTACCAGCGGATCCATTTGATCGGGCAATGTATTCCGCACGATAGGGAAATCACCGAACATCTGATAGCGTTTGAAATACTCATAAGCACGCAAGAAATACATTTCTCCGATATAATGGCGGATATTCGCATCCGAACCACTGATCTGCTTAGCTGTATAACGCGGCATCACATTTTCGAGGAAATAGTTACAGCTATAAATAAATTTGAAACGATATGGATCATCGTCAGCTTCTGCGACTGTATCGTCTTCCACTGTCCCGGAATATACTTATTGTCATAATTCATATAAGCCTGGTTATCGGTATGCTGGTCGGTACCGAACGTTCCGTAGCTCCAGTTGCCGTGCGAAGGCAAAATATCGGCATACAAACCGTTGGCATAAGAAGCCAACTGCGATTCTTCAGTCAAATAGTTTTCCGGAGAAATAGTCGACTTGGGAGTTTCATCCAAAAAGTCGTTGCAGGAACACAACAGTCCCAGCAGGGCCACTCCTGCAACATGTTTAAATATATTGATTTGTTTCATTGTTTCCTGTTATTATAAAGTTACACTAATACCGAACGATATCGTCTTTGACAGTGGATAAGCATTACCATTGTGATCATTACCACCGCTAACAGTTTCCGGGTCGAACATATTGGCCAGCGAAGTACCTGTCCACAAGTTTTCACCTGAAACGAATACACGCAACTTATTTACATAAAAACGGTTTGTCAATGTAGAAGGCAATGTATAACCCAGCTGAACGTTTTTCAGACGGATATAAGCAGCATTTTGCAAATAACGAGTCTGCTTTTGATTGTTCTTATTTTCATCAAAGATAGGGCGCGGATAATAAGCATTCAGGTTGGCGGACAGATCATTGGAAGCTTCAGCACGGAAATAGTCCGCATGTTCTACGAAACCTGTAGAATGCCAGATACCACTGTTGCCGATACCCCAGAAATAAGAGCTGCCCTGCCAATAATCACGCTTCATCACACCTTGGAAGAAAGCACGGAAATCAAAACCTTTCCAGTCGGCATTCAAATCCAGACCAAACTGGAAACGAGGAGTGTCGTTACCGATCACCTTCAAGTCGCCATGATCATCCAACTTATTACCACCATTATCGATCTTACCGTCGCCATTCAGATCCGCATACATGATATCACCAGCTGCCCAGTTCGTACCCAGTGCATCCTGTCCACCATTAGGCAATGAAGCCAAATGTTCGTCCATTTCGCTTTGCGATTTAGCAATACCGATTGTTTCATATCCCCAGATTTCCCCCATCTTGCGTCCGGCATTGTATTTCTCAAACGTACCGGTTGGGTTCGGGTAGCGGGTAATTTCAGTCTGTGCATCGGAAAGGATAAATGTCACACCATACCCCAATCCATTTTTCAAGCGGTCTTGCCAACTGATATTCAAATCAAAACCGTAAGTTCTCAAGTCAGTATTGTTCGTTTTCGGAACATCCAGCCCCAAGATAGCGGGAAGCTCAGGGGCCGGCCAACCATATCCAGTGTCTTACGTTGATAGTAATCAAACGATCCGGTCAAACGATTGTTCAAAGCACCAAAGTCCAAACCGACATTCCAGTTACGAACACGTTCCCAGCCTAAAGTAGAGCTGATCAATGCCGGCACATAAGCAGCATTCGGACGAATACCTCCCTGCAACCATTTACCGTCGCTCGCCTTTACAGACAAAGACTGGTAAGTCGGATACCATTCCGTTGTATTTTGGTTACCCAGTTCACCATACGAACCACGAAGTTTAAACGTTCCGACATATTCGGCCCAATCGCTCCAAAATTCCTCACGAGCCACATTCCAACCTACCGAGAAAGAGGGGAACCAGTTCCAACGCTGATCTTCACGGAAACGGGAAGTACCGTCATAACGCAGATTCACTTCCGCCAGATATTTACCTTCATAATCATAGTTCAAACGACCGAAGAAACCGGCTGTGCTCCAACGTGCACGTGAACCGTTCGTAGAAGGAGTCACCGGGTTACCTTGATAGTCCAGTCCGGTTGTAATATCAACTTCCGGCAATCCCGGCACGATAATGCCATTTCGCTGCAAACCAAATTTAGTCTGGCTCAAGCGCTCTGCCTGGAAACCGACCATCGCTTTGAAATTATGACCTGATTCCAAACTATGTGAATACTCTGTATAAGCATTGATATTCATATAATTTTCTTTCAGATAATCTTCATGTACATTGGAACTCTGATTATAAACATAGGGGTTACCATCCACATCATGATTATAAGTCAGCTGCTTATCCCAATGACGATTGGCCGATTTGATACGGTAGTTAAAGTCCACATGCGTAACCCAATTCTTGATCGGTTCAAGGATTAACGAAGCCTGTTGATACAGATTGTCCGTCTGTGTTCTATCACGACCGCCATCACGCAGCCCCAATGCAGGAGAAGGAGAAGAATATAGATAACCATTGTTATCATAAAGAGGCAAAGTCGGCCATCCCTGACGAGCCAAATTGTAGTACAAATCATCTGTCAAATCAGCAGGACGCCATAATCTTCACGGGTGAAACGATTGCTGTAATTGAACTTAGCCCAATCTGTCAAAGTCACATTAATTTTAGCCGTTGTCGTATAACGGTTGTACTGATCTTGGTTGAATTCCATCAAGCCGTTCTGATCCAGATAATTCATAGACAGATAATAACTGATCTTTTCCGTTCCGCCGTTTACACTCAAGTTATGTTCTTGCGAGAAAGCCCAATTCCGGTACAAAGCATCATACCAATCCGTATTCGCATTACCGGCAGCATAACCATCCGCCCAATACTGGCCGTTTGCAATAATCGGATCTTTCAGTGTTCCGTTCTGATAAGCTTTGATACGCTCTAAATGCTCAGTAGTAAAGTGTGGAGTCTGGCCAGCATTAACCGCTGCATCGTTATAGAAAGTAGCGAAGGTATATGAATCCATCTGGTTAGGAGTCTTTACAGGATCATTCCATCGAAAGCTATTGTTGTAGTTTACAACCGGTTTCCCTGTTCTACCGCTTTTTGTGGTAATAAGAATTACACCGAAAGGAGCACGGGACCCGTAAATGGAAGAAGCGGCAGCATCCTTCAAAACAGAAATATTCTCAATATCCTGCGGGTTGATAGAGTTGATATCACCTTCCATACCATCGATCAAAACTAACGGACTGCCACTGGACCCTTCACCGATAGTAGCCGTACCACGGACCTGGATATCTGCCGTTTTCTCCAAACTACCACTAGACGAAGAAATCTGTAAACCAGGAACCATACCCTGCAAAGCCTGTGTGGCACTCATAACAGGACGGGATTCCAACGCTTCTGAATTGACTGTTCCGACAGAACCAGTCAAGTTTACTTTTTCTGAGTACCGAAACCAACAACAACAACTTCGTCCAATTTCTGTGTATCTTCTACTAATTTGACTTGAAGAGATGATTGTCCGGTATATGGGATTTCCTGGGTTGTGTAACCAATGAAAGAAATCACGATGATATCCCCTTTCTTTACCCCTTCCAAAGTAAATTACCATCCATATCCGTCATGATGCCGTTGGTGGTCCCTTTTACAATCACAGACGCTCCGGCAACAGGTCCGAAATCATCTTCTACAATACCTGAACATTTTCCACTCTGCTGGGAATGTTCAGGCTTTCCCCGACTATAGTCGGTTCGGCCAAGCGCTTTTAGGGAAAGAAAACGCTCCAGCCAACAAGATTAAGCTGATAGGTCTGATTCTTTTGAACATAATTTGTGTTTTATTAAATTGAAAGAATTATTTTGATTTTCATAATAACTTCTTATTCGATGAAACAGGCAGGTTCTACACGTCTTTGCGTTTTAGTGTTTAAAATGATATTAGTTCTAAAAGAACTCTGCACATTTCATATCGGTGTCAAAGATATGAAAATTTTCTGTTGCACTGTTATTTTTCTAAAAAAAATACGTAGAAGTCTCTTTTTTAACATTTTGTTCTTTTGATCATATGTATATATTTTACTGTTTATCAATATGATATGTATATATAAAAATATAGGTTCCATAAAATAGATTAATAAAAATGTAGTCGGAACTTCTGCTAACTTGTTAACAGAAGTAATTTAAAGCGATTTGTGTATTTTAAGTAATTAATTCACATAACATCTTTACATTTATATCAAATGGTTAAAAACCAATATGTTACTAAATTTAGTCAAAATATATCAAAGCTAAAAATACCTGAGTTCTTTTAGAACTAATTACAAACACAGATAAACACTATACGCAAAAGCTAAAAAACTCTAACATTTTGTATACATGATGTAGAAAAGCGATAACAAGCGCCATCATTTTAATTAAAAGAGCATTCTTTCAATTAAATATAAGACACAAATTATGTTGAAAAATTTTAAACCTATCAGCTTAATCTTGCTGGCAGGTGCCACTTGTTTCCCTGCAAGTATATTTGCAGAAACAATGCCCTCCAAGCAAAGCATGAACATTTCCCAGCAGAGTGGAAAAGTCACAGGTACTGTGGAAGATGATCTGGGCCCTGTTGCCGGAGCATCAGTCGTAGTGAAAGGAACAACCAATGGAAACATCACCGACATGGATGGTAATTTCACATTGGAAGGTGTAAAAAATGGAGATATTATCCAGATCTCTTTCATTGGTTACACTACTCAGGAAATCCCATATACAGGACAATCCACCCTTCAAATCAAATTAGCGGAAGACACCCAGAAACTGGAAGAAGTCGTAGTCGTAGGTTACGGCGTACAAAAGAAGGTAAACCTGACCGGTGCCGTAGGGATTGCAGACGGTGACGTTTTGGAAGACCGCCCGATCGGTAACATTGCACAAGGTTTGCAAGGTGTTGTACCGAACTTGAACATCGACTTTGCCAGTGGTGACCCGACGGCAAGTACAACATTTAACATTCGTGGTACAACGTCTCTGAACGGTGGTTCTGCCTTATTATTGGTTGACGGTGTGGAACAGAAGATCTATCTTTATTGAACCCACAGGATATCGAAAGCGTATCCGTATTGAAAGATGCCGCTTCAGCTTCTATTTATGGAGCACGTGCTGCATTCGGTGTAGTGTTGATCACAACCAAAAAAGGAAAGAAAGAGCAGAAAGTCCAAGTAAACTACAACAATAACCTGTCTTGGTCAAAGGCTTCCCGTCTACCGGACGGCATTTCTTCCGACAAATGGATTGCGGCCATGAACGTAGCAGGAACCAATTCAAACAGCAAACTATGGTCTCAAGAATTAATCGACGCCGTTGACGCTTATATTGCCGGTACAGGTCCATCTTCTTTCCCGGCAACAGACAGTCAAATCACAGCAGTCGGCGAATGGGCCTATGCTGGTAACACTGACTGGTTCGAAGAAATGTATCAACCCTCATTCATGCAACAGCATAATGCCAGCATCAGTGGAGGTTCAGACAAAAGTACTTATTACGGTTCTATCGGTTACAAAGGACAAGACGGTCTTTTACGTCATGGGACAGACGAATACAGACGTATCAACATGACGTTTAACTATTCGACCCAAGTTACCAAATGGTTGGAATTGACTTTCCGTACAAAATATAACCGTAACACATCTAATACACCGGACGTTAAAGACTATATGGGTGAATCAGCACACTATGAAGTCTATCGTTCATTCCCTTGGGTTCCGATGTACACGGCCAATGGAGACTGGCCGGTATTGGAGGTAGCGGATTCAACTACAACTATGTTGGCCGTATGGCTCTTGCCGGACGAGACAAAATGAACTCAGACGACATATGGTATACAGCTGCGTTCAATCTGACCCCGATCGCCGGATTATCCATAAAAGGTGACTATACCGGTAATAAATACTATGAAAACCAGACAAACAATGTCAAGACACTTTACCAAACCAATCCTGACGGAAGTCAGAGTTCAGTCGCCGGAAGTCCGAACAAATTAACAGAAGCCAGATACAACACGACTTATCAAGCACTCAACATATATGCCGATTATAAAAAATCGTTCAACGATGTACATAACCTCGGTATAATGGTCGGTTACAACCAGGAGAGTAAAAAAACAAATAACCTGTCCGTAACTACACAGAGTTTGTTCAACAACGACAAACCTATTATCGACCTTGCCAATACGCATAATCTGCCGAATTTTACTGGAACAATCTGGGCAGTACAAGGTGCGTTCTTCCGTTTGAACTACGACTATATGCAGCGTTACTTGCTTGAAGTAAACGGTCGCTATGACGGTTCGTCCAAATATGCAAGCGGTGACCGCTGGGGATTCTTTCCTTCCGTATCGGCAGGTTGGCGTATCTCCGAAGAACCGTTCTTCGAACCGGCACGTAATATTTTCGACAATTTGAAGTTAAGAGCTTCTTATGGTGGATTGGGAAACCAGGTAACTGACGGAAACTTCCAATATCTAAGTTACCTGAACAGTAAAACATTAAGCTATTTGATTAACGGGCAAATGGCAGGCGCTTTAACAGCTCCGACATTAGCAAGTTCGAATATCACCTGGGAAAAAGTTTATACGACTAATGTCGGTTTAGACTGGACCATGTTGAACGGACGTCTGACAGGATCGTTCGATTATTACATCCGAGACACGAAAGACATGGTAGTACGTCGTACATATCCAGCTGTATTAGGGACAACCGGAGGCAAAGAAAATTTGGCTGACATGCGTACAAAAGGTATGGAATTATCTTTCACTTGGAATGATGAGATCAAGAATGTTGCCGGAAGCCCGCTAAGTTACTCCGTCGGTATCGGTATTTCTGATAACACATCTGAAATCACTCGATATGACAATCCGACAAAAAGTTTGAATGAGACTTATTACGAAGGTATGAAGATCGGTGAAATCTGGGGATACGAAACGGAAGCTTTATCCAAGATAAAACCGAAGCCGCAGAAATGGCAGATCGTCAGTCTTTCATCTCTACGACTTGGATTCCTGGAGATATTAAATATGCCGATCTGGACGGTAATGGTAAAATCAATCAAGGCAATAACCGTGTAGGTGATTCCGGAGACCGAAAAATCATCGGAAACAACACTCCACGTTACAACTTCAATATCAACCTCGGCGGATCATGGAAAGGTTCGATCTTCGTCTGTTCTTCCAAGGAACCATGAAACGTGACATATGGTTAGACAGCCTATTTTCTGGGGATACGACGGTATGTGGTCATCTTGCCTGAATGATTATCATGTCGACAATTCTTGGTCAGCAACCAACACGAACGCTTATTATCCTGTCCCCCTATTCGATAAGAGAAGTAAGCAGGTACAATCCAAATATATCCAGAACGGAGCCTTCATTCGTCTGAAAGATGTGACTCTGAGCTATACTATTCCGAAAACACTGACCAGCCGCATCGGCATACAGCAATTGAAAGTATATGTCAGCGGTCAGAACCTTTGGGAAGCAACCGGATTGTATAAATATCTGGATCCTGACGTAGTCGGAAGTCGCCGCACTTCAACTGCTGATAATAAAACAGTCGGAGATTGGCAGCAGATGCCGGTGGACGTGTTTATCCGTTTACCCGTTCCTATTCATTCGGTATTAATGTAACATTTTAAAAGAAAACAAAGAACATGAAAAAGTCAATTATATCACTGTGTGGCTTGCTGTTCTTCGCAGCACAAAGTTGTGACGTACTGGATAAAGATCCTGTCGAATTCGTCAGTACGGAAGAAACTTTCGCAAACGCCACCGAAGAAACGCTGCAATCCTACTGCAACAATTTCTATCCCGACTTGCTTAGCGGACATGGAGCTTTCAATGGATACAGTTTCGGAATGCTGGAAGGAGATTTCCAATCAGACAATATTCTGCCGTGGAGTCCTAATACCGTAGCATTTAGTCAACATCCAATTTCCACAAAAGATGACCAGTGGAAATGGGAAATAATCCGTGCCTGCAATGCATACCTTGAATACTACGAACTTGCACCGGTCGCTGAAAGCATCAAGCAACATTATGCAGGAGAAGTTCTGTTCTTCAAATGCATGGATTACTTCAACAAGGTACGCCGTTCGGGGATGTTCCTTGGTATGACCATATTTTGATCCCTGGTGATGAAGATTTGTATAAAGGACGCGACTCACGTACGGTAGTAATGGCTAATGTATTGAAGGATATCAACCAGGCGATCGCATGGTTGCCGACAAAAGCCACTACAGGTGTCAGTCGTGTCAGCAAAGACGCCGCTCTGGCTTTGAAAGCACGTATGTGTTTGTTCGAAGGGACTTTCCGCCGCTACCATAATATAGAAGGAGATGTAGAGTTTTTGCAGGCAGCTTATGACGCTGCAGGAGATTGATGAAACCGGAATACGGTTATTCGCTTTTCCAAGGTTCAAAACCCAGCCAGGCTTATCACGAGCTGTTTATACAGGAAAATTACAATAGTAACCCGGAAATAATCCTTCACGTGAATACGATCCGGCACTCGGAGGTGCGAACAATGTTTCCCGTATGATAGGTGTTGGTGAAACTCCTATCGGATTCAGTCGCGACGCTATAGAAGATTACCTTTGTGCAAAGACAGGAAAGCCCGTCACACTTTGTGGATGTGAAGGCCATACGAAACATACGACACTCGTTGCCGAACTGAACAACCGTGACCCGCGTTTGTTGCAGACCGTAGCATCGCCGGAAGCCGGAGAGCACAGCTACCAATTGAACGGTAAACGCGCCGGTATCAGTTCACTGTTGCCAGGACTTTACAATTCATCTACCGGCTATGCAATAGCCAAATTCTTCAATCCGGCTGAATTCTCGACCGTACATCATCAAGGAACTCTTGATGCTCCTTTGTTCCGCTATGCTGAAATCCTATTGATACGTGCCGAGGCCGGTGCAGAATTGGGATTAGATCCGGAACTGGACAAAACAATCAATGCGCTGCGTGATCGCGTAGGATTCACTCATCATCTGACTGCCAATCCGGAAC
>ENA-OQCK01001177-OQCK01001177.1-human-gut-metagenome-genome-assembly--contig:-NODE-1177-length-10362-cov-1.700440_pt1 | contig 10362 bp, 15 predicted proteins | sample MGYA00242498_ERZ504578 | MGnify/ENA primary metagenome ERZ504578 (study PRJEB26092, sample SAMD00036229) | human gut metagenome | host: Homo sapiens | study: EMG produced TPA metagenomics assembly of... | reverse complement strand
GTCTCGGACACGGCTTGGGTCTACACCTTCTACTTCGGCAATTTCATTTACCGTCATTCCCAGATAGTATCGGGCATAAATTCGCTTTGCCTGTTTCTCCGGCAGCTTCATCACAGCGGCATAGACCCGCTCCTGAAACTGTTTTTCCTCCAGAACCATCTCCGGCGTTTGCGGCTTCAACAGCACTGCATTTTCGATGCCATTCTCGCAATCCAGAGAATACTGGGCCTTGTAGCGATACATCTTTCGCTCATACGCAGCCTCCGCACGTTCAGCTGCTCGAATAGTCTCCATTACTTCCTCTGTCACATCTACAAAAAAGTCTGTTGTATAAATATCAGGATAAAGTTCCCGAAGGTTAATTTTCTTCATTATGTACCTCCATTTCGATTCACGGGTGATTGACGGGTGAATCGAATGGAGGCGGGGACCGACACCGGCAGACAATCGGATCATCTCCGAAAAAAAGGCAACAAAAAACGCCAGATTTCCGTAATGGAAAACTGGCGCACCAAGAACAGCCACGATTGTACTTAATTACATAGAACGATAATGCCGATGCAATGCTAAACTTACCCGGAGGAGGAGCAATGCTTTTTTTAACTGATGTAGATCATGTGAGCTTTGAAAAAGCAATCGGGACACGGCAAAATAACCTCCAATCGGCTACCGTGTCCCTGCAAGTCGTCATTGGTTTGTGTAAACGCAAAGAAACGGCGGCTCTGATTTCTCAAAACCGCCGTTAGGGTAATAACTTAAATTGAGCGTGCAAAATCACCTGCCCCAGCCAGCGGTTTTTTTCTTTCCCCGTAGTCGGGGCAGGTTCATGCGCTATGTAATTATTCTTCTTTAGCTTCTATCAAGCCGATATTTTTTGCTCTGCGTTCCACATAGCTGCATATTTTCCGCCCTTCGCAAGCAATTCTTCGTGGGTTCCTGATTCAGCAATTCTGCCATCACCCATTACAAGGATTTGATCTGCATTTTTGACAATGGAAAGGGTATGAGCAATCATTACCACTGTCTTTTTTTCTTTCAGCAGATTGGCGATGGCCTGCTTTACGGCAAGCTCATTTTCAATATCAAGAGATGCTGTTGCTTCATCCAAAAGTAGGATGGGGCTATTTTTCAGGATAGCGCGGGCTATTGAAATTCGCTGACGCTCACCGCCAGAGAGAAGATTTCCATTCTCGCCAGTCGGCGTATCGTATCCCTTTTCCATCTTGCGGATGAAGCCATCACAGTTGGCCTCCCGGCAGGCAGCCTCGATTTCCGTGTCCGTAGCATTAGGGCGAGCGTGGCGGATATTATCCCGGATGGTATCATCAAAAAGAAATACGTCCTGGTCTACCATAGAAACTTGTTCCAGTACACGCTCTGCGGCAATATGGTTAATGGGTTTACCGCCAATCGAAATCGTCCCGCTCGTTGCTTCATAATATTTTGCAATCAGGTTCAAAATAGTAGATTTGCCGGAGCCAGAGTCTCCGACAATGGCCGTGAGCTTTTGATCTGGCACCGTAAAGGTGGCGTGTTTTAGTACCGGTTCACCGGGAACATATGCAAAATCTACATTGTCAAATGTGATTTCATGGGTAGCTGTGTGAAGCGGCTCCATGCTGCCAGTTTCCTCCAGCTCATTCATTACACTCAAGATTTTGTTTTTCGAGATCATCAGGTTCTTATAACTGGTAAGGTCTACAAAAATCGAGTTAGCCAGCTTTGCACAGAACAGGGGCAGCATACAAATCAAAAGGTAGTCCACCGTGTTCAGTGTCCCTGCGACCCAGGTGCATAGGCCAGCAAGATAACCAGCGGGCAGGACAGCCAACTCAAAATACCAAAGACCGCACCAATAGGAAGCACTTTTGATTCGTACACAAAGCTGATCCGGGAAAACTCCCGCATGGCGTTGATAACAGTTTTGTTCTTCATACCGCCTACACCATAAGCTCGGAAAGTCTGAATACCAGAAACATACTCAACAATGCTGCTGACGTTCTCCGCACAAATATCGTTCTTTTCTTTTCCATATTTCCGTACCATGCGGAAAGAAAGCCATAGGCCGGGGATTAAAAGAAGATCGGCTATCAGCAGGATAATCCTGCCGGAACATAGAGCGTCATAACAAAGACAATCAACATCAATGACAGGGCAAAATTCTTTGCGAAATCTCCGACTTTATGGGTCAGGATTTTTTCGTAGTTGTTTACGTCGCTTGTAATGGTGTTGATATAATCGCCGGTCTGCCCCTGCGTAAAGCGGGACAGTGGGATGCGCTTCAAATGGTCACCCATAAAAAGCCGAATATTCTTACTGACCTCCGCACCGCCAATCTGCGCTTTGGTATAACCGTAGCTGTAAATCAGGATACGGAGAAGAAAAACCACTGCAATAATACCGGTCAGAGCCAGAACGCGGTTCATGTCAAATTGACCCGACCACAAAAACTGCATAACAGAGTAAAGCAGCATAAACAGGCTGCCGGAGAGAAGTCCTTCCAGAACGGTTCCGCCGACACCAATATAGAAATTGTGGTTCTTTTTAATACATCGTGCTCATTCATACTGCTCGCCTCCCTCCAACTGATAAGTGATATTCCGGGCTGTTTCGTAGTCATCCCACGCTTTTCGATAGTAGCGTTGGTCTTCCGAACTTCCTCATGGGTGCAACGTTGGTAATTGTATGGTTTTCCACCACAGCCACCCGGTTGCACATTTTCAAAGCACTCAAACGGTGTGCTACTACAATGACTGTTTTGCCTTTGCATAGATTTTGAATAGCTTTATCAATCTCCATCTGATTTTCCGGGTCAGAGGCGCTTGTGGCTTCGTCTAAAATCAAAATGGGGGCGTTCTTCAGGATAGCGCGGGCAATGGCAATCCGCTGTTTTTCACCGCCGGAGAAGCGAGAGCCAAAGCTGCCCACTTTCGTGTCATATCCATCTGGCAAGGACATGATAAAATCGTCAATCTGCGCCTCTTTTGCAGCAGCCCGCACTTCTTCCAGAGTGGCGTTGCTGCCCATTCGGATATTTTCTAAAACGCTGTCACGGGTCAGGAATGTCTTTTGAAATACGATGCTACATTTTTCAGAATGGTATCGTAGTCAAGCTCCTTGACATTTTTTCCACCAATCAGCACTTCGCCCTCCTGCACATCATAGAAGCGGGAGATCAGTTCAATCACAGTGCTTTTGCCGGCACCAGACTGTCCCACAAGAGCCACGCGTTCCCCGTCATTGATTTTGAGGTTGACGCCTTGCAGTACATCGGTCTTGCCGTCATAGGAAAATCGGACATTGCGAAGTTCAATATCGTGATTTTGGGGAAAGTCCGTTCCACCCTCATAAATCGGAATATCCAGGATTTCTTTGGTCTTGGTAACAGCGTTCAGTACATTAGCAAAATTAGTCCCCAGTTCTTGCAGGGGGCGGATTTCCGTCAGATACATGGAACCGACATAGACGAACAGCAAAAATGCGCTGGCCGCCAGTGAGCCTTTGAGGAAAAACATTCCGCCGATTGGAACCATCAGCAACATCCCACATTCAATGATAACTACGAAAGCTGCATAAGGCGGCCCCATACGCCGGGAAGTTTCATTCCACATGGCGTTTTCTTCCTGGATAGCGTCTGAAAACTTTTGAAACGATTTGCTCCCCATGTTATAGGCTTTAATCAATTTCATACCGCTGATGTACTCAATCATAACCGAGTTCAGTGTGGTAATGGAGCGATTGGCCCGTTCCATCAGGTCATCCGTGTTGCGGAACATCATCCCCATTACAACAACAGCAAGGATCAGCGGAACCAGGGAAATCAATGCCAGAGGAATATTGACGGTCATCAGGTAAATAAAGATGACTACCGGCCCAACCAGATAGCACACAAGGTCAGGAAGGTTATGGGCCAGGAACAACTCCAGCTTTTCAATATCTTCATTCAGAACCGTTTTTATATCCCGGTGCGCCGTTCATTCAAGGCCCCCAAAGGCGCTCTGGCCATGTGTTCCGCCACCATGCAGCGCACTTTGAACAGTGCGCCGTATGCGCCTTTATGGGCTGCCACGCCGGAACAGCCGAATAATGCAAAACGCAGGGTGACAGCGGCGGCAATCATTGCCACAGTCTGTACCACAAGTTCTTTTGTGCAGGCATTGTTAAATGTGGCATCCATCAACCTGTAAATCCCAATGTATGGGACAATAATACACAGCCCGCTGCACATGGACAGCAGGATTGCCAGAAACAACCAAAATTTCTGTTCTCCGGCCCAATGGAGCAGCAATGCCATACTGTTTTCTTTTTTCTGCTTCATAGACTACCTCTCCTTTCCATCTGAAACAGAGAAAAGCTCTCTCAATTTCGGAAGGGCCTCCATTGTACTGATACGTCATCGGGCATTTCGCCTTCGTCAAAATGCAAGACACGTGAGCAGGTACGGCAGACAAATTCAAAATCATGGGTGACAATGAAAATGACTTTTCCCATATCGGATAATCGCCGGATCAGTCCCGCCACCTGCGTCATACTGTCAAAGTCAAGACCGCTGGTCGGTTCATCAAATACAAGCAAGTCTTTCCCACAAATCATGCTGACAGCCACTGCTACTCGTTGCTTTTGACCGCCGGAAAGCGTGTTTGGATGGCGCTCCCGGTATGGGGTAAGGCCCAATTCCTCCAAAGTTGCATTTACCAGTGTTTGATCTGGATTGCGTATACCAAAGGAACACTCTGCCTCCACGCTGTCAGCGAAAAGTTCATAATTCACATCCTGCATAACCATGTAGGAGCGTTTTAGCCTTTCCTTACGCTCAATCGGCTTTCTTTCCCACAAGAATTGTCCATCACAGTCTTTGTGAAGCCCACAGAGAGCGCGGGAAAATGTAGTTTTTCCAGCTCCGTTATGTCCAACTACGCCAATCACTTCGCCCTTTCCGGCGGATAGTCCAATGTCATGCAAAATGGTTTGCTTCTTGTAACGGAGCGTCACATTCCGCAATTCCAATACAGGGGTAGCGCAGGCAAGTGGGTTTTTGGTGGGAATACCGCCTGTAGATCAACAGCCCGCAGCCCCATGTGTTCACGGTCAGGTTCAGATAGCTGCCGAAATTCTTCCGGGGTGTATATTCCTTTGATTTCTCCTTTTTCCAGATAAACAATTCGGTCAGCCAACTCCGTCAGGTAGTACAGACGATGTTCCGCTATCAAAATTGTTTTGCCCTGTTTTTTTATCAGCCGCAAATGTTCCTTTAGTTCCTGGATCGAAGTCATATCCAGATTAGATGATGGTTCATCCAGTAGATAAATCTGTGGGTTCATGGCATAAACAGAAGCAAAGGCGATTTTCTGCTTTTCTCCGCCGGACAACTCAAAAATATTCCTGTTCCGTAGCTTTTGAATACGCAAATCTTCAGTTGTCTGCTCTACTCGCTCAGCCAATTTCTTAGGAGGGCGAGCTTCATTTTCAATTCCAAAGGCAATCTCGCTGTCTGTATCAACATTGAAAAACTGCGTCCGTGGATTTTGGAAAACGGAGCCAACTTTAGCGGCAATCTGATACATAGGGATATTGCTGATTTCCTGACCATCTACCAGCACACGGCCATGAAGCTCTCCCTGATAAAACTGAGGGATCAGGCCATTCACCAGCCTTGTAATCGTTGTTTTTCCGCACCCGCTGCGGCCACAGAACAGGACGCATTCTCCGTCCGAAATTTTCAAATTGATGTCATGCAGCCCACCATGTTCCTGCCCCGTATAGGAAAACGATACATTTTCAAACTCAATCAACCAATCACACCTCCCCGCACACATAATTCAAAAATCAGATAAGCTACGGCAACGGCCATAACACCCCAATCGGCAACTCCGCATTTTATCTGGACAAGACAGGTGCGTGGATTGGGATTTTCAATTCCACGAGTGACAGAAGCAACAGAAAGATCATCCGCTGCTTTTGAAGCTGCCATCAACAAAGGCACATAAATACACTCAACCGTCATGCCCGGATGTGCTAAAAAGCCCGCCAGAGAAGGTGAAACATCTCTCATCCGCATAGCGTCCTTGATATATCGCCAGTCCTCTTGAATAGTTGGAATGTACCGCAGCATAACTGCCATAGGAATTACTAACTTTTTGGGTGCGTGGACACGGTTCATAGCAGACAGGAACTCATTGACTTTTGTAGTAGTCAGAACAATCCCAGCCAAGGTTCCGCACGCATAGACCTTATGAAACAATCCTAAAAAGGCAATAAACATTGTCCGCAGCGTGCCTGTCATTTCTGCCATGATCCAAACTGTCAGGACACAGATGACCGCATAAAAGCATACAGCCTTAATGACATATTTCCACTTTCCAAAGAAAGCACCCAATATCGCAATCAGCATAACAAGGACAAATTGATATGCAAGTGAAGGAGCGAACATGGACGATAAAACACATATAAGAATAAGAAAGAGCTTGGCCCGTGGGTCGAGCCAAAGCCCTTTCTTGTGGCATTTACCGCTCATGCTGTAATACCTGCTTTTTCAAACTGCTTTTTCAGCATTTTGCAGCCTACAAAAGCGCTGATTGCAGATGTAATGATAACAGCAGCGAACATGGCAATCAGGATGCCGGTATTTGCAGTTGCCTGCATGGTGTCGATGTAGCTCTGTTCGGTTCCATTACCCAGCATGGTCTGCGCCCAGCCGTTGGGATCAACAAAGAACACGATATATGAACCAGTGCCACCGAGAGAGAACAGGATATAAGACAGGCTGTTGAGTTTTTGCTTTTGTACTGCCCTGCACCAGCAACAAAGTCCGCGACAATCGCCATGATCAGATAGCCCAATGCAAAAGCCCAGTGCATACCGGTCACGAACCAAATAATACCCATGATAACGCCCATTATAGAAAGGCTCCAACGCTTATGTACTTTTGCAATCAGCAAAAGATAAATGGGGCCAGCAAGCAGCCCACCTCCTGCCGGCATGAAAAAAGTAAGTACAGGATTCGTTGCAAAAAAGACACCGCCCACCAATACAAAAACAAATAACAGTGCAGTAAAAATACCTGTCGTTACAAGGTCTTTCACTGTCAGACCTTTGTTCATAGAATTTACTTGATTACTCATTTTGACCTCCTACCTTTCATTGTCTTGACTCGACAAGTGGTTTGTGATATTCTTCGGTTAGATAGTTCTAACCACTGTCTAATACAATACGCATTTATCGAACAACATTCAATAGGCCCCGGCGATGTTCGTCTGTTCCTTTCAAAAGTTCGTCTAATCGTTGCAAAAAGGAGGCGGTCTGTTTTCATGTCTGAAATTATTGACCAGTTTTATACACCGTTGCTGATTGAACACGGTTTTATCCGTGACCCAGACAACCAGCAATATGGGGCATTAGGTGACTGCTGGAAACTTTCTCCCGAAGTTGGAGAAGGCTCCTACTGGACTTATGGACAGAAAGACCTTTATGACATTAAGATACACAACTTTTCATTCCATGAGGATTTCATGCTGGAATTTTCTTTGCCGGAATGTTTGAGCATTACACGCTATGACTCGATTTCCGGTGAAGAACTATCTCCATACCGCAGATTATCTGCTGGTTGTATCAAAACCTTTATTGGAGCTACACACCCTATAAAGCATTGATCCACAAGAATATTCCGATCCGTTCGATTGGGATTGAAATTGCACCGGCATATTATGAAGATTACCTGAAGAAGCTGTACCCGGAGGCGCAAATCAATCCGGTTGACGCTTTTCGGAAAATCGACCAGACTTCTGATTTCCAGAAATGTCGCGGTTGCTCACAGAAATCAAAGACTATCGCGGGGAAGGAATTGCCGCAAAACTTTTTTATGAAGGCAAAGTAGCAGAAGCCGTTTCAATGGTCGTTGAATACCAAAAGAAACATCCTGAAAAAACGACCCACAAACTCTCGCAACAAGATATAGCGAGTATTCAGACAGTTGCCTCTTATTTGAGCGATCATTATGCTTCTGATATTCCTCTGGAACGATTGACGCAGATCGCTTGTATGGGAACAACAAAGCTGAAAACCTGTTTCAAGAAATACTACGATTGCACTATCACCGAGTACATCCAGCAGCGGCGAATGAGCCAGGCAGAGTATCTGCTGGCATATACAGAGCTAACGGTGGGACAAGTAGCTCAGACCGTAGGATATTCCACTTCAAGCAGGTTTGCGGAACTGTTTCGCAAAAGCACTGGATTGTTGCCGTTAGAATACAGACGGATGTCACAAAAGCAAAATCAGTAAGTTACTTGCGAATTATAAAATGAACCTAAAGCGCATATCACATCATTCCCAGCACATCCTATGAACAATAGAATGTAATAGGGTGATGTGATATGCCGAATGTAAAAGATTGCCCTGGATTTGAAACCTTCGGAGCAGATGTTCAGCAGGCGCGTGAAGCTGTGAAAATGTCCCGCCGGGAGCTGGCCGAAAAGGTCGGCATCGACCCGCGCTATCTTGCAAATATTGAACTGTGCGGCACAATACCCAGCGTGCCGGTTGTGATGCAGCTCATCCGCATTTGCAAGCTGCCCGCAGAACGCTACTTCAACCCGGAGCTACTTCGGGAGGACAGTGAGCAGCGCCAGCGGACAAGCCACAAATTACAGCTTTGCCCGGAGAAGTATCTGCCCATTGTGGAAGGTGTCATTGACGGAGCCATCAAATTAAAAGATGCGGATGATGAGAAGGAGGATGTGTAAGCGTCCTCTTTTCTCATTTGAAGAAATACCGCCCGAAAGGGCAAAAATACGGGGTACGAGAAACCGGCAAGCAATGCCTCGTGGGACCCACCGAGGCCAAACCTGGGATTTTCGCCGGTGCGAAGATCCCAGGTTGCTTGTTGAGGGCGCTGCCCCCAAGCCCCCATAAACAGCTCCATTCTGGAGCTGGCTACGCGTTCCGATGGAACGCTTTTTCCATCGCCCAGACGATGGATAGCACAGGACAGAACCCGCATCAAGAGCAAGCCGCCGGTGGGCGGTGCTTCGCACTCTTGACCCAGTTTCCGTTCTGCGCCGGTGAGCAGACAAGAGGGAAAGCCGCCGCAGGCTTTCCCTCCCGAAAGCCCAAATCCATGAGCCGGTCATCGTCCCTGGCTCTGCTCCTGGGCATGGTCTTTCTCTGTCTGCTTTTCTTCCTCATAGCCCATAATGCGGTCCACATTGGCCTTGACGGTCAAAAGTTCCTTCATCTCATCACGGGCCTGCCGGTAGCCGGAATAGGCTGCCTTTTTTTGTGCCATCAGCTCCGCATATTCTGCCTGCAAGCTCTTGACAGTGGGGAGCTTTTTCATTCCCAGCTCATCAAATGCTTTCTTTGCGGTCTGGTGTAAAAGGATGTCCGCCTCATGCTCGGCGCGGAACTTTTTGAATATCCAGCTTTGCGATAGGTAACATAGACCTCCCGCGTTTGGCATAGTTGATGATATGGGTGCGGAGAACCGCAATCTCCGTCATTCGCTTTTCCGCTGCTTGATCTGCGAGGACAATTCATTGTACCGGGTGGTGGCTGCCGCTGTCTTTTCAGACAGCACTTTGTAATCAAACAGCTTATGCTCGGAGAGATAATTCATGGTCTGTGCCATCTGCTTCAGATTGAAGCCGGTGGCCCATCGCTGATAACCGGCCCCCTTACCAGCGCGGAGCTTTTCCTGAATATCGACCATCAGGCTTACAGCCTGTTTCGGCTCCGGCTGGGGGCGTGTCCTGGTGGGGGTATGTTCCTTTTCTCCGGCCAGAACCGCACGAAGCTCGGCTTCACTGTACCCTTTGCCCAGTTTCTTACTCATGCGGGCAGCATTGTCCCAGCCAGGAGCTTTGAGGCTGTACGACTGCCCACGGCGAGACACCTCGCAGCCCATCCCTTCCAGCAGCTTCAGCAGGGCATCGAAGTCAGCGGGCTTTTGCTCCAGGCCTGGTCGATCATCACACGCAGCGTCTCTCGCTGGGACTGTTTGGCCCGATCCCCCAGCCATTTGTTATAGCTCTTTCCATGTGGCTTCGGGTTCTCCACAATAGAGTATCCGTTCTCAATACAGATGGTGTCATTGAGCCGCCGGACCGCGCGGGTGCTGCCCCAAAAATTCCGAAACTTCCGTTGATAGTCCAAGGCGGTGGCATCGAAAATGATGTGGTTATGGATGTGCTTTCTATCAATATGAGTGCAGACAATGAAAGCGTGTTTTCCCTTGGTAAAACGCCGCGCCAGCTCACAGCCCAACCGGTTTGCTTCTTCCGGCGTAATCTCACCAGGGACAAAGGACTGCCGGAGATGATAGGCAATCACATCGTCCTCGCCCCGTACCCGGCCGGTTGCGGCGAT
>ENA-OQCK01001174-OQCK01001174.1-human-gut-metagenome-genome-assembly--contig:-NODE-1174-length-10373-cov-3.658891_pt1 | contig 10373 bp, 10 predicted proteins | sample MGYA00242498_ERZ504578 | MGnify/ENA primary metagenome ERZ504578 (study PRJEB26092, sample SAMD00036229) | human gut metagenome | host: Homo sapiens | study: EMG produced TPA metagenomics assembly of... | reverse complement strand
CTCCATTCCCCTCCTTCGGGGAAGGAGGGGTGGCTGAAAGCCGGGGTGGTAGGCAGATACACAATGCTGATAATAACCGACTTACGCATTCACCTACCACCTCCCCTACGGGGACTCCTCCTTCCTGAAGGAGGAGAATGTTGAATACTATCGATTATCAAATTATTATTTTCTTAATTAATTTTACCACCAAATTTGAAGAAGAATCAGTTTTTTGTTTTCATTTCTCATATTCTCATAACCTAGTGGCTAAATGTAAGATTATTAGTAAGATACCGCTATGAGAAATGTTTTTTGAATTGGTATTTCTCATGCATTTCTCATAGTTTTCTCTTCAAATTCCTTCATTTCTCATACTATTTTCTCTTATTTCTCATAGGGTAATAAATCCTTTCGGTAGTATTTAACCAAGCTTATTGTATCTGGAGGATACCTATTGTTTTCATATAAAACATTAAGTAATAACTAATTATTCACTAACTAATGTTATGTCTTTTAAGTGATATCTTATTCGTTCTACTTTAGTGAACAGGCTTGTTTACTGGAGTGGCAGGATTTATCTACTGGAGTGCATAGATCTGTCTACTTGAGTGGAACGATAGAAGATGAGATAAGAACATAAATGGATGAAGACGAGATATGATAAGGATGTAGGTAACGTAATATATAAATATCTATTGCTTTACGCGATGTATGTGTAGTCGCTGTCTTTACTATAAATATGTTTTTCTTTTACTTGGATTTTAATACTTTTATATAGAATGTGGAGCTATATTAATGTTATCTTAAAGATACGTATTTTATGTAGCGAATTTATTCGTCCTACCGGATATATTGAACCTTGTTTTTCTTATATTTGCAGCACATGATTTCTAAACAATAATTAAATTATTCATTCTTATGAAAAAGATTCTGGTATTATTCGCTTTAACAGCGATAGCTATGGTGAGTGTAAATGCGCAGGACAACTTGAAATGGGGTGTTATGGCAGGTATGAATGTGAGTAAATATACTTTTACCGGTTTTGACAACAGGGTAGGTTTTCATGCAGGTGTCAAAGCTGAGTTGGGGTTATCGCAGGAAGCAAGTGGGGCATACATGGATTTTGCTGCGTTACTGACGTTGAAAGGTGCTAAAATTGATGGAGGATCAATTGCAACCGTTAAATTTAATCCGTATTATTTGGAGATACCGGTGCATGTTGGTATAAATATGCTGTAAATGAAACTTTGCGCTGTTTGGTAGCGTAGGTCCTTATTTGGCTGTCGGTCTGTTTGGAAAAGCAAAATTGAGCATAGGCAATGCGATTGGTGATTGGGCTGATATAGAAGGTATGGAAAGTGTAGGAGGCCTGGAAGGTAAATCTGTATCTGAAGATATATTTGGCGATGACGGGTTCAAACGATTCGACTTCGGCCTCGGATTGAAAGCCGGTGTTGAGTTCAACAAAAAATATCAGGTTGCTTTGAGTTATGATTTCGGGTTGATTGACGTGCAGAAAGATTTGGGTATGAAAAACAGGAACCTGATGATATCATTTGGTTATATGTTCTAAAACGGACTTTGCAACTTTGTTGCACGAATCATTCGTTACCTTTGCAACAGATAAAAAACGAATGAATATGGGACATTGTTGTTGCGGTGCACATTCATGCACGACAGAAAATAAAAAGAATGCCAGTACTTCGATAGTTCACGAATACTGAAAGTAGGGCTTTCATTTATACTTCTGATAGGAGGTATTATAATGAATGCCCTGAATTTTGCCTTTTTCCTTGGAGAGTATGTTGCTTTAATATGGTATATCCTGGCTTATCTTCCGGTAGGAATACCAGTGATGAAAGAGGCTTGGGAGGGTATCAGGGAAAAAGACTACTTCAGCGAGTTTACACTGATGATTGTTGCTACGCTGGGAGCCTTTTATATTGGTGAGTATCCGGAAGGAGTCGCTGTAATGCTGTTTTATACGATAGGAGAGTTGTTTCAGAATAAAGCGGTAGACAGGGCGAAACGTAATATCGGTGCTTTGCTGGATGTGAGACCTGAGAAAGCCTTGGTGCTTAGGGAGGATAATCTTGTGGTAGAAAGTCCTCAAAATGTAAAAGTAGGAGAGGTCATTGAAATAAAGGCGGGTGGGAGAGTTCCTTTGGACGGAGTGATGTTGAATGAAATCGCTGCTTTTAATACGGCCGCGTTGACGGGAGAAAGTGTTCCCCGTGACATCAGAAAAGGAGAGGAAGTCCTTGCGGGGATGATTGTGACGGATAAAGTAATCAGGATTAAAGTAGAAAGACCTTTCGATAAAAGTGCGCTTGCACGGATATTGGAACTCGTTCAGAATGCTTCGGAACGGAAAGCACCGGCAGAATTGTTTATCCGTAAGTTTGCCCGTATCTATACTCCTATTGTCATAGCACTGGCGGTATTGATTGTGCTGCTCCCGTTTGGCTATTCATTGATAGACCCTCAATTCGTGTTTACATTTAATGATTGGTTATACAGAGCTTTGGTTTTTCTGGTAATTTCGTGTCCATGTGCGCTGGTAGTAAGTATTCCATTAGGTTATTTCGGTGGTATCGGAGCAGCTTCCCGATTGGGGATTCTGTTTAAAGGCGGCAATTATCTGGATGCAGTCACTAAAATCAATACAGTCGTATTCGATAAAACGGGAACGCTGACCAAAGGAACATTTGAGGTGCAGGATTGTAAGTGTGTATCTGGGATTTCGGAGAAGGAACTGGTGAGGATGATTGCTTCAGTAGAAAGTGACAGTACACATCCGATCGCTAAAGCGATTGTGAACTATGCAAAACTGCAGGATATAGGGCTTGCGGTTGTCACCAATACTAAAGAATTTGCAGGTCTCGGTTTGGAGGCAATAATAGACGGGACTTCGGTGCTCGTTGGAAATAGTCGGTTACTGTCTAAGTTTAGCATAAAATATCCGGCAGAATTGCAGAGTGTTACCGATACGATTGTAGTTTGTGCTATTGGAGGCAGTTATGCGGGTTATCTCTTGTTGGCGGACGCATTGAAGGATGACGCGAAGACGGCGATTGATAACTTAAAAGCATTAAACATTGAAAACATTCAGATATTATCCGGTGATAAACAGAGTATTGTTACTAACTTTGCAGAGAAACTCGGTATATCAAAGGCTTATGGCGATCTGCTTCCTGACGGTAAAGTGAAACATCTGGAGGAATTGCGGAAGAATGAAGCAAATCAGATTGCCTTTGTCGGTGACGGGATGAACGACGCTCCTGTGCTTGCGTTGAGCCATGTCGGTATTGCTATGGGTGGATTGGGCAGTGATGCGGCGATTGAAACAGCTGATGTCGTGATACAAACAGATCAACCGTCGAAAGTGGCCGAAGCCATTAAAGTAGGAAGCTGACTCGCCGGATTATCTGGCAGAACGTGTCGCTGGCATTTGGAGTGAAACTGCTGGTACTTATCTTGGGAGCCGGCGGACTGGCTACACTTTGGGAAGCTGTCTTTGCGGATGTCGCGTTGCATTGCTTGCCATTATGAATGCAGTAAGAATACAGAAGATGATAAAATAAAAAGAATATGGAAGAGAATGTTTATTTGGATAAGCTGGAAAGACGGGATATCAAACCGACAGCAATAAGGCTTCTCATATTGAAAAATATGTTGGAAGTTGGACGGGCCGTATCGTTACTGGATCTGGAAACTCTCCTGGATACGGTAGACAAATCGACATATCCCGGACAATAGCTCTCTTTCTGTCTCATCACCTGATACATAGCATAGATGATGGAAGCGGTTCGTTGAAGTATGCCGTTTGCGACAACTCCTGTAACTGCGTGGTGCAGGATTTACACTCGCATTTCTATTGTGAGAAATGTCATCGGACTTTTTGTCTGGAAGGTACACATATTCCGGTTATTGATTTGCCTAAAGGATTCACGTTACATAGCATTAATTATGTTCTCAAGGGGATTTGTCCGGAATGTACTTCTCATTCAAAGAATGAATAAATAGAAAAAGCCGGAACTCAGACCAATAGAAATATCGGTAGAGTTCCGGCTTTTTATCAATATGCTTGTTTAATCGATGTTTGGATTCAATGAATGCCAGTCTTTGATGGCAGGTATGATTCCCATTTCAATAACTTCATCACGGAGCTTGCACAAGTGTTCGTAGCTCTTTTCCAGTTCAGCCTGTTCGGCAGGAGTTCCGGCTACTTCCTTATAAGTGACACCGTTTTTGGTGATTGAAGTTTCCATTGCCATCATGATATGATCGAATTTTCCATTGGAGACATACGTTCCGGCAGGCCAGCGGAAAGGTTGTCCGCCCATAGCGGCAGCGATCATCTCGATAGAAAGATAGGCGGGGCTTTGGAAAGAAGAACGGCCGCGCAGATCGATGATGTGCTTTCCACCTTGGATAACACGTACTTTCAGTTCTTCCCATTCGGTTAATGGGAGACGGGTCGTACCAATGAAATCAGTCAACGGTTCTCCTTTCACTTTAGTGGTAGAAGCAAATACGGCCATTTGTTCGCCATGACCGCCGTATGTGCGGCAGTTCTGAATTTCAGAAGCCGGGATATGGAAGTATTTCACCAGTTCGTTTTGCAGACGGGTGCTGTCCAATGCTGCCAGCGTAGAAACCTGAGACGGTTTCAGTCCGGAATACAGTAAGGTAATCAAACCGGTAATGTCGGCCGGATTGAAAATGACAACAATATGTTTTACGTTCGGGCAATATTGGCGGACGTCTTTACCGAATTGAGCGGCGATTTCTGCATTTCCTTTCAGCAAGTCCTCGCGGGTCATACCTGCTTTGCGGGCTGCACCACCGGAAGAAACGATGTAAGATGCTCCGGTCAACGCTTCTTTGATATCAGAAGTATAAGTAAGGTTGACACCTTCGAAGCCGCAGTGGTACAATTCTTCTGCCACCCCTTCCAAAGCGGGAGCAAACGGATCATACAGACAAATATTCGGAGTGAGTTTCATCATCATGGCAGTTTGAGCCATATTGGAGCCAATCATTCCGGCTGCTCCTACAATTGTAAGTTTCTCGTTGGTTAAAAATTCCATAAAGCTATCTATTTAAAGGTGAATAATCTGTTATTTCTTTTTGTCGCTACAAAGTTAACACTTTATTGACCTGATTGTTCATTGAAAATAGTTTTATCAGATAACGAAAAGTTATAGCTGGCTGATTGAAGGATCTGTCTAAAATAGATTATCTTTGTATCCTATATTATATAAATGGATAAATATGAGCATCGAATTAGGAAAATTCAATCAGCTTGAAGTTGTAAAGGAAGTCGATTTCGGGGTGTATCTCGACGGAGGAGAGGAGGGGGAGATTTTGTTGCCCACCCGTTATGTGCCCGAAGACTGTAAAATAGGAGACTTTTTGAATGTCTTTCTTTATCTGGATATGGATGAGAGATTGATTGCCACTACGCTGACTCCGTTGGTGCAGGTAGGGCAGTTTGCCTGTCTGGAAGTGGCATGGGTGAATCAGTTTGGAGCTTTCTTGAACTGGGGCTTGATGAAGGACCTGTTTGTGCCGTTCAGTGAGCAGAAGATGAAGATGCAGGTTGGACGGAAGTACGTGATTCATGCACATTTGGATGATGAAGTTATCGCATTGTGGCTTCGGCAAAGGTGGAACGCTATCTGTCGAAAGACAGGCCGGAGTATGCTTCGGGGGATGAAGTGAATATTCTCATTTGGCAGAAAACGGATTTGGGCTTCAAGGCAATCATAGACAATAAGTATAGCGGTTTGCTTTACGAAAACGAGATATTTTCTACATTGCAGACAGGTATGGAGATGAAGGCTTTTGTGAAACAGGTGCGCGAAGACGGCAAGGTGGATTTGATCCTTCAGAAACCAGGCTTTGAGAAGATAGATGATTTCTCGAAAACCTTGCTGAATTATATCAGGGAGAATGACGGAAGGATCAGACTGAATGATAAAAGTCCTGCGGAAGATATTTATGCTACATTTGGTGTCAGCAAGAAGACCTTTAAGAAAGGAGTGGGTGACTTATATAAGAAACACCTGATAACCTTGCACGAAGATGGCATCACTTTGGCAGACTCCTAATCAGAATAGGGAAATCCCTATGTATGAATAGAGAGAATCACTGGGTGGGGAGTTTCCTCGCCCTATTTTTGTAGTATCAGATTAAATAAAGAAGTAATAATAAAAACTAGATAAGTTATGCGTAAGATAATAATAAGTTTCTGCATCCTGTTATCCGCTCTCTCTTTACAAGCGCAGTCCGTCAGCGGAATCCGTATTGACGGTGGTAATACCCCTATTCTTGTTTACTTTGGTGGAAACCAGATGTGCTTGCCGACTACCACTTGCTTTGTAGCTAACCTGGATCGGGGATATTACACGGTTGAGGTTTATGCTACCCGTTTCACCCGTCCGGGAGAGCGTGTTTGGAAAGGGGAGAGGTTGTACAACGAACGTGTTTACTTCGACGGAAGAGGTGTGAAAGATATTTTTGTAGATGACCGTCATGCCAATGTCCGTCCGGGCAGACCGGGACAAGGAGAACACCGTCCGAATTATGACCGTCACGACAGGGTGATGAATGATCAGCTTTTTAAAACGTTCTATAATAATCTGAAGAAAGAACCGTTTGAGGATGATCGCATGGCATTGCTTAATACTGCATTGGCAAATTCAGATTTTACGTCTGCCCAATGTCTCCAAGTGACAAAGCTCTATACTTTTGATGATGACCGAATGGCAATCATGAAAAAGATGTATCCCCGGATTGTTGACAAGGAGGCTTTCTTTACGGTGATTGCTACACTGACGTTTTCTTCCAATAAGGATGAAATGAATAAGTTTGTGCAGAACTATGGCAGACGCTGATACTAACTATTAAAACTATATGGCTATGAAAAAGATACATATCATCCTACTGTTGGCATTGGGACTGGGAGTCAGCAGCTGTTTTACCAGCTATATTTCTAACAAGCAGGTTATGGGTGTACAGCAAGGGATGACTCAAAGAGATGTTGAAAGTATTTTTGGAAAACCGGATTACCGACGTTTCGACGGTGATATGGAAGAATGGGAATTTCATCGTGATAACGGGACGCCTGTTTTGACTTCGGAGCCCATGACAATCATTGTTCAGTTTGCCAATAAAAAGGTGATCAGTATGGATACATTCAAAGGCTATGGCAGACCTTCGCTGCATCCGGTCGTAGTACCTCCTCCTACTACTGTCACTACTGTTGAAGTTGTTCCCGGTCACCAGCCGGAAGAAATTCGTCTGATGACGGATACTGAGTTTAATAACTTCATCGAAAAGTTGAAATTCACAATTATGAGTGATGACCAGAAGAGGTTGATCGGACAGATGTTGGACAAGCATGATGTCACTTCAAGCCAATGTGTGAGAATTGTAAAAGAGATTTCTTATACGCCCGATCAGGTTGAGATGATGAAGAAACTTTATCCTTATGTAAGGGATAAGCAGAATTTTAATAAGGTGATTGATAGCTTGTTTTCCACTGTGTATAAAGATGAAATGTACAAGTTTATCAAAGAATATCATCAAACAAATAAATGATAGGAGATTAAATTATGAAGCGAATATTATTTTTACTCTTTGCTATCGGGCTGACTGTCGGTACGACAGCGATGGCTGGAATGAGCACTAGCAAAGTGCGTAAGGAAACACGCTTTCTTACTGATAAAATGGCATACGAATTGAGTTTGAGCACTCAGCAATATAATGATGCGTATGAGATTAATTACGACTTTATTTATTCTGTTCGTAATATCATGGATTATGTGGCCCGTGGCTATGAATGGGCATTAGATGATTATTATGAAGCTTTGGATATTCGTAATGATGACCTCCGGTGGGTATTGAGTGACGCACAGTATCGTCGGTTTCTGGGAGCTGATTATTTCTACCGCCCGATTTATATTACCGGCGGAAGATGGAGTTTCCGGGTTTATGTGAATTATCCGAATCGTAGTTTGTTCTACTTCGGTCTGCCTTATCATTATCGGACTTACTGTGGAGCACATTATCGCCCGCACCTTCATCACGTAAGTTTCTATCGGGACAGATATAATTTCAGACATTATCCTACTCCGTATCGGGTAAGAGAGCAGAGATCTTTCCATTCTTATCGTCGTTCGGATTTTGGTTCGGTTCATTTCCGCCCGAATTCTTCCGTCCGTCCGCACAATGCACCGACTCGTCCGGGGGTAACGGGACGTCCAAGTCCATCACAGCGTCCAAGTCCATCACAGCGTCCGAGTCATAATTCACGACCGGGAACATCAACTCGTCCCGGAACGGCAACGCGACCCGGAACGACAACGCGGCCTGGCAGTTCTTCACGGCCCTCAACATCAGTTCGTCCTGAATCAGATCGTAGACCGACGGGAGGTAGCAGTACGACAGCAAGCCGTCCTAATCGTGAGAGTAGTAGCTCGAGTACAAGTAGAAGAAATGATAGTCGTCCGTCCGGTAGCGGCAGTAGCTCTTCGTCCGGTAGAAATAATCGTTCCGATAGAAGTAACACTTCCACTAGCCGGGGCAGCAGTTCCGGTCGCAGTAGCAGTACTTCCGGTCCGAGCCGTAGCAGTAGTTCTAACCGGAGCAATGTTTCCGGTGGAAAAACGGAAAGACGTTCCTCTTCTGAAAGTACGAGAAGCAGCAGTCGAAGTTCTTCTTCCCGTTCTTCAGAGCGAGACACCAATTCAAGAAGATAACCTATTCCTTTAATTATTTATATCATTGCTCCTCAGCGGTAGGAGAGCTAGACTCCGGTGTTTTGCCGGCTAGACTATTCAGGGCATCGCCCGTAACTTGGATTTCGGGGCGGATAGTATCCGCCTCGATTTCACTTATCAAACCTTTTTGGGCAAGACGTCCGGCAATGAGTTTATAATATCCTTCCATGCTCTCTTTCAGTTTTCCGTTTTCTGCGAAAGAACTGCGGAAATGTTTGGGCTTCGGGATGATAGAAGCCAGGAAGATACTTTCTTCCGTAGTCAGTTGGGAAGGACGTTTGTTGAAGTAGTAGGCGGAAGCCTCCTGGATGCCGTAGATTAGCGGGCCCCATTCCGCAATATTCAGATATACCTCATACATCCGTTCTTTCGAAGTCAGTCTCTTTGTTTCTATGATCCATACAATCAATGCTTCTTCCAGTTTGCGGGCAAAGTTTTTATTTTTGTTCAGAAATACATTCTTCACTAATTGCATTGTGATAGTGCTTCCGCCACGTGCAAAACGTTTGACTTGCAAATCGTAAATCAACGCTTCGCGGAGTGCATCGGGCAGGAAACCATGATGATAATAAAACGCCCCGTCTTCACTTTGCATCACAGACATTTGCAGGATCGGTGAAATGCTGTCAAGTGGGGTGAAATGTTCCCAGGAAGGGCCGACGGGGAAAGTGCGTACTGGCATTCCATTTTCATATGCTGTGTAGACAAACTCGCCTGACATCTTGGACAGTTGGGTATCGCCATATTCTACAATTTCGAAATTCCTCTCTTTCAACTCTGATTCTAATTTGAGACTATCCAATTGTGCAAAATCAATATCCAACAGGAAATGATAAGCTAACTCACCACTTGTTTTGATACCTTCCAGGTTGTTGAACAGGCCTTTGGGCAGAGAACTGAACAGCTCGTCTGCCGGAAACCATGATTTGTCAACGGCTGCAGTGAAATGCCATAAATCTTTTTTCTTTTCGGCTCGTAGATAAGGATGAACCTGAATTTTATTGAATATAACCGTAGTGGTGCTATCCAATTCAAAAGAATGGTGCTAATGTTCATTTGATATCCTAAATGTCCGCGGTCGAGATGAATCACTTCGGGAGACAGTACTTTGTGGAATATATCAAGTCCGTTTACTTTCGCTTTTCCGTTGAGATATAGCTGGTTTTTTCCATTACTTTCTTTGGTCATGCTATAAGATAAGGTGTCAAAAGTGACTTTCGCACCAAAACGGCGGGTAATATAAGGTATAGAAACTTTTGTGGAATCGGCAGAGTATAGCTTTGCCATTAATGTATTGGCAGATTGTTTCAGTTCGCCATCAGCTATCCAATGCCGGGTTAGTGTATCTTCGTGTATCTCAATGGTTGACCGGAACTTGTTCTCTTTGATGATAAAAGAAGGGAATACCATAGAAACGAAGTTGCTGTCTTTTCGTTCAGTGATATAAATCTGTTTTAATTGTCCGTTTTCAGGTAGAAAACCGTAGCATAAATTGAGTAGTTTGTTTATTCTTTCCGCATAATTGATTTCCGTTACGGTTTGACCGGATGTTTGTGATGGAACTTTCCGGTCTTTTTTAAAGAGAAAATCATAATTGGCGAT
>ENA-OQCK01001173-OQCK01001173.1-human-gut-metagenome-genome-assembly--contig:-NODE-1173-length-10378-cov-3.253439_pt1 | contig 10378 bp, 17 predicted proteins | sample MGYA00242498_ERZ504578 | MGnify/ENA primary metagenome ERZ504578 (study PRJEB26092, sample SAMD00036229) | human gut metagenome | host: Homo sapiens | study: EMG produced TPA metagenomics assembly of... | reverse complement strand
GATATTATAACGTGGGACCGGACGATAAGGACTGCGTGACCACAGGACGCCTGGTGGATATGTTCTGCCGGGCCTGGGGCGGGGATGTGAAGTGGGTGAATCAGTATGACGGAGGCCCTCATGAGCCAATTTCCTGAAGCTGGATTGTTCCAGAATAAAGTCAGTATTTGGCTGGCGCCCCAGATATGGGGTGGAGGAAGCCGTCCAAAAGACGGTAGAGTGGTCCAGGGCTTATCTGGACGGCGAGGATATGCTGGAGGTTATGGACCGGCAGATAACAGAATTTTTTTCGTAAAGAGGAGAAATGAACATGGCATTTGAACATAAGACAGAGACAGAGGCAAGGCAGCAGATTCTGGACATGGTAGCCGAATACTGCGACACCTACCACAACAAAAAGGGGTCCTTTCAGGAGGGAGACCGCATCCCCTATGCTTCCAGGTCTATGACCATAAGGAGATGGTAAACCTGGTGGACAGTTCGCTGGAGTTCTGGCTTACCTCCGGCAGGTACACCGATGAATTTGAGAAGAAGCTGGCAGGCTATCTGGGAGTGCGTTTCTGCTCCCTGGTGAATTCCGGTTCCTCCGCCAATCTGGCGGCCTTTATGACGCTGACCTCCCCTTTGCTGGGTGAGCGCAGGGTAAAGAGGGGGGATGAAATCATCACGGTTGCCTGCGGGTTTCCAACCACAGTGCTCCTGCTATCCAGTACGGCGCGGTGCCGGTGTTCGTGGATGTGACCATCCCTCAGTATAACATCGATGCAACAAAGCTGGAAGAGGCCCTGTCCAAAAAGACAAAGGCGGTGATGATTGCCCACACCCTTGGAAATCCCTTCGATTTAAGGACGGTGAAGGCATTCTGTGAGAAACATAACCTGTGGCTGGTGGAGGACAACTGCGACGCTCTGGGTACCAGTATACCATGGAAGAGGATGGAAAGGAAGTAACCCGTTTTACGGGCACCATCGGTGACATCGGCACATCCAGCTTCTATCCTCCCCATCACATGACGATGGGCGAGGGAGGCGCGTGTATACGGACAATCCCCTTCTCAATAAAATTATCCGGTCCTTCCGCGACTGGGGCCGCGACTGCGTATGCCCTCAGGCCGTGACAACATGTGCGGACACCGGTTTGACCGGCAGTTCGGGGAGCTTCCTCTGGGATATGACCACAAATACGTGTATTCCCATCTCGGGTATAACCTGAAGGCAACGGACATGCAGGCCGCCATTGGCTGTGCCCAGCTGGATAAATTTCCCTCCTTTGTGGAGCGGCGGCGCCATAATTTTGACCGACTGAAGGCAGGGCTCGAAGGAACAGAGAATCAGTTGATTCTCCCGGAAGCTGCCCGCATTCCAGGCCAAGCTGGTTCGGTTTTCTGATTACATGCAGGCAAGGCGTGGATCGGAATAAGATTGTCCGGTATGTGGAGAAAAAGGGTGTGCAGACAGAATGCTGTTTGCGGGCAATCTGACAAAGCATCCATGTTTTGATGAAATGCGGGCAGCGGGCCAGGATACCGCATTGTGGGAAGCCTGGACAACACGGACCGCATAATGTCCGACACATTCTGGGTGGGTGTGTATCCGGGAATGACAGACGGTATGATCGACTATATGGCCAGGACAATTAAGGAAGCAGTGGAGCGCGCATAGGGACTCTGCGGCACAGTTTGGGCGCGTGCCAAAAACACGGCAGGAATAAAGGGCAGGAGCACTGATTATGATGGAAACCTATGATATGAGCCGGGTCCATGAGGCTAACTTGACTATATTAAAAGAGATAGACCGGATTTGCCGTAAGTATAATATCCGCTACATGCTGGACGCAGGCACCTCATAGGCGCCGTACGCCATAAGGGATTCATTCCCTGGGATGATGACGCGGATGTGGCGTTTACCAGAAACCAGTATGAAGCGTTCATGAAGGTGGCTCCAAGGGAGCTGCCGGATACCATGGAGCTTTTGGAGCCGGACAGTTACAGGGGCGGAAAGGCATTTTATGATTTCACACCCAGAATCATTTACAAGAAAAGCAAATGCCATGAGGACAGCTTGGAGATGCAGTACTATGAGGGAAAGCTGAACCATATATGGGTGGATTTGTTCATTCTGGACAAGCTTCCTTCCTCCAGGGCGGGGGCGGAATTTACCCCGCTTCCTGCACAAGGCGGTGTATGGCATGGCCATGGGGCACAGGTATAAGCTGGATTTTGGCAAATACAGCATGATTCACAAGATATTCGTGGGAGGGCTGGCAGCGTGGGCCGTCTGGTGCCCATGAAGCTTATCTTTGCCATGCAGAAGGCCGCTGCCTGAAGGACAGGCGCAGCAAGGGGAGCCTGCGCTATTACAGCAACTATCAGCCGGATTATCTGTATGTGACTGTGGATAAGTCCTGCTGCGACCAGGTGGAGGACGCGGATTTTGAGGATACCCGTCTAATGATACCAAAGGGATGGCACCAGATACTGACAGAGGTGTATGGAAATTACATGGAAATGCCGCCGGAGGACAAACGGGTGCCCACCACTCCAGCCAGCAAATCCGTATTTTTGATTAGAATGTGCCGGAACAGGGGGCAGACACGCACTGGGGGGATGACGGCAGAGAGATTGACAGCATATTTTAACATGCCCCAGGAAAGGATTACAGACAAAAGAGATGGACAGGTTGTTATCAGTTGTGGTATCGGTCTACAACGAAGAAAAGGCATTGGAAGAATTTTACAGGGAAACCACAAAGGTGTTGAGGCAAATCAGCTGGACTATGAGCTGCTTTTTGTCAATGACGGCAGCAGGGATGGAAGCCAGGATATACTGGACCGGCTGGCCGCGTCCGATTCAGGGGTCAGGGTGATAAGCTTTTCCAGGAACTTTGGACATGAGGCGGCATGATAGCGGGACTGGACTACAGCAGGGGAGACGGCATTATCTGTATGGACGCGGACCTGCAGCATCCCCCGGAGTGTATACCGGATATCCTGGCTAAGTTTGAGGAAGGATATCAGGTCATCAACATGGTCCGCACCAGAAACAGAACAGCAGGACTGGTGAAGAATATCACATCCTCCGGCTTTTACTGGCTTATCAACCGGATCTCAGATGTACACTTTGAGGCAAATGCCTCTGACTTTTTTGCGGTCTCCCGCCATGTGGCCCAGGTGCTGAAGGACAGCTACAGGGAAAAGGTGCGTTTCCTCAGAGGCTATGTGCAGAACGTGGCTTTAAGAAAACCGCCGTTGAATATGAAGCAAGGGCCGGGTGGCAGGGGAGAGCAAATACAGTATCAAGAAGCTGTTCGTGTTCTCCATCAATACAATCCTGTGCTTTTCCAACATGCCCCTGAAGCTTGGAATTTACGCGGGCATATTCTCGGCCCTGCTGGGCTTCGCCGTCATGATATACACTCTTTGTACCAGAAAAGGGGCTCCCAGCGGCTATGCCACCATTGTGGTATTGATTTGCTTTATGTTTGCCATGATGTTTGTGATTATCGGCATTATCGGTGAGTATATTGCGATTCTGTTTACGGAGCTGAAGGACAGGCCTATTTATATTGTGGATCGGATGGAGAATATGGACCAGGGAGAAAATGTGGACCAGACCGCCAGTATCACAGACCGGACAGAAAATAGAAACCAGACAAAGAATGCTCATTAGAAAAAAGTTATAATATGAATAGGACCGCTGCGGCTGTGTGCATCACCAGGCACTTGCCGCTGCGGTCTTTTAATTGCGTCGCTATACTAACTCCACTTCAATCCCCAAACTTTCAAGCCGATCCACATATTCCACATCCAGTTCTCTGCCCACGATAATTCGATTGATACAGTCCAGCTGGCTGATATTAATGAAAGCGCTGGCCCGGAATTTAGTGTGATCGCAAAGAAGAATAACCTCCTTGCCAGATTTGATATATTGCTTTTTATATTTGTATCATCGGTTATATAACTGAGCAGGCCATGTTCCACATCAACGGCGTCAATGGAAAGAAACGTTTTATTGACAGAGATGCTCCCCAGCATTTTTTCTGCAAAATAGCCATAGGTGGAATTGAACCCTTTCCGTACCACTCCGCCCACCATCAGCAAAGTAACATTGGGGAATATACTAACCTCAGATGCAATATGCAGATCATTGGTGACCACAGTCAGGTCCGGTATGTCGTTGACAAGCTTTGCAAGCTCCAATACCGTGGTGCCGGAATCCAGTATAATTTTCTCACCCGGACAGATATGTTCCTTGCGGCTTTGGCAATGCGGGCCTTTTCATCCGCATTGGATTCCTTCTTTTTTACAAAGGAGGGCTCCAGGGAAGCGTGGTTTGCAGACATGGCTCCTCCGCGGGTTTTTTGAATCAGTCCCTGACTGGACAGCTCTTCAATATCCCTTCTGGCGGTTGCCTTGGATATATTAAGCTGACGCATCAGCTCCTCTGATGTTACAATCTTTTCTTTGTTGGTTATATCAACAATCGCCTGAAGGCGTTCTGCTTTCAACATGACAGCTCTCCTTGATTCCTACTTATAAAAAACTCTAATGCCTGAATCGCCTTTTTAAACCTCTTATACTTTTCTTTATAAAAAGCAGCTTTGGAAGAATCCGGGATGTATGTCCGGGATAAATGACACATCTTCTTCACGGCACTATGAAAGTCAGAATAATAGTCACAGGCAACAGAGGCACAGATGGCAGCGCCTAAGGCCCCGCGTTCCTTCCCTTCCATTACCTGTATAGGCAGTTGCAGGATATCGGCCAGTATCTGGGTCCAGACAGGGGAATTTGTGATGCCTCCCGATAAACGGATCTGTTTTTGGGGATGTATGGTGCCGGTCAGTTTCTCAATGTGGCAGCAGGAGGAAAAAAGGATTCCCTCATAAATAGCCAGAAGAATATCCGCGGGGGTATGGCTGCTGTCGAGATTGAAAAAAGCGCCTTTGGCATCAGGAACAGAGTTGGAGGCATAAAGGTACGGCATAAACAGGATATCGGTCTGCTTTAATCCTGACTCAAGGATTGCCTTACTGCAGTAATCATATAATTCGTGCCGTTCCAGCCTGGATACATCCGGCTCAGAAAATGGTTGGCGTACCAGTCAAAGTTACTGGCAGATGTAGGGCTTGATTCTTCAATTATATAATAATCTGGTAAAAAAGCAATGGTGTTGCCGTTTTTTCCAATGCATTCTTCCAGGTCATTGGTCAAATATTCATTGATGGACCAGGTCCCGGTTATGAGACACAGACAGCTGGAGTCCAAAATACCGCTGGCCAGACAGCAGGAATCCACATCGTATAATCCGGCTGCTACCGGTATACCTTCCGCAAGGCCGCATTGAATGGCTGCTTCGGATGTGACGAAACCGGCTGTTTCAAAGGACTGAAGTATTGGGACGCAGGCCAAGTGGAAATATTCACGGATGTCAAGAAGTCCGAAGATTTCCGGGTCAAATTGTTTATCACGTATATTGAATAGGTTGGTGCAGGAAGCATCCGTATAATCAGTGGCAAGCATACCAGTCAGGCAATACCGGATGTAATCCTTGATGGATACCATGTGACAGGCCTGTTTAAGCAAATCCGGCCGGTGTTTTTTTAGCCAGGGCAGCAGCATGGCCTGCTGGCCAGCCCAAAGATTCTGCAGGGTCATCTGGTACAGACTGCTGTTGATACCGCTTTCTGAATATTCCCCCAGAAGTTGACTGGCGCGGGTATCCGTGGACACGATGAAAGGAGCAATGGGAGTATTTGCATTGTCTAAGAGTCCAAGACCTCCGCCATACCCGCAGACTGAAACGCCTTTAATGTCCTGGGAACAAATCTGCGCCTTTCCGATAGCATCACGTATGACCTGGCAATTGCCTCTCCAGACAGAAAGAGGATCCCGTTCTGTCCAGCCGGGATTTGGATGGTCCATGGGAATTTGTATCTGGGACACGGACAGTTCCCTGCCGTTTTCGTCAAATACGGCTGCCTTGATAGCAGAGCCGCCGTTGTCTATTCCAATAAAATATGCATGTTTTTTCATGCGCGGACCTCCTTTAAATGGCTTTTTAAAATAGTAAGGGCATCCTGTGATTAAAAGATGCCCTTAGTATACCATAGACTATGTTTATGTAGTATTCCTGATTTAGAGGGTTGCCCGGTACTCCTTGACTTTATCCATAAATTCTTTGACCCGCTTTACATCCACAGCATTTTCAAAGACACCATCATATTTAAAGGTAGTGGCACATACTGCTCCGTCGGCAACAGACAGCTGTCTTGTGATATTATTCACATTACATCCGGTATTACAAAGGATAGGAGTACGTTTGACAGAAGCTTTTACCTGGCCCAGTATCTGAGTATCTGTTTCACTGCCCGCAGTGAGACCGGATACACAGAGGGCGTCTGGGCGGTTATTGAATTCTGTGGATCTGGCAATATCCTTTATATCCCTGTCCGCCAGATATCTGGCAGCTTCAGGTACGATATTGAAAAGAAGCTTTAAGTCCTTTGCGCCTACCGCCATTTTATGACGGACGGTTTTTCCTACATTGGTGTTCCAGAGCCCAAAGTCAGACGCATATACGCCGGAGATAATTTCGCGGATAAATTTACCGTCTACAGCAACCGCCAGGTCAATGGAGGCAATGGGATCCCACAGGCAGTTGACACCATAAGGAACTGTTATGAGCGGTTTCAGCTCTCCGATCACCCTTGCCATGGCCGCAATCGTGACAGGCTCCACCTTTGTGAGATAGGGAAGGCTGAACTCATTGGAGAACATAATGCCGTCAACCCCGCCCTCCTGAAGCGCAAGGAGGTCAGCTTTGGCAGCCGCCATCACCTTTTCCATACCTCCGTCCGCGTCATAATACGGGTCTCCGGGCAGCGGCTGTAAGTGGCACATTGCAATGATTGGTTTTTCTACATGAAATAAATCCTGCATCCAGTTTGACATATTGGTATAGTCCTTTCTCAATTCAAATTAGGAGTTTGCATTGAGTTTGTATTCAAATAGTATCACAAAGATTCTAAAAATGCAATAATAAAATCATAAATATTGCAAAATAAATCATAATATGCTAAGATTAGTTCAAAAAGGAGGGATGACATGAAGATTATACCATCAATCGCGTCAGCACCACAGCTGGATTTAAAATGCCAGCTGGACCGGATTAAAGACGTACCCTATGTACATATTGATGTGGAGGACGGAAATTTTCTGCCTAATATTACGTTCGGCATGAAAACTGTAAAAGAGGTGGCAGCCTATTCCAAGGCGGAATTAGATGTTCATCTTTTAACGACAAATCCAATCAAATATATTCATGAACTATCAGAAAGCGGCATTTCTGCTGTCTGCGGACATATGGAGGCACTTCCATACCCATTGGAATTCTTACATGAAGTGCGCAGGACAGGAATGAAAGCGGGTCTTGCCCTGAATCTGTCTATGCCAATAGAGCAAATCAACAGTTACATCGGTTCCTTTGATTATCTTCTCCTTATGACATCCGAACCGGACAGCTGCGGCCAGCGGTTCCGGCCATGTGCCCTGGAGCGGATTCGCGGGGCCAGGGCTTGTATTCCGGATGAGGTGATGATATACGCGGACGGCGGAATTGGAAGGGACGAGTTGGGGAAGGTGGAAGAGGCAGGTGCGGATTGTGTGATTATGGGGCGGGCTGTATGGGGAGCTGAAGACCCGGCCAAAGCCTGGAAGGAGATGGAAACGTTAAATGGATATGGAACTGATTCAAAGGCCTTTCGGAATCTATGAAAAGGCGATTAAGCACAGGAATGGGAAAAGATGTTTGCCGACGCTTCGTCTGCGGGATACCGGAATTATGAAATCAGCCTGGATGAGAGCGATGCGCGTCTGGCACGCCTGCACTGGGATGACAAGCAATATGATGAGGTGAGGCGGGCTGCACGAAACCAGAACATAAGGATTTTGTCAGCGTGTTTCAGCGGGCACCGCAGATTTCCGCTGGGAAGCAGTTCCAGGGACCTGGAGGAGCGGGGAATCCGGATGATGAGAGAGGGAATCGCCTTTTGTCAGAATCTGGGGGTCCGTATGCTGCAGGTTGCGGGGTATGATGCTTTTTATGAACCACGCAGCCATGAGACAGCTGCCCGGTACAGGGAAAATATCTTAAAATGCCTGGAATGGGCGGAACAGGCCGGGGTGATGCTGGCCATTGAACCGGTAGAGGTGAACCTGGTAAAGGTCAGCGATACCCTGCGCCTGGTCAAAGAGGCGGATTCGCCGTGGCTTCAAATCTATCCTGACATAGCCAACATGAAATCCCTGGGAATCGACCCGGTTACAGAATTGCCCCAGGGCAGAGGACATATAGCCAATGTGCATGTGAGAGACTCGCTGCCTGATTACTTCTACGGGGTTCCGCTGGGAACCGGAAATATGGACTTCATAGGAGTATTTAAGGCCCTGGATGCCATGGAATACAGAGGGCCCCTTACCATTGAGATGTGGAATGAAACGGAAGAAAATTATATGGATATTATAAGCGGTGCACGGACATTCATGATAGATAAAATCAGATGTGCCAGGTGCTCATAACGAGGAGGTAATGATTATGTTTGAGAAGGAAAAAAGGGAGATACTGGATGCGGCCCTGGAAATCAGGAGATGCAATCTCATATCCCTGTCAGGAGGGAATGTGAGTATGAGGGCAGGTGAGAATCTGTTTCTGGTGACACCGTCGGGCATGATTTATGAGGAGATGACAGCGGACGATGTGGTGGTCATAGACCGGGAATGCAAGGTGGTGGAGGGAATGAGAAAGCCGTCCTCGGATTCTCCGGCTCTGGTGTATATGTTTGAGCATATGCCTCATATCAATGCATTGATTCACACCCATCAGCCTTATGCCACTGCTGCCGGGTTTGCGGCGAATCAGATTCCGGAATTTCTGGTGACCCTTATTGATGCCAATGGGGCCGCGGTCAACGTGGCACCCTTTACGCCTTCTTCTGATATTGGCATGGGTATCATGCCGTGAAGTATGCCGGGGAATCACGGGCCGTTATCTTAAAACATCATGGTATTATGGCCTATGGAGCGGATATGAAAGAGGCATTATACTCGGCAATCTATCTGGAGGAGGCAGCCAAGACCTTTGTTCTCGCAAAGGCCATGGGGGCGGATATACCATTGCTGGCGCCGGAGGATATAGCAAAAGAAAAAAGAGGCTGGCTGGATTATGGTCAATAGGAAGGAGCGCAGAGATGGGATATTCCATAGGGGTTGATTTTGGCAGTCTGTCTGCCCGGGCCATGGCGGTGGATGTGTCAAGCGGAAGGATTTTAAAGGAGTCCGTGTATGGTTATCCGCACGGAATTATGAAGGATTCCCTGCCCACAGGCAGAAAGCTGGAACCGGGCACTGCCTTACAGGATCCCCGGGATTACCTGGATGCCTGGCAGTTCCTTATTCAGGACATGTTTAAAGGGCGGGAACTTAGGGCAGACCAAGTGGTGGGAATCGGCATTGACTTCACTCAATGCACCGTGATGCCGGTTGACAGGGAGGGAACCCCGTTATGCATGCACCGGTCATTCAGGAATGACCCTCACAGCTATGTTAAACTTTGGATGCATCACCGTGCCCAGAAGGAGGCGGATGACATCACAAGAGAGGCCGGTTTGCGGCAGGAACGTTTTCTCAAATATTATGGCAGTAAAGTATCTTCTGAACTGTTGTTTCCAAAAATTCTTGAGATACTGAGACAGTCACCGGATATATACCGGGCAGCGGACCAGTTTGTGGAAGGTGCGGATTGGATGACGTGGCAGATAACAGGAAGCAGGATGAGAAGCAAAAGTATTGCCACGGTTGCTGCGTTGTGGCAGGAGGAAGAAGGTTATCCTTCCGATGACTTTCTGAGAGCGCTCCATCCTCAGATGTCAGATGTAAAACAGAAGCTTAGGGGGAAATTGGTAAAGCCTGGCACCTGCATAGGGGGGATTTCCCAAAAAATGTCTGAAAAGACAGGATTGCCTGCAGGTACGCCTGTGGCCTGCGGCCTGGGTGACAGTCATTCCGCCTTTGCGGGTTCAGGCTGTGCGGTGAGGGAGCCATGCTCATGGTGATTGGAACATCGGGATGCGATATCCTCATAAGCAGGAATCAGGTTCCGGTGGAAGGCTTTTGCGGCATATGTCCGGACAGTGCCATTCCGGGATATTACGGCTATGAGGCGGGACAGGCCTGCATGGGGGACCATTTTCAGTGGTTTATGGAAAACTGCCTTCCGTCCGTCTGCCATGAGGAGCAGCAAGCCGGAATATATCTGTATTCCAATGGATGGATGAAAAAGCCGGCAGACTGAAACCAGGCAGCAGCGGTGTGATTGCCATTG
>ENA-OQCK01001172-OQCK01001172.1-human-gut-metagenome-genome-assembly--contig:-NODE-1172-length-10390-cov-1.682159_pt1 | contig 10390 bp, 16 predicted proteins | sample MGYA00242498_ERZ504578 | MGnify/ENA primary metagenome ERZ504578 (study PRJEB26092, sample SAMD00036229) | human gut metagenome | host: Homo sapiens | study: EMG produced TPA metagenomics assembly of... | reverse complement strand
ACAGGACCTCCTGGACCGTCTTAACATCCCGCCCGCACACCTCGGCCGAGATATCCTGTACTTCCTTCAAAAGCCTGTCAAAACGCTCCTTTACAATCTCCTCAGGCACCTGGTCCTCCATGGCTGCCGCCGGTGTGCCGGTACGCTTGGAATAGATGAAGGTAAAGGCGCTGTCAAACCGCACCTTTCTCACCACATCCATGGTCTCCTCAAAGTCCTCGTCTGTCTCGCCCGGAAATCCCACAATAATATCCGTTGTCAGGGATATGCCAGGCACTGCCTTTTTAATCCGCTCCGCCAAATCCAGATACCGCTCCTTTGTATAGCACCGGTTCATGACCTTCAAAATCCGGCTGCTGCCGGACTGGAGGGGAAGGTGCAGATGGCGGCATATCTTTTTAGACCCTGCCATGACCTTTATAAGTTCATCGGATAAGTCCTTTGGATGGGATGTCATGAAACGGATCCGCTCAATCCCGTCTATCTTCTCCACTTCCTCCAAAAGCTGCGCAAAGGTCATGGGATTATCCAGGTTCTTTCCATAGGAATTTACATTTTGTCCAAGGAGCATGACTTCCACCACTCCGTCCGCTGCCAGCTTCTGTATTTCCTTGATGATTTCTTCCGGCCTGCGGCTGCGCTCCCGCCCTCTTACATAGGCACTATACAGTAGCTGCAGAAATTATTGCAGCCAAACATGATGTTGACTCCTGATTTGAAAGGAAACCTGCGCTCCACCGGCAAATCCTCCACGATTTGATCCGTATCCTTCCACACATCCACCACCATCTTCGTTTTTCCCTGCTTCTGTCCGTCCGGGGTCCGCCCCTCCAGGCACTGGGATACCAGTTCGGCCAGCTTGAATATGTTGTGGGTTCCGAAAATCAAATCCACATATCGGTAGCTTTTTTTGATTTTCGCCACCACTTCCTCCTCCTGCATCATACAGCCGCACAGGGCAATCATCATATCAGGATGTTTTTTCTTATAGGCCCCCAGCTGACCCAGACGGCCGTAAACCCGCAGATTGGCATTTTCCCGCACCGTGCAGGTGTTGTAGAGCACAAAATCCGCTTTCTCTGATTCTGCGGCCTTGTAGCCGATTGTCTCCAAAATCCCCAGAAGCTTTTCCGAATCCCTGGCATTCATCTGGCACCCGAAGGTGTTGATGCAGCAGGTAAGGGGGCGTCCCAGCCTGGCGGAAAGCTCGGCCAGCTGTCTCTTAGCCCGCTCCATGAAGTACTGCTGACGCTCCGGCTCCCCGGCAGGAGGGCCCTGGTTTATGGCTGTTTCTGCATTTTCTATGTTGTCCATGGTATTTCTGGATTCTTCCATTTATCTGCTCCTTAGCTTCTATAATTTAAATCGTTCAGTCTGGTTACTGCACGCTTTCCCGAAACGCATAGCAGGCCGGGCCTATTGCACGGTCCAGCCAATTACGATTAACAGTATGAATTTTACTTTAAAATGGTTGGGAAGTCAACATAAAAAACGCCCTGTGCCGCGGCCCGCAACAAAGGACCTGCCCCGCGGCCGTCCTAAACCAACCGCGGGGCAGGTTGTCCTGTAAGTTTTGGTTATAACCTTCTCACATCCTAATAATATATATCCTCCAGAAGCAACATATAATAGTGCTCCAATCCTTCGCCTGCCACCTGGAAGTCAGCGGCCACCGGCATATGTTCACTGGTAAACTGATTCAGGAACTCCCTGTCTAACACATCCTCAGGGCTCAGGTTATTGTCATGCATATATTTAGCCAGCTCTACCTGAAGCTGAGGTATATATACGGATGACGCATGGCCCATCCGGACAGCCTTCCTGACATTCCCGCTTCCCGGGCCTTCTCTGCAATCAGGTTGTTAATCTTGCTGTAATCGCCCAAATCCTCCTCTGTGATTTCCAGATTGAGCACCGTTGGATAAGCCTGGGTAGGTGTAGGGCAGCACTGTTCCGCAACGATGAATTTCTCCTTGAATGCTTCGTCCAGTATCACATCGTACATAGGGCAGTTGGTTCCGAAGATATTGGTGTCTGGTCCGTACTGTTCAATCTTCCTCGGAATATCTTCCCTGAGGAACTGAAGCATGGCTGCTGTCCCGTTGCCGGTCTGGGGATCCGGCGTGGTCTCCTCCACCCATGTCATGCCTAACTTCTCACAGGTCTCCTTCATCACATCCCTTCTCTTGGCCTTGCTCTCAGCCGCCATATGGTGGGGAAGGAATAGTGGATAAATGTCTTTGCCCCCATGTCATGAGCTTGGTGGGGATGGTTTCACCCCTTCTGATCCAGTCTGTATTGATGGAGATATCCGCATAATCATTCAGGAGCTTCGGGTCGTCATTGCTGGTTACCATGGTTACAATGTCGGGCCGCTTCTCCCTGATGGTCTGGAATGCCGGTACGATTCCCTCCATCCCATTATTGAATAAAATGTACTTCATCTCAGGGTCATCTGCCAGGCTTGTTACAACAGAGATGCAGCCCTCCTTATCCGTGGCAAAATTCTCCGGAAGTGTCTTATGTACCACCAGGTCCGGATACCTTTGGACCATCTCCTGAGCGCCTCTGAATTCATCCTCGCTCACTGTAAGGGTTGGTGTTACGATACCGATTTTGTACGGCTCGCCGGAAGCTTCGGTCTCAGCCTCTGTGGTGTCCTGGTTCTCCTGCTCCCCGGTTGTCCGGTCTCACTCTCGGTGGAGGACGCTTCCTCGTCCCGGGGACTGCGTGGTCTGTGTGGATGCCGGGCTGCCGCATGCCGCTAATGCCATGGAAGCTGCCAGGACCGTGCATAAAATTCTCTTTCTCATAAGTTCCTCCGTTTTATTTTTTATGTATGAAGGCATATTGCCCCAACACCGCATCAAATGCTCTGGACCTTTGTCCTTTCGTTCCTCAGGTTCATGATAATAGCTGTCACAATCACCCCGTATGCAGGAAGGAGCGGAAATACTCTCCCACCGACGGGTTATGAAAGAGGTTCTGCCCGGCCATGGGCGAAGTGATGAACAGGGCGTGGAACAGGATGACGCCTATGAAGCAGTTCCTCATCCTGGCTTTTTGATGGACGCTCCGCCCACCAATATGGCTGCCGCCGCAAAGGTATCCAGGCCAAGATGACCTGTATATACATTGATGGTCCCAAAATCAGCCACAAACAGAATCTGGCTCATGGCCGCAAATATGGTGGAAATGACAATGCAGATGCTGCGCACCCGGTTTCCGGCTATCCCCAGGGTACCGGCTGTCCCCCCGTCCGTCCCCACAGCCCTTGCCAGGGTTCCCAGCCGTGTCTTCTGTATGTAGAAAAGCACCAGGCTGAAAAACAGGATGATGACCAGAGGAAAAAGCGAATATGTTTTTCCGTCGAACCGAAAGGGCAGTATCCCCTTAAATACACTGCTTATGTTCCTGGCATCCACCATGCTTCTGACCCCGATTCCCCTGTCCAGCAGGATATCCCTGTTCCTTGGCTGAATCAGCAATCCGTACGCCACCATAAAGATAAACTGGTATATGACTGAACTAAGCTGCCCGATCATGATTGATACAATCATCTCACGCCCCTTGGCCCTGTTTAAAAGAGCCGCCACCATCATGCCGAACAGAATGGACAGCACGATACTGGCCCCTGTGACAAACATCAGGCCACGGCCCCTCCAGTCTCAGGTCCACGGAAAATACCATTGCCATCTGAGCGGATATGGCTCCCACCACAATGGCAAAGTTGATACCCATGCCGCATGTAACCGGCAGGATCAGGGCCAGGGTAAAAAGGGTATTTCTTGCAAACCGTGTATATACCTCTGCTGCCAGATACCTGCCGCTGACTCCGGCCAGCCGGAAGGATATGACAGCCAGCACAAAGATGGAACAGGTACCAGGTTGTTTTTAATGTGCTTCATTTCTCATGTCCTTCCTCTCAAATATAAATGCATATAGAATGATTCCGCTTGTAATGATTGTCCTCATGATTTCCGCCATCTCCGGAATCAGCAGGCATTGGCCACAGGAATGGACAAAAGGTATGTTGTCTGGTAGAGAAAGGTTCCTATCAGGCATTGGCACCGTGGCCTTTCTGGGGCTGGCGCCGCCAATTACAATGGCGGAAACAGCGGGAAAGCTCATCATGAAGGGGCCGTCGTACAGATGGAGTATCCCGTAGCTCTGGGAATAGACCACCACTCCCGCGGCCGCGATGACCGTGGACATGATGATTGCGGCGGTGCGGTATCCATTCACATTAATACCGGCCAGCCGCACAAACCGTTCGTTCTCAGCTATAGCAGAAATATCATTCCCGCCCTTGTCTTTGAAAACAGCCATAAGAGAAAGCCTGTTTCCGAAAAAAAACAGCAGCAGCCCTGCCGGGATTACCAGTTCCCCTATCCTCACCTGCCAGAGCCGGTCCAGGACCTGCCGAAATACGGTTCCAGGTTCACCTTGGGCCTCAGCCCCTGGCCTCCGATTGGATACAGCATCTGACGGTTGGTGACAGGCGCAAAGGTGTAAAACAGATTCATGACAGGGATAAATGAATACCCTGCGAATGTGCCCACGATTTCTTCATTTAACTTCAAATGATTCAGAATCTTTGCATAGAGATAACCGAACAGCAGCGCCACGGCCATTCCCAGGAACACAGAGTAAAAGAACCCGGCCCAGGACGTATATCTGGCGTTCACAGAAAATATCATGCCCACAAGTCCTGCTGACAGGCCGATGGACATGCCGAAATTTCTCCCTGCCCCCACATTGATCATTGGAATCAGGGATAACACGATTACTCCGTTCATGGCCCATTTAATCAGGGCATCGTTCATAATTCCCGTCATGCTCATATCAATGGCTGACGCCGCTGCCAGCAGGACTGCCATAAATAAAAACATGATGATCTGGGGAGGATTCAAATAGTTACGCTTCATCCGGTTCCCTCCCGTAAAGGGCCAGGGTAAGTTCTTCCGGCCCTATGTCATTCTCGAACACTTTATATACCTTTCCCTGATACATTACCACGATTCTGTCACAGATACGGACCAGTTCCTCCAGTTCCCCGGAGGCCACCACCACGGTGGTGTTGTACTCCTGGTTTATCTTGAGAATCCACTTGAGAATCAGCTCCTTGGAATAAATATCGATGCCCCTGGTCGGTTCCCCTATGTACAAAAGATCCGGCCGGAAGGTCAGGGCACGGCCCACGCATACCTTCTGCTGGTTTCCTCCGCTTAACTCACGCACCTTCTGGTCCGGTCCCCGGCATACGATATTCAGTTTTTCAATCATCTCCCATGCGTAGGACCTTACCGCCCTTTTCTTAAAGAAGGATAGGGCTTTCCAGCGCCTTAAGGACAGAAATTCCGGATGGCGGTCCTCTGTGCCGAATACCATGTTCTTCCATATAGGGCTGTCCGGGAACAGACTGTGCGAGGACCTGTCCTCTGGGAGGTAATAGATCCCGTTTTTAATCAGGTTCCTGTTATCTCCCTTTGTAATCTGACTCCCCCTGAAATATGCCTGGTAGTCTGCCGCCCTAAGCCAAACAGCCCCTCCAGGAGCTGTTCCTGGCCCTGGCCGGCCAGTCCGGTTATGCCCAGAATCTCCCCTTCATATATATCCAGATTGTCTCCCATCCCCTGTATATTGCCGTAACGGAATATGGTCTTCCCCTTTTCCCGCTTCCTGTGGCTGCATACCTTCACGATTTCCTGCCCCACCATGTCATCGGTAAAACGGTGACAGTCAATTCTTCTTTGCTGTAGGTGGATATCAGCTCACCATCCCTGAGGACGGACACGGTATCGCACACTTCCATGATCTCCTCCAGCCTGTGGGAGATAAACAGTACGGAGATTCCCGAAGCCGCAATCTCCCGGATGCACGTAAGCAGACTCTTTGTCTCCGTAATATTAAGGGAACTGGTAGGTTCATCCAGCATCAGCAGCCTGACATCCTGGTTATCCAGTTCCCTGGCCAGCTCCACAAACTGTTTCTGGTTAAGGGACAGGCTGTCTATAAGCCGGGCCGGGTCCAGGTCCGCCCCAATCCGTATCAGTGTCTTTCTGGCATCCTCCTCATTCTTCTTATGGTCCACATACCCCAGCTCCGGCAGTATGGGCCCCTTTATCTTTACATGTTCCCTGTTTATTTTTATATTTTCAGCCGCGCTCATTCCGGCAAACAGGGCAAGCTCCTGGTGTACCATTGCAATTCCTTCGGATACTGACTGGCGGTGGCTTTCAATCCGCACCCTTCTGCCGTCAATCAGAATTTCTCCCTCATAACCTCCGGTTTTTATAATGGCATCATTTCCATTGAGGATGTTCATGAAGGTGCTCTTTCCCGAACCATTGGCGCCGATGATTCCATAGACTTCCCCGTCCCTGATTGTCAGGCTTACATTCTTTAAAACACAGTTTCCGTCAAACCATTTTGACAATCCCCTTGCTTCCAGCATAGCATTCCCGATACCCTTTCGACATTTTTCCTTCTCATTCTACAAGGTTTGCCTAGCTCATTCCAATTGTTTTTTTCGATGGAATTTTCAGTTTTATAGATTTTCCTGCAATGCCTAAAAAATCAAGCAAAATACCTGTGTTGTTCTCTCATCCATCATATCCGTATTCCCCTTCCGTTCTCTCTGATTTTCATATTTCCTGCTGTTCTTCCCAGAACAGCTCATCCAGTGTCTTGTGAAGCGCTTTGCGGATTGCCACGCAGAGATTCAGCGTCGGGTTGTACTTCCCCGCCTCTATCATCCCAATGGTCTGGCAGGTCACCCCCACCAGCTCAGCCAGTTTTTCCTGGGATAAATCCATGCCGGCCCTGACTGCTTTCATTTTCAGGTTCTTCACTGCCATCCCTCCCTGCAGGTATTGCGTTCAAATGCAGCAGCATTTTCCCGCCCTGTCCTCAGCAACGGTCCTCAGCAGGAAACCTGCATGGAAACTGCCGGTATCCCGGGCATTTCCTTATACTTCTTGGGAGGCACTCCCAGTACCTTCTTAAAGGCCCTTGAAAAATAATATTGGTTCTCGTATCCCAAATGCTGGGCCACCTGATATATATGCAGGTCCGTATTGCAGAGAAGATAACAGGCCTGCTCCATCTTCATGTTGATGTAGTATCCATAGGCGCGCACTTGATGCATTCCTTAAAAACCGCATTGAGATAGCTCTCCGACAGCCCTGCTTCCCTTGCAATCTGGGTCAGCGTCAGGTTCTCCTGCAGATGCTCCCTCATATAGGTTATCACACGGTTCAGGTATTGGCTCTTTGCTGGCCTGCGTCTTCTCTCCAAAGCAATCTCCTCTTTTCTTTGTTTTTGATTCCCTCTGATTTCTATTATAAAAAACAACATGATTTATCCTTGAAAATCATGCGCAGAAAAGGGAATATATTGAGTTTTTTATTAAGAAATGTTATAATTCATAGGATATAACCCGACAATATTGAGAACAAACAGAACAGATAAAATGGAATAGATTTTAATGGAACAGCTTTTAACGGAACAGCTTTTCCAAACCGGAAAACATATCCCAGCCATAAAACATGCAAAAGGAGCCCTCTGCCATGCCTTCTAAAATCCAAATCATGACCAACGAACACCAGGAAGAACTAAAGGAACACGGAACCTATGAATTTCCCGTCCTTGTCAGCGACGAGGCCCTGTCCAGGTTTTACACCAGCTCCTTCCAGTGGCACTGGCATACGGAAATCGAACTCACCCTCATCACAGAGGGGACTATGGTATATCAAATCAATGACCGGATATTCCATCCCAGGGCCGGGCAGGCGCTTTTCGGCAACTCCAATACCATGCACACCGGACACATGGCAGACGGCCATGACTGCAAGTACATCTCCATCACCTTCCACCCCCGGCTGCTGTACGGCTACCAGGGAAGCAGGATTGCCAGCGGTATACGGACCCTCTGACGGAACATACCGCTCTGCCGGCAGTCTGCTTCGACCTGTCGGAGGAATGGCACAGGGAAGCAGTCGGGCTTCTGGAGGATATCATACGCATTGACGGCCAGCGCTACGAAACCTATGAGATGGACATCCAGATGGACCTGTGCCGTTTCTGGAAGCTGTTATACCTACACTGCCGCCCTGACCCGGAACCGGCACATGCAGCAGTCCGGAAGAATCAGGAACGGATTCGGCAGATGCTCTCCTTCATCCATGAAAACTATCAGTCCGATATCACCCTGGATGACATTTCCCGCCACATCCATATCTGCAAAAGCGAGTGCTGCCGGGTCTTTAAGGGTTATATGAAGGAATCCCTGTTTGAATACCTGTTAAAATACCGCATTGAAAAGAGTATCCCCGATGTGCTGGAGGGAAAGCTGACCATGACCGAGACAGCCTGAGGGCCGGCTTCACCGACCCCAATTACTTCTCCAAGGTATTCCATAAGATAAAGGGCTGCTCCCCGAGAGCCTACCGGAAAACCCGGTCCTCTACACGGCCTTCGTGACTCCGGTTCCGTTTCACCTTGTCAATGCCGCCCGACATGTGGGGAATCCGGTTCCCCACAAAAACAGCCCTCTGCACGCAGTCCTCCCCATACCGTTTTCTTATCTCATCCACAGCCGTGTCCAGCCTGGCGTATTTATCATGGAGTCCCCTGTCAAAAAGCTGATACTGATGTAATGGCCTTTTGGGCTGACCTTGCTGTATGGACCCCCATCTGGCGGATGGGAGAATGATTCCACAGGCGGTCAAACAGGCTCCGGGCCGCCTCATAGATTTCCAGGGTGGTATCTGTAGCCGAAATCAGGGTGGTCTGACCGGATCCATGGCGAAATTCCCTGTCCGTGATGGAAATACCCACGCAGGCAGCTTCCATGCTGTCAGCCCGCAGCCTGGCGCACACGGTTTCCGTAAGGGATAATATGACCTGTTCTGCCGTCTCCCGATCCGTCACATCTGACGGCGTGGTCATAGAATTGCCGTACCCCTTATTCTGCGGAAGCTCTCTCAAAAATGGAGACACATCTCTTCCGTTGGCATAATTCCAGATAAACTCCCCCTGTTTTTTTAGATGCCTTTTTAACAGTTCCAAATCCGAGGCAGCCAGAGCCCCTATGGTCCTTATTCCCAGCGCTCTCAGCTTTCTCGCGGTGGCCGGCCCCACCCAGAACAGTTCGTTTACAGGCAGCGGCCACATCTTCCTCTCTATCTCCCAGGTAAACAGGGTGTGGACCTGGTCCGGCTTTTGGAATTCAGAAGCCATCTTGCCAGCAGCTTGCTGTCCGACACACCGATGTTCACAGTAAAACCCAGCTCCCGGCGTATTTCTTCCTTCAGCTGGTGCGCAAACGCTGTGTGCGTTCCCCATAAGCCCTTTGTGCCCTCCACCTGACAGAACGCCTCATCTATACTGTACTGGTGAACATAGGGAAAATACTTCTTAAGCAGCTCCACAAGAGCGCTGGAGCAGCTCACATACAGGCTGTAATCCGGGGGTACGATTACAAGTCCCGGACATTTGCATCTGGCCTCTGCCAGTGTTTCCCCTGTCCTGATTCCATACCCTTTGGCAGAGGAGGATTTCGCCAGCACAATGCCATGCCGTTCTGCCTCGCTTCCTCCGATGACAGAGGGAAGGTCCCGCAGATCCAAATCCTCCCCCAGGATACAGACCCTGTATGCGGCTGTCCAGCTTAAATAGGCGCTGTTCACATCCACATGGTACCATACCTGCTCTTTTTGGCTTCTCATGACAGTGTCCTGAAAATGACCACTTATGGTAGATATGCGGTATCTCAGCTCAATAAGACGTCTCTGGCCCTCTGCCACGGCCCAGCACACAAAGCTGATATGCTCCATGCCGCAGAACTTCTCTTCCCTGGAAGAGACAATGCTCTCAATCTTCACCGTGATGATTCCGTGATCCTTATTCTCATACCGGAACCAGAGGGGCGTCATATCTCCCAGGGTACTGCAGGCGCCAAACATCTGTATGGGTATATTTAAAGCCGCCACTGCTTTCACCTCCTGGCTTCAATATATCAGACATATGTTCTGTTTCAAGTGGTAATTGCTGGGAGCCGGTTATTGCGCCGGCCAAATCATCTATTGAATCGTAAAACGGTTCTTCTCATATGAAATCACCCCCGTCCCTCTGCATTCTGGACAGCTCCGCCGACAGCGCGCTTCTGTCCACGGACAGATAGTCCGCCATCTGCTGGCGGTTAAAGGGCACTGTGACGGTACGGCACCCCTGCTTTACGGATTCCTGAGACAGGTACACCATGACCCTTTCCCGCAGGGACTTGGGGGTGATGATATCCATTTTTTTCGTAAGCATCAGGTTTTTCCCGGCCAGCACATACATCAGGCTCCGTATCAGACGGTTGTGGAAATCACAGCTGGATGAA
>ENA-OQCK01001171-OQCK01001171.1-human-gut-metagenome-genome-assembly--contig:-NODE-1171-length-10397-cov-4.096981_pt1 | contig 10397 bp, 10 predicted proteins | sample MGYA00242498_ERZ504578 | MGnify/ENA primary metagenome ERZ504578 (study PRJEB26092, sample SAMD00036229) | human gut metagenome | host: Homo sapiens | study: EMG produced TPA metagenomics assembly of... | reverse complement strand
CCGCGGATATAGCCCTTGAGCAAATCAATTTGCGCAATTACCCGGAGCGCTTCGCTCTTTGTGGGTTGCCGATCGTAAAGGTTGGGATTAATTTTGATAGTGAGCGGCATACGTTGGGGGATTGGGTTATCGAGGGTTCTATGTCTTGTTGAGAGTTACAGGTTACTCTAGTCTGATAAAGATGTTTTATCTTCGTGCGGAAGATGTATCATCTTGTTAATGTAAGGTGTATCATCTTATCGTTGTAAGATGTATTATCTTTCAGAGGTATCAGGCTTACGGAAACGAAGAGACTCCTAATCGAATTGCGTACCTTGTTGGACAGTGGACAGTCAAAGAATTCAGAATTTAGAAGTCAGTATTATACAGAAGCCCTTAATTATCTGAATTGATTTAGGAAAGAGATATTTACTTTCTTGGATGATGGGGAACTACCGATAGATAGCAACCTTGTTGTGCGAACCATTCGGAAGCTTACTACTCAACGAAACAATTCACTTCATTACGGTAGTGATGCCGGTGCTGAAATGGCTGCTACTTATCACAGTGTGATTGGAAAGGTTAAATTACATGGCAGCTCAGCTAGGGATTTCATTGGATTGAGGATGTGTCAAAACTAAAATGACCTCTCCGAAAAATTACAGATTGTCCTTACAAGACCTAAAAGAGGCGTATCAAGCTCTGTTTTGAGTAATGGTACGACTCTTCTTTTTGTCTTTAAGGATGTTCAAGTTTCAAATCAAAAGCTCATCTGGGCTAAAATTGAGTTTTGACATATCCTCTAAAATTTTAATACAACCCGGTTTAGGGCACAGTAAAATGCCCTTAGAAAAGAGATAGAGAAAAATAGAATTTTTATCTTGTGAAAAGAAAGAATAATCTCTGCTTTGAGGTAAGTAGAGGAATCTATTTTGTTATTGCAAGAGTGGGAAAAAGATTTCAGAACGTTTTACACAACATGCTGAATAGTTACGACACAAGAACTGTTGTGTTTAAAAACAAATAATTTATAAATTAATCCGATATTTCGGTACCTTCTCAAACTCCAGTGAACACTGGGGCTAAGGGGTATGGCTATAGGGGTAGATGCTTGCGCTAAATCGCTATTACCAGTACTAGTAAAGGCGGTTTACCTGATAAGGGAACAGAGACTTCCCCGGTAAGAACAGTAGATTCCCAACCGGAAGGAGTTATCTGTTCCATGCCTTGGGACAGTGCTCTCCCACTGCTTGGGACAAAAGATACGCTTGTCGAAGATATGGCAAAGACAGATTCGCGAACATCCAAGAGCATAAAAAACAGTTCGGTAGCGTTGGTGTTTTATTTCATCAACTTGATCCTCCAGTTCTTTTCCCGAAAGCTCTTCTTGGATTACTTGGGGGCGGAGGTGCTGGGGCTGAATACCACGGCTACTAATTTGCTGCAATTCTTGAACCTCGCAGAGCTGGGGGTGGGATCGGCTATCTCTTGTACCTTTATAAACCGCTTGCCGAGAAAGATGCGAACGCAATTAATGAGATCGTATCCTTGCAAGGATGGCTCTATCGGCGTATCGCATGGATCGTAATAGCCGGGAGTGTAGTCCTGATGGCCTTTTTCCCTTGGATCTTCGCCAAGATGCCATTGCCGTTATGGTATGCGTATGCCTCTTTCGGGGCGTTGTTGGTTAGCGCACTATTGAGCTATTTTGTTAATTATAAGCAGATTGTGCTATCTGCGGATCAGCAGGAGTATAAGATACAGTATAGTTACAAAGCCTCAATGTTGGCGAAACTGCTTTGCCAAATATTGGCGATCCGGTATTTATCTAATGGGTATGTTTGGTGGCTGGTATTGGAAGTGGTGTTCGCTGTGGTGGCTTCGGTGGCTTTGAATCGGGTGATCGCCCGGACTTATCCTTGTTTAAAGACTGATTTGTATGTAGGTAAAGAGTTGGCTAGGAAATATCCGGATGTGCTCACGAAGGTCAAGCAGTTGTTTTTTCATAAGATTGCGGGATTTGCGTTGACGCAGAGTAGTCCCATTATTATATATGCCTATACGACATTAACGATAGTTGCTTTGTACGGCAATTATATGTTGATTGTAATGGGTGTTCAAACTTTGATGACGGCTCTGTTTAACAGTGTGAATGCCGGGGTTGGAAATTTGATAGCTGAAGGGGATAAGCGAAAGATCATGAGTGTATTTGCGGAACTGTTTTCTATAAGATTCTTGTTCTCGTGTATCATGTGCTTCGGGGTTCTTTTGGTTACTCCATCATTTGTCTCCTTTTGGATAGGCAAGGAATATGTTATGGATTCCTTGAGCTTGTTGTTGATGACGGCTATTCTGTTTATAAATTTAAGCCGAACAACGGTCGATACTTATATTAATGCTTATGGCTTATTTAGCGATATTTGGGCTCCGGTGATAGAAGCGTCTGTTAATGTTGGTCTATCTATCATCTTGGGGTATTCCTTTGGATTGCATGGTGTGTTATCCGGGGTTCTGATCAGCTTATTTCTAGTCGTTTTTTGTTGGAAACCTTACTATTTATTTCGCAAGGGCTTGGATGAGCCATTGAGAATATACGTGTTTATGTATGCGAAGCATTTGGTGGTAACATTGCTTTGTGGAGTGATTGTTTTCCTTGGAATGAGATATTCAATGGAGAAAGAAAATACGACATTTTTTGCTGGATTATTAACCACTCTTGTATTCTCTGTTTTAGATACTTTAGCCTTGCTTTTTGTTGCTCAGGGAATGAGAAACCTGATGATGCGATTTGTCCGGATGTGTCATTTAACAATTATAGATGGTTGATATAATCCTCATTGTTAGATGAAAGTTCTACGTGAGGTGCTGAATATTGTATTATGGATGTATTTAAAGGAAGATGAAATATATTCTACTTGTTTTTATTAGAATTTGAATATATGAAAAAAATAAAGGGGTTAATTGTTTTGTTTTTTATCTTAATATTTCTTCAGTTTATTCTGTGGGTACAATCTCCAAGTGAGGTGATAGTGTCTTTTTTGAAATATTATTCATGCTCTATATATCTTTTTTGTATAGTCTTGTTGCTTGTCGTTAAGGATGTTGATTCTCTTTTATATACGTTTTATGTTTTAGCGTTTGGCGTTTTTATTATGTCTCGTGTATTTTTAGATGCGCTAGGATTTGAAGATGCTTATTTTTATGTCTCGACGTGGGCTAATGATTGGTCTTATTTCTCATTGTCAATTCAATTTGAGATGTTGAATTCAATTATATTTTATCTTCTTTTTTTCATTTGTTGGTTTTTTGTCTTCTTGTCTCTTTGTTGATAGATATAATTATAAAACGTGCGTGAAAAATGATTCGTTGATATTTGAAATACGTCGATTGGGTTTCTTCTTGTTTATATCATTTTGTGTACCATATTTGCTGTATTTATATCAAGCTGTAAAATTTGTTGTTGAAAATGGTTATTTGGCGGTGTATTTAAATGAATCATCAACAACTGTTGATAATCCTATTTTGAGAATTAGTGATGATCTTTGTGTGGCTGGAATATACTTGTATTTAAGTACATTTCCCATAGGGAAAAAATATATATTAGTGAGTTGTTTTTACATTTTTACATTGTTGATACTGTTAGGTACTGGTGGTCGATCTGCAACATTTACGCAAGTATTGGCATTTCTTGTCTATTTAGGTATTAGAGGTATTAGAGTGAATTGGAGATGGATGTTACGTTTTGTGTTGATCGGATTTTCTTTAATATATGTAGCTCAACTCGTTAATGATTTTAGGGATAGTGGTTTTAAAGATTTAGATCAAAAAAGGATGATGTTGTTTTCACGCAATTGATTCAATCTTTTTTTTGGCAACAAGGCACTTCTATTCAAACGATAGGCCGTACGATACAATATGTGGATGAAGTTGCTAATGGATGGCTTTATTTTGTTGGGCCAATAACAAATAGTTTTAGAGAAAATAGGTTGATGGAGTATTTGGGATTAGGAATACCTAATGGACAAACTTTAGGTACGGTACGGGAAGGGTATTCTTGGGCAGACTGGTTGTCGTATAAAGTATCTCCTAGATATTATTTAAACGGACATGGTATGGGAAGTAGTGCGATTGCGGAATCTTATCTTTTAGGGAATATGTTCGGAGTTATGATCGTTGGTTATATGTGTACATTTATAATTATGCGATTTGCCGGTAGATGTAAGAAAAAATATTCATATATGTATATATTGTTTTATGTGCTTCCTGTATTTTTTATGTCTCCAAGAGCGGAGCCTTTAAGTGTTATAACAGCTTTATATAGACCTTTTTGTGTTTTGTTTTGTGTTCAATTGATTTATTGGTTTAAAAGAAAATATAAGCTTAATTGTTTGTTTATTCCTTTCTGATTTTCACATTGTTTCTAGGAGGAATTTTTTCTGGTGTTATGTTTTATCTGTTCGTAAATGATGAAAAGAAGTATTCAATAATTGTTCCGGTTTATAATGTTGAGAAATATATCAATGAGTGCTTGAGCTCGTTGATAAATCAAACATATAAAAATATCGAGATTGTAGTGATAAATGATGGCTCTAGTGATAACTCTTTATCTTTAATTGAAGAGTATAGTAGGATTGATGATAGAATTCGTGTTATAGATCAAAAAAATATGGGCTTAGGATATACTCGTAATGTTGGTATTGATAATGCAGTAGGAGATTATATTCTGTTTGTTGATTCGGATGATTATATATCTTTGAATACTTGTGAAGAAATAGAGGCGGTTTTATCGTATAATAATGAGGTTGATATAATTGTATTAGGAAGATATCGCTTTGCTGATGAGGTTTATATGCAAGACCCTATAAGTAAGGGGAAAACTTGTTTTGAAACAGGTGAATCTTATTTGCTACATTGTGTGAAAAATGAGTGTTTTACAGCTTCTTCTTGTAATAAGGTCTTTAATAGATCATTTTTGGAGAAAAATGAATTAAGATTTGATACAGGTGTTTTATATGAGGATCTATTATTTGTGTTTAAGGCTTTGATTTGTTCGTCTTCTTTGATCGTGATGGATTCTCCTTACTATTATTATAGATGGAATAGAAAAGATAGTATAATTAATACGATAAAAGAGAAGGATAAAGATGTACTGTATACTGTGAATATGATGGAAAAATTCTTGGTGCAAAAAAATAAAATTTATTTGAAAGAAAATGCTTTGTATAAAGAACTTATTTTTACTTGGGTTGGTAATGCTTTGTTATTTAAATATCCTCAAAAAAAGCCTTTTTCAATTAGAGCTAATCGTATTGTTAAAGAGGTTTTAAATGATATGAATTTTAAGAAATATGTTCAATATTTTTTGGTTAATAGGAGTGTAAAAAAGAAGTGGAAATTAGTCGCTTTTTGCGCCTTATATGCTTATCCAATATTTGTTATTGGTATTTATTTATATTTTAATATATATAAACGTAGATCATGAGAAATATAGCTGTGGTTTTGGCCGGTGGCTTCGGTCAACGTTTAGGTGATGCGACGCCTAAACAGTTCTTGAAGTTGGCAGGGAAAAAAGTGATTGAACATACGATAGATGTTTTCCAAAATCATCCGTTAATAGATGAGATCGTTGTGGTTTCTAATCCTAATTATGTGCAGGAGGTAGAGAATATCTTGGTGAAGAATGAATATTCCAAGATGAAGAAAATCCTCAAGGGAGGAAAGGAACGTTACCATTCAAGTTTAGCGGCGATTAATGCTTATGAGGAAGAGGTGAATATGATCTTCCATGATGCGGTTCGCCCATTGGTCAATGATCGTATTATTACTGATTGCATCAATGCGTTGAAAACGTATAATGCGGTGGATGTTGCGATCAAGACGACTGATACAATCATTCAAGTGGATGTGGAAGACCATATTACAGGAATACCAGCTCGTGAGTATTTGCGTAATGGGCAGACTCCGCAAGCTTTTAAACGTTCTACGATAAAGCGGGCTTATGAATTAGCATTGAAAGATCTTGATTTTCAAACGACAGATGATTGTGGAGTTGTTTACAGATATCTTCCGGAAGAATTCGTGTATGTAGTCAAGGGTGAACAGTTTAATATGAAATTGACTTACAAAGAAGATCTGTTTTTATTGGATAAGTTGTTTCAGCTAAAATCAATCGCTCAACAGAATGAAACGGTAACTCCTAAGACTATAGCCGCTTTGCCTTCATCGGTTATTGTTGTTTTTGGCGGAAGCTATGGGATTGGGCTTGATATTATCCATATTTGTCGCCAGTACGGGGCGCATATCTATTCTTTCAGCCGTTCAGAGAATGGAGTGGATGTCTCCGATTCGGCTCTAGTGGCTGATGCTTTGAGAACTGTCATGGATAAGGAAGGGCGTATAGATGCGGTTGTCAATACGGCTGGAGTCTTGAATCGGGAGCATTGGCTACAATGACATATGAGGAGATTTGTAAAAGTATTCATGTGAATTATCTTGGAGCTGTTATTGTAGCAAGGGAATCTTATCCATATTTAAAAATGAGTAAAGGGGCGCTGCTGCTGTTTACTTCCAGTTCTTATACGAGGGGGCGTCAATTATATAGCTTGTATTCATCTTCTAAAGCCGCTATCGTGAATTTTGTACAAGCGTTGAGTGAAGAGTGGCAGGATAGTGGTATTCGTATCAATTGTATTAATCCGGAACGGACTAAGACCCCTATGCGGGAGAGAAATTTTGGCATAGAACCGGAGGATACCTTGTTGAAATCAAGTGTTGTTGCGTCTGTGTCGGTGAATACTATATTTTCTTCCCTGACCGGAGAAGTGGTGGATGTTAAAAAAAGACCGTAAAGATGAAATCTGATAGTGAATTGATGAATGAGTTAGCTCATAAAACGAATTATTTACATGAGATGACATCTTCGGAGTCTTCTGCCATGAAGCGAGCTTTGTTGGATATATACAGGGATGTAGCGAAATTATGTGAAAAAGAAGGCTTGACATTAATGCTTAGTGGTGGAAGTTGTTTGGGGGCTATCCGACATAAGGGTTTTATTCCTTGGGATGATGATTTAGACGTAATGATGAGGCGTGATGATTATGAAAAATTGATTCGATTGTGTAAGGAGGGGAGATTGGGGAATAAATATGAGTTTGACTATCCTAATAGAGACACTGATGCAAAAACTGTGTTCTTGAAGATATATAGAAAGAACTCCTTTAATATAGAGCTTTTTAATGAGAATTCACCCTTCCCCAAAGGATTATATATTGATGTGTTTGCTTTAGATTCAGTGCCTAAGTATAAAATCGCACAAGCTATAAAAGGTTTTATCGCCAATGTAATCCAGTTTGTATCCATCATGGTTTTATATGCGCAATATCCAAGCGAGTCTTTGTCAGAATTTGTATCTCTAGATTCATCGTTAAAGAGAAGATTCCAAATTAAGAAAATGCTGGGATCTATCTTTGGTATTATTCCACATGCGAAATGGGTTTATTGGTTTGATCGTTTTGTGGCTTCTTCAAAGAGAGGGAATCCTCTAGGTATTCCTACTGGTAGAAAATATTATAACGGAGAAATATTTGATGCTTCTGTATATTTTCCTCCAAAAGAGGCTTTATTTGAAGGAGAAATCGTTTATATACCTGCTGACTATGATCGGTATTTGACCAATCTTTATCATGATTATATGCAATTGCCTCCAGTGGAAAAAAGAGAGAGGCATTTTATTGTAAAGTTTCAATTGCCTAATGATTAAATTGTGAGCAAATTATTTGTGTCATGGATTCTCGTAAACGTATTCTTGTAATTAGTTCTAAACGTCCATTTCCAGTTCAAGACGGAGCTTCTATTCGTACATCTCAAATGATTCGGATGTTGTCACAAATATTTGAAGTTGATTTGGTATATACTTGTAATCCTTATAAAACATTTGCGGATCTAACCGAATTGCGTTGTTTTTGTCGACAAATAAGTGAATTCTTAGAGCCCAAGTGGAAATGTGTATTACGCGCATTATTGGGCTTTTTTAAATCTAGACCATTACAATGTAGTTATTTTTATTCTCCGAGGATGATGAGTTATATACAGGAACATTTATCTTTGTATGATTATGTTTTTTGTAATAATATTAGAACCGTTCCGTACGTTGATGGAAGTAAGTGTAATAAGATAATTGATTATGTTGATGCTATTTCAATGAACTATATTGGAGCTTCTTTAAAAGCGAATTGGATATGGAGGCTGGTTTATAAATTCGAGGCAAATCGATTAATTAGTTATGAGAATAAAGTTTTAAAATCTTTTGATAAATTTATTATTATATCCGATGTCGATCGTCAGTTTATTTTGAGGCATGCAGATCTAGAAATTTCAAATAAACATATTGAGGTAATCGGTAATAGTGTTGATTTTGACGATCAACTTATTATTCCTAATGATTCTCGAAATATTGTTTTTGTAGGATCTATGTTTTATGAACCAAATATAGTTGCTGTAACGACTTTTGTTCGATATGTGCTACCTCTTATTTTGCTTTTGGATTCATCCGTTCGTTTTTATATTGTAGGCTCTCGACCATCTGCCTCTGTTTGTCGACTTGCATCTGAGCATGTTATTATTACGGGGTTTGTCGATGATCCTAAGTTTTATTTGAAGAAAGCTTCTGTTGTGGTTGTTCCGATGTATTCTGGAGCTGGAGTACAAAATAAAATTATTGAAGCGATGTCAATCGGTTGCTGTGTTGTGACAACTGAAATTGGAGCAGAAGGACTGGAGGGGATTGTTGATGGAGAACATATCTTTATCCGAACTGATTTTCAAAAAATGGCTGATACTATTATAAAATTAATGGATGATCGTTCTCTAAGAGAAAAAATAGGTAAGCAAGCGAAAAAATATATTGCAGATAATCTAACATTTGATCATATTTATGATAAATTCAAAAAAGTTTTTTACGATTTTGATTGAATGATTAATAATAATTATAAACTTGTATGAGGTTATGAGTATAAAAAAAATTCCTTTTTCTCCTCCTGATATAACTGAAAGTGAAGTTTATTTAGTATCAGAGGCTCTTCGTTCCGGTTGGATCACTACGGGGCCTAAGACAAAAGAATTTGAGAGATTAATTGCCATGTGCTGCCAAACGGATCAAGCTGTATGCTTGAATTCGGCTACGGCTTGTATGGAGTTGATATTGCGTGTTTTGGGCGTTGGGCAGGAGACGAGGTGATTACTTCCGCTTATACGTATACCGCTACCGCAAGTGTAACTTGTCATGTGGGGGCAAAGGTTGTCATGGTAGATACCGCTCCTGATTCGTTTGAGATGGATTATGATAAGTTGGCAGATGCGATCACGGAGAAGACAAAGGTGGTTCTGCCTGTTGATCTTGCCGGTGTGGTTTGTGATTATGATAAGATATTCGCTGCCGTAGAGAGCAAGAAACATTTGTTTTCGCCAGTGAATGATATCCAGAAGGCATACGGTCGGGTTATCGTACTTGCGGATGCCGCCCATGCTTTTGGTGCCAAATGGCATGGAAAGATGTGTGGTGAGATCGCTGATTTTACTTCGTTTTCCTCCATGCCGTGAAAATCTTACGACAGCAGAGGGAGGTGCGTTGACTTGGAGAAATCATGATGGGGTTGACAACGAGTCTCTTTATAAACAGTTTCAATTGCTTTCCCTTCATGGGCAGAACAAGGACGCACTAGCTAAGACGAGGTTGGGAGCATGGGAGTATGATATTGTCGCTCCGTATTATAAGTGTAATATGACGGATGTAATGGCGGGTATTGGTCTTGCGCAGTTGAAGCGTTATCCGGAAATGCTGTATCGTCGTCGTCAGATTATTGAGAGGTATAATGAAGGACTGAGGGGGTGCGATGTGCAGGTCTTGGATCATTTTGGTGATGACCATTCTTCGAGTGGGCATTTGTATCTAGTACGTTTGCTTGGTGAGGATGTGGAATATCGAAATGCTGTGATAGAGCGGATGGCTGAACGTGGAATCGCTTGTAACGTACATTATAAGCCTTTACCAATGATGACGGCCTATAAAAATTTAGGTTTTGATATCGTAGATTATCCGAATGCTTACAACCAATACCATAACGAGATTACTCTTCCTTTGCATACCAGTCTTACGAATGAGGACGTAGAGTATGTGATTTCTAATTTTGTTGATATTATTACCCAATAAAATAATCAATCGATTTGAAACGTTTTTTTGATGTTGTAGCCAGCGGGATAGGTCTTATCTTGCTAAGTCCTTTGTTTGTTATTCTGGCAATTTGGATTAAGTGTGATTCTACCGGACCTGTTTTTTATAGGCAAATTCGTGTAGGACGTAACAATCGAGATTTTCAGTTGCTTAAATTTCGAAGTATGCGTGTAGGTTCTGATAAGAAGGG
>ENA-OQCK01001169-OQCK01001169.1-human-gut-metagenome-genome-assembly--contig:-NODE-1169-length-10399-cov-1.929517_pt1 | contig 10399 bp, 14 predicted proteins | sample MGYA00242498_ERZ504578 | MGnify/ENA primary metagenome ERZ504578 (study PRJEB26092, sample SAMD00036229) | human gut metagenome | host: Homo sapiens | study: EMG produced TPA metagenomics assembly of... | reverse complement strand
GTTGTTGCTTTCTGCCGGCAGCAGGGCATCACCTTTTACCAGTATGATTCCCAGGTGTATGAAATTTTGAAGCGGAATCCGGATAAGGAGGGCAACATCAAATGCAGCCTCTGTTCCAAGTTTAAAAAGGCAACGGTTATCGACGCCGCAAAGAAGCTGAACTGTACGAAGGTGGCATTCGGCCATCACAGCGATGATGCTGTGGAAACACTGCTGATGAATGCGATACACGGCGGAAAGCTGGCGACATTTTTACCGAAGATGTATATGTCGCGTACCGACACCACCTTTATCCGCCCGCTGGTTTATTCCTATGAAAGCGATATTTTATCGGCACTGGAACGAAATCAGATTCCGTTCGTGAAAAGCACCTGTCCCAACGCGGCTATACGGAGCGGCAAGCAATGAAGGATATGCTGCAAGAATTTTACAGGAGCTATCCAATGGCACAGAAAAATTTCATCCGGATGCTGTATAACGAGGATCAGGTGGAGCTGTGGCATCGGGAGGGTGACCACAGGGCAGAGAAAGCAAAATCCATGTCTGTTCTTCTGAAGGAGGAAGGCGATTTGCAGCTGACACGCCACGGTGCTAACTATTTTATCGTCTATTCGCACAGCGACACCCCCAAGCAGCGCTGTCATTTGAAAATTCGCGAGGAAGAAAGCAAAGCCATTATGGATGGAACAGCAATCAAAGAAATTTTCCAGACATATTCTTCTACGAAGGATATATAGAAAAAAAACGTCAGAGACGTTTTTCTATGTTTTACAGCCTGCATGTTACATCCACATGGCGTATAACTCACAGGTCTTGCCCACTGGCACAGCATACTCTCACATACAGGAATGAGCATACTGCTTACCTGTTATGATGTTTGATCCTTTTGCAGCTGCTGCAGCTTCGCTTTGTCTGCTTCCTGCCCTTTTCTATGACCGCCTGCTACTTTCCTTCCAGATAATATGTAGCCTCCATATCCGCCGTACTCAAAGCAAATGCGAGCGGATACATTTCAAAGGCTGCACCGACATTTCGTACCTCCTCACTTCCGCTGAACCCCATATGATAGCGGATGGCAAAGGCCTCCTCCCTGCTCAGCCGCATAAAGCCTGTGATAATATAGACGCTCTTTTCGCCATGACCATACGGCAGCCGGTCTTCATATTCGTAAAAGGGAACCTGCACCCACTGTCCGTTCACCTTCTGATTCCGTGTGCTTTCCTTATAGCAGTTGATCTTGCATATATCATGCAGCAGAGCCACAATGGCAATCGTTTCCTCATTGTAATCCATATGGTAGCATTCCTTTACCCTTGGACGGCTCAGATAATCCTTCAGGCAGTCATACACATTCAGGCTGTGCTCCAGCAGTCCCTGGCATGTGCACCGTGAAAACGGGTGCTTGCCGGTGCGCGAAAGAAATCACTATGCTCCGATAGCAGATAGTCCAGAATCTTCTCACTGCCCTCCCGATGAATATGCTCCCTGTATATTGATAAAAACCGTTCCTTGTTCTCCATAAGCTGTCCTCCGTACGTTTGTAAATATTATAGCAGGTATTCTTAGCTGTGGAAATTACAAAACGCAGAAAACGATGCGTAGTAAAAAAACAGATGGTATATCGTGAATATGCAGACTGCCCTTGCAGGTTTCATATAGCACGGACTTTCACATGGAGACTGTAAAAACATGCGCAGGTTACAGAAGCATGTATGATCGTACAGCAGTGCGAGGTATGCGGGAGTAAGAAACCAATTTCCAGAATCGCATAGCATGCAAACATCATAGATACCCTGCGCTAAAACGAGCATTCTGATGTTTATAGCAAAAACAAAAAACAGACGATTTTCATCATCTGCTTTTCAGTGCCCAGGAGGAGAGATCTTTCCCTGTAAATACAGGTGGGTCCCCTGTGTAATTTTTTAGGATCCCTACAGTCTTACCTAGGATGTGCAGGTATTCACACCAAAATACAACATCCGGAGTCCCTTATCTCTAAGTGTAGGAAAAATTTGTACCTCCTGGACATCTATAGTATATCATGGATCAATGAAAATAATACTCTTGACTTTATTTTTTTTTGTTGTTCCACTTTTATCCCCCGTGTCCTGCGGTATCTTAAGATTTTCAATCAGCTATTCTACCAGAATTGCATACATAATGCAAATATTTGGCTTCCTGCATTTCTTGTATAGATTTAATTGAAATTTCACAACCTAATGATGAGGTGATAACAATGGCAGTTGCACATAAGGGAGCCATTTCCTTCGGCCTGGTACATATCCCCATACAGATGTATCGTACAACCAGAGATGTGGATATTTCCTTCAACCAGCTTTGTAAGAAAACACATGAGCGGGTGCATTATAAAAAATATTGCGGACATTGCGATAAGGAGCTGAAGGCAGCCGATATCGTTAAGGGCTATCAGTATGAAAAGGATAAGTATGTTATTATGGACAATGAGGAGATTGACGCCTTAAAGGCGGAAAAGGAATCGCACAATTACGATTCTTCAGTTCACAAAGCTTGCGGAAATCGATGATATCTATTATGAGAAAAATTACTATGCCGTACCGGAAAAGCATGCGGAAAAAGCATATGAGCTGTTGCGTGATGCCATGGCGAAGCTGTCTGTGGTCGCGATAGCAAAAACGGTCATTGGCACAAAGGAAACACTGCTGGCACTGTGTCCCGGTGAGGTCGGCATTTTAGTGAAAACGCTGTTTTATGAGGAAGAGATTGCCGAAAATCCAAAGGCTTTCGCACATCCCAAGCTGGTGAAAGCGGAAAGTGATATGGCAAAGCAGCTGATTCAGTCGATGACCAAGCCTTTGATCCCAGTGATTACCATGATGAGTTTCAGGAACGACTGCGCTCGGCAATTGAAGAGAAAATCAGTGGTCAGCATATCGTGCATGCCAGTGACCGCAAGCAGGACACTGCAACTCCAGTCGATTTGATGGAGGCCCTGCAGCAATCCCTTTCTGAAATGAAGCCCAAGGGAAGACGCAGGAGCGTGAAGCACTGATGGACTTTGCTGCCAGAGATGCTTCCCCGATGCTCATCGGCTGGAGCAGCGGCCTTCGATGATGAGGATTACATCTATGAATGGAAGCTGGACGGTGTACGCTGTCTATTGTATCTTGACAAAGACAACACCGAGTTGAGAAACAAACGCAATCTGAAGCTGAATGCAAAGTTTCCTGAGCTGACACAGCTGCATAAGCAGGTAAAAACACGCTGCATACTGGATGGTGAGCTGTATATTTTTCATGATGGAGAGCCCGATTTCTTTCAGGTACAGAAGCGGACTTAACCTCGGACCCCTTTAAAATCCGTTTGCATTCCCGCCAGTTCCCTGCCAGCTTCACTGCCTTTGACATCCTCTATCATAAGGATGCATTCGTCATTGATCAGCCGCTCATGAAACGCAAACAGCTGCTGGAAAAGACAGTTCGGGAAAATGATCGGCTTTCAATCTCCCGCTATATCGAAACCAACGGTATTGCGCTGTTTGAGCTGACAAAGCAGCGGGGTCTTGAGGGAATCGTCGCCAAACGCAAAGACAGCCGCTATGTGTGTGGAAAGCGCACGAAGGACTGGATCAAATGCAAGAATCTTATGGATGATGATTTTATCGTCTGTGGCTATATTGTCAAGGAGAAAGGCATTGTATCTCTTATTCTGGCACAGTATGACCAGCACCATCAGGTGGTATACAAAGGACATGTGACCATGGGGCATCTCTTCCCTATCTGATGGAGCACAGTGAGAAAACCGACACCAGCTTTCTGACAACGATCCCTGAGGGAAATGAAGATGCCGTATGGATTGATCCGCCACTGGTAGGAACGGTAAAATTCATGCAGTATACAGAACAGGGCGGCTTGCGGCAGCCGGTATTCAAGGGCTTTCGTGAAGATAAAGCGATTACGGACTGTCGAAGTAAGCAGTAGCTGCATACAGATGATGTCTTTCAAATTGAAAAAGGCAATCGATATACGGATGTTTCTTCATCCCTATAGATTGTCTTTTTGCTTTATGCTTTTCGTTGATTCGCGAACATTCATGCACAAAGATTCGCTGTCACCGTTATTCGAAGGTAAGGCTGTTCATGTATCCTGTACACTAGGATTTATTTTATTCCACAGCTTCACTTCTGTATCTCATCCCCGTATTTTTCCCACTTACCCATGCCGCTGTGCCACTTACCGTTATCCGTATTGCATGTCATAACGGTTTCATTGTAAGGTGGTACTGCGAGGAGGTATGGTTATGAACATGATCGAAGTATCCCATTTGAATAAAAAATACGGGAATTTTACTGCAGTGAAGGATATCAGCTTTCACGTAAGGGAGGGTGAATTGTTTGGCTTTCTGGGAATCAACGGCGCCGGAAAATCGACTACGATTCACATGCTGACCACCCTGTTTCCACCCAATGACGGTACCGTACAGATATGCAATCATCGACTTGGCAAGGACAATCAGGAAATCCGCAAGTGTATTGGTGTCGTACCGCAGCAGAATCGTCTGGATGATAAGCTGAGCGTCCGGGAGAATTTGCTGATACACGGTTCCTTATATGAAAACAGCCGCAGCGCCTTGCAGCATCGTGAAAAAGAGGTGTGTGAGCTGCTGGGGCTACAGGAAATTGCGGCAAAGCGTTACGCTCATCTTTCCGGAGGACAGAAGCGACGCTGTGAGATTGCCGCAGCACTGATGCATGAGCCCAGGATTTTATTTCTGGATGAACCAACAACCGGACTTGATCCGGCAACGAGGCAGTCGGTATGGAATTGCATTGAACAGCTGCAGAAAAAACGCAAGATGACTGTTTTTCTCACAACGCATTATATGGAGGAGGCTGCAAAGGCAGCCCATATCGCCGTGATCGATCATGGGGAGCTATTGGAGTATGGAACACCCTACGAATTAAAGGATCGCCACGCAAAAGACAAACTCATCCTTACCGCAGCAAAGCAGGAACATCTGGCAAAGCTGCTGCAGCATCTGCAGGTTTCCTATGAGCAGAATGACCAGCGGTATGAGATAGAGCTGAACACGACGATGGACGCATTGCAGATCCTGCCTGTGGTACAGCCCTATATCGAAGGGTTTGAGGTACTGCAGGGTACGATGGATGATGTGTTCCTTCATATCACCGGTAAAACACCGGAAGAGGAGGTAACCCAATGACAACCTTATCTGCACTAACCAAACGACACATCCTGCTCTATGTCCGTGATCGCTCCGCCGTATTCTTTTCCATGCTTTCTGTTTTGATCGTCCTGCTGCTGATGCTTGTATTTCTGGGTGATATGAATAAAGATGAACTCATGCAGCTGGTTCAGCAAGCACAAGGGCAGCATACAGGAAGCGGATGCTATACATCTGATTACCATGTGGACGATAGCAGGTATCCTTGTTGTCAATGCCTTTACCGTCCCTATCACTATGATTGGCATCTTCATTCAGGATAAGGAACAGAAAAAATGGAAAGCTTTTACTGCTCCTGTGTTCCCCGCTCGATTCTGATGCTGTCCTATCTGCTCTCCGCTATGGTCATGGGCTTTCTCATGTGCATGCTGCTCATGGTGCTGTCCTTTTGTTATGTGAGCTTTTCCGGCAATGACTTTCTCAATCTTTCCCAGTTCCTACAGGCATGCGGTCTGCTGCTATGTACGTTTGTATCCAGTGCTCTGGTTGCACTCCTTGCCCAATGGGTAAACAGTGACCATGCCTGGGGTGCCTTTTCCACGCTGCAGGCACGCTCATCGGTTTTCTGGGAGGCATCTATCTTCCGTCGCATGCTGCCAGGCGCTGTACAGGGCGTCTTGAAAAGTCTTCCCTTTCTGCATGAAACAGCAATGATGCGTGATATTTTCACAGCATCTGCCTGCAGGATCTATTTCATACACTGCCTGCTTCCCTTTCAGATACCTATCGGGAAGCAATGGGAATCACCATCTCCCTTAACAATCAGACACTTTCCATCCACATCCAGATTTTCGCTCTGCTGCTTTGTGGTATAATAGCCTTAGGTATAACCGTATATGTAATGAACAGACATACGACATTCAACAGATAGGAGGTCACCGCTTGAAAATCATCATCGAAGAAAAAGCATCCAGAGAGGATGAAGACACCATTATCGTCCGCTGTGCTTCTTTGAACGAATCCATCCTGAAGCTCCTTCAGAAGCTGAAAGCCGGTGATGAGCTGATCACCTGTACACAAAACGGAACCATTGCCAGAATCCGTCCGGATGATGTTTACTATTTTGAATCCGTTGATAACAAGACCTTTCTCTATACGGAAAAAGAGGTGTATGAAATACGGCAGAAGCTGTATGAAATCGAAAACAGCTATGCCGGACTTGATTTCTTCCGCTGCTCAAAATCGATTATTGTAAATCTGAGCAAAATCCGCTTTCTTTCCCCAGTACTTGGCAGCCGGCTGGAGGCAACCCTGTTCAACGATGAGAACATCATGATATCAAGACAATATGTAGCCGCACTGAAAGTGCTGCTGAACATATAGGGAGGTAGCTTATGCGTATTTTAAAAGACTGATGTTTACATTTTCTGCGATTACTACGTGTACCGTTATCGGTGCCGCCGTTTTATCAGTATCTTCTGGAAGACTCCGAGCTGAGCAGTGCCATCCTGTGGCAGATTATCGTCTGCAGCCTGCTATGCACATTGGGCAATCTGCTGTTTCGCAAAGAATGCAAAAGCAGGCGGCTGTACTATGGCATCGTTTTCCTGCATTATCTGTATATCGATGCGTTGTGCTATTGAGCGGACTGTATTTTGGATGGTTCCACCTTTGACAGTATACAGATGGTTCTCAGCATGCTGCTAATGATTGCCTGTATCTTTCTGATTGTATACACGACACTGCAGCTTCGATCCAAACGGGATACGACGCTTATGAATGAACGCCTGCAGAAGTATTATAAAAAGAGAACCTCATAGCAAAAGCGGCAAAAGGAAAGGAATCCCGTAATTTGAGAGGATTGCGCTTCTTTGTGCCGCTTTTTTCTGACATGGCTGCTCTTTCTTTGCTACGTATGTAAAAAGGCATTTACTTTACTTCCCCTATTTTGCCATCGTGATACACCTTTGTATCGTTCCAACCGTATATCACGTTCATATCGCTTTCGCCTACAGGCTTGTAAGGAATATATGAAAGGAAAAAGAGATTTCGTATGCTATTGTATCCTTCAAACAATAACATGAAATCTCTTTCTTTCGTTTTCTATGGTCCTGCACTACGTTCCACATACATCGATGTGCATACGATGATGTACTGTCTTCATCCGCATAACAAAGCATCATTTGCTGTGTGACTGTTTTTCGCAATCGATCAATGTTTCATCTATTCTTCTTCTGTAAGCGCGATATGCAGTTCCTCCAGCTGAGCCGCATCCACCGGTGTCGGCGCATCACTCATCGGACATTTCGCATTCGCATTTTTCGGGAAAGCGATGACATCACGGATGGATTCACTCTCGGAAAGGATCATGGCAATGCGATCCAGTCCAAACGCAAGACCTCCATGCGGCGGTGTTCCGTATTTCAAGGCATCCACAAACCAGCCGAAGTTTTCCTGTATTTTCTCCTCGGTAAAGCCCAGTACCTCAAACATCTTGTCCTGCATGGCACCGTCGTAAATACGCAGGGAGCCGCCGCCAAGCTCATATCCGTTTAAAACAACATCATACGCAATGGCATGCACCTTGCCCGGATCACTGTCGATATACTGCATATCCTCATCTCTTGGGCGTGTGAACGGATGGTGCATTGCTTACCAGCGACCGTCTTCCTCACTGTACTCAAACATCGGGAAGTCCGTTACCCACAAATATGAAAATTCATCCGATTTCTTTAAGCCAAGCTCTGCACCGAAATGATTACGCAATACCCCCAGCACCTCGCAGGTCGTTCTCCATGCGTCGGAAACAATCAGAACAAGGTCTTCATTCTTCAGGCTTAAACGCATAACGAGCGCCTGTATTTCTTCCTCTGCTAAGAACTTCACAATTGGTCCGCTCAATTCTTCATCCTTGTATTTCAGCGTTACCAGACCCTTGCTCCGTTTTTCTTCGCCAGCTCGGTATCTTATCGATTTCTTTTCTGGTCATGCCGGCTTTTCCAGGAACGACAACAGCCTTGATGCTGCCCTTGTCTGCAATGCAATCTGCAAACACCTTGAATCCGCAGTTCTCAAAAAGCTCTGTTATTTCCTGCAGCTCCATGCCAAAGCGGTTATCCGGCTTGTCACTTCCATAACGATTCATGGCTTCCGTCCAGGTCAGGCGTGGAAATGGTATGCTGATGTCCATTCCCTTGACATCCTTCATCAGCTTTTGCAGCATCTCCTCCATCATTGTCTGAATTTCCACATCACTTAAAAAGCTGGTTTCCAGATCGACCTGTGTAAAATCCGTCTGACGATCCGCTCGCAGATCCTCGTCACGGAAGCAGCGGGCAAACTGGTAATAGCGTTCAAAGCCGGATACCATCAATAGCTGCTTATAAAGCTGCGGTGACTGCGGCAGGGCATAGAAGCTTCCCGGATGTACACGACTTGGCACCAGATAATCGCGCGCACCCTCCGGTGTACTTCTTCCCAGCATCGGTGTTTCGATTTCGATAAATTCCTTGCTGTCCAGATATTCCCGCATGCTGTGTGTGATGCGATGGCGCAGCATCAGCTTCTGCTGCATCACAGGTCTTCTTAAATCCAGATACCGATACTTCAGACGGGTATCCTCCAGGGCATCAGTTTCATCCGCAACAATGATTGGGGTGGTTTCCGCACGGTTGATAATCGTAACGGCACGAACCTGAATTTCAATCTCACCGGTCGGCAGCTTTGGGTTCTTATCCTTACGCTCCATGACACAGCCGGTTGCTTCCAGAATGTATTCATTACGCACATCACGGATTTGTTCCGACAGCTGTTCATCAAACACCAGCTGTGTAATTCCGGTACGATCGCGTAAATCGATAAATACCAGAGAACCGAAATTTCTTCTCTTTGCGACCCATCCGATCAGGGTAACCTCTTTCCCTGCATCACACAAGCGCAATTCTCCATTCGTATGTGTTCTATTCATATGCTTGCCTCCCTATTGTTCCTTTTGGCAGGTACAGTGTTCCTCCCCGCACGTACAGGTATGTTCTTCCTCTGCTTCACCGAACATGGCGTCGATTGCCTCAACGATGGAATCAAATGCCACCTCCGTCTTTCCTTTGTTTCAATATTCTTTACAGCAGCGCTGCCGCTTTCCAGATCCTGCTCTCCGATCATAATGGCAACCTTGGCATGCATGCGGTCGACTGTCTTAAACTGTGCCTTCATGGATCGATTCAGATAATCCGTATCCGTGCGGTATCCTGCGGCACGAAGCTGTGTCACAACCTGTAAAACGGTCGTGGATGCCTTCGGTGACAGACACAATACATACACATCCAGACTGTCCTCATCCACCAGGGAAATTCCTTCCGCCTCTAAAGCAATCAACAGACGCTCCAGACCCATTGCCCAGCCGATTCCGCTCATTCCTTCAGGTCCGCCGAAATATTCAACAAGTCCGTCATAGCGTCCACCGGCAAATACCGTTGACTGTGCCCCCATTTCCTTATTTACAGAAACGACTTCAAATACGGTATGCGTATAGTAATCCAGACCACGCACCAGCTTATCATCCACCTCATAAGGAATACCCAAAGCATCCAGTCCTTCCAGAACCTGTTCAAAATATGCCTTGCTTTCCTCATTCAGATAATCCGCCATCTTGGGAACCTGCTTCATGATATCCAGATCATGATCAATCTTACAATCCAGAATACGCAGCGGATTCTGCTCATAGCGACGCTTGCAGTCTGTACACATATGGTCAATATCGTTTTTAAAATGCTCCTTCAAAGCCTCACGGTAGGCGGCACGGGATGCATCATCCCAAGCGTATTGATCAGCACCTTCATATCCTTCAAGCCAAGCGCCGAGATAAACGACCATCCAAGTGCAATCGTTTCCACATCCAGCAACGGACTTTTGGCATCCGATGACCTCAACACCAAACTGATTGAAGATACGCATTCTGCCCTTTTGCGGGCGTTCATGGCGACATTGCGGTCCCACATAGTACATCTTCATCGGCAGATCGGCATATCCATACATTTTATGTTCAACAAATGCTCTGGCAACACCTGCCGTCCCCTCCGGACGCAGCGTCAGTGAAGTGGAGCTGTTTTCCAGCTGGAAGGTATACATTTCCTTATTGACCATATCACTGGAATCATTTCCTCTTTTAAAGACATTGGTATGTTCAAAAATCGGTGTCCGGATTTCCTGATAGTTGTAAACATATGTAAACTGACGA
>ENA-OQCK01001168-OQCK01001168.1-human-gut-metagenome-genome-assembly--contig:-NODE-1168-length-10411-cov-1.591599_pt1 | contig 10411 bp, 17 predicted proteins | sample MGYA00242498_ERZ504578 | MGnify/ENA primary metagenome ERZ504578 (study PRJEB26092, sample SAMD00036229) | human gut metagenome | host: Homo sapiens | study: EMG produced TPA metagenomics assembly of... | reverse complement strand
CTATCAATTTGTTAATGTGACTGCTGTAATATTCCATTAGAACGGGAAGCCTCCGCCCATGCCGCCAAGTCCGCCTGTTAATTTTGACATAACAGCTGCTGACTCTTCTTCCATTTTACGAAGCGCTTCATTTGTTGCGGCTACAATTAAATCCTCCAGCATTTCAATATCATCCGGATCTACTACTTCTTCTGCCAATTTTACTTTTAACACTTCTTTTTTGCCGGAAACAGTTACTTCTACTGCTCCGCCACCTGCTGCTGCCGTAAATTCCTTTTCTTCTAATGCTTTCTGATTTTCTTCCATCTGACGCTGCATTTTCTGCGCCTGCTTCATTAAATTGTTCATGTTTCCCGGCATCATACCACCCGGAAATCCTCCTCTTTTTGCCATAATAAATTCCTCCTATTCTTCCATATCTTCTACTGTAATTTCCATGTTAATATTTTTATGAATTAAATCTATCTACGGAAATCTCCGCCAGTCCGCTTTTTCCGTGACCGGTTTCACTGTTTTTCAATATCATTTTTATTTCTACTTCTTTTCCGATTTTCTTTCGAACTGCATTTTTCAGCATTTCCAGATTGTCGGGATTGTCGATACAGGTCTGAGCCAGAAAATTCTGAAATTCCACATAGAGGATTGGCTCTCCTGTATTTCCGTCATACTTGGGTATGGAGTCCAAAAGCATCTGCTGCAAAAGCCCCTTGGTATCACGAATAATCGCATTCCAGTTCTTTTTACATACTGTCAAATCCTCCGGCAGCTGCTTTTCCGGCTTATCCGTCTCTTCTTTTTAGAATTTGTTCCTCTGGATTTTCTGCCCTTGTCCGAACATAATTTTCAGTAGGCAAACTTTGTACTGTCACACCGTTTTTCAGCTTTTCTTCCAGAACCCGAACCCTGTCGTAAAGAGAGTCCAAATTCATCTCCATAACCGGCTGGCAAAGCTTAATCAACGCAATTTCTACCAATACCCTCTTTTGCGAAGCATATTTTATCTGGTTGGAAAGCTCCGAAAAAATGCGAATATAACGCATAAGCGTTTCCGCATCTACCATACTGCTCTCTTCTTTCATTCTCTCTAAATTTTCTGCTGATGCGTCTACTGCCTCCTCAGGATGCTCGGAGGTAGAAATTAAAAGCAAATTACGCAGATACCAGATAAAATCTGTGACAAACTGTCCCAGTTCTCTTCCCTGAATAATGATTTCATCTAAGGTTTTTATTGTGCCTGCCGTATCCTGCTGCAAAATCTGACGAAGCATGCGGCTGAACACCTGTGTATCCACTGCCCCTAAATTCTCTAAAACCTTCTCATAAGTGAGTTTTTCTCCTAAATAAAAAGCAATGCACTGGTCTAAAAGAGAAAGGGCATCTCGCATAGAACCGTCCGCTGCCTTGGCAATATAACGAATTGCCTTTTCCTCAACATCATTTCCCTCTTTATCCATGAGCTCCTGCAAGCGGGCTGCAATGGTGTCTGCCGTAATTCGTCTGAAATCGTAGCGCTGACAACGGGATAAAATGGTAATCGGAATTTTATGCGCTTCTGTCGTTGCCAAAATAAAAATAACATAGGACGGCGGTTCCTCCAAGGTTTTTAAAAGTGCATTAAAAGCTCCTGTTGAAAGCATGTGCACCTCGTCAATAATATAAACCTTATATTTACCTGTTGTTGGGCGGTATGCTACTTCCTCACGAATTTCACGAATATTATCCACACCGTTATTGGATGCGGCATCAATCTCGATGACATTCATAGAAGTACCCTCATTAATTGCCCGACAGGTTTTACAAGTATTACAGGGGCTTCCGTCAACCGGATGCTCGCAGTTTACTGCTCTTGCCAGAATTTTGGCAATGGTAGTCTTACCTGTACCTCTCGTACCGCAGAAAAGATACGCATGCCCAATCCTATCAGCTTTTATCTGATTTTTCAATGTGGTTACAATATGCTCCTGCCCCTTTACATCTTCAAATTCCTGAGGACGGAACTTACGATAAAGAGCTGTATAGCCCATGTGAATTCTCCTTTTTCTTTTAATCTGCCTTCTGTGTAATGGAGAAGGCTTTTTCTATTATATAATATTTTATATTACCTCACAACTTATATTTGACATTTTCTCCAAAAGCCGTTATACTGTTAACATCGTGCAGCCGGGGAGATAGCGGTGCCCTGTACCTGCAATCCGCTAAAGCAGGGGTGTTGCCAAACGGAGGGGCTTCTTTTGTGAAGCTGCCCTTTATAAGTGGCGTTGACGTTTGGTCTTACGCAACAGAAATCTGTGAACCGTGTCAGGACAGGAATGTAGCAGCACTAAGCAGAACCTTCTGTGTGCCGTGAGGGTGCCTGGGCCGAGTTAACTGTAAAGGTAACGTTCATGAAAAAGTTTCGATGGGCGGCGCACGATAAAAATAATCTTTTTACTTTTCTTTTTATATCCGCCGAATATCCGGCATCCTTTTCGCATAGACATAGAAAAAACAACGGTGACCTTCTCATGAATGATTTGCTGGTAGAAATTCTGAACACTTACGGCTATCTTGCATTGCCTTTCTCATTATGATTGAAATATCTTTCCCCCTATCCCTTCTGAAGTTATTCTTACCTTCAGCGGCTTTATGACCACCTTTACCCAAATGAATTTGCCCGGGGTCGTTGTCTCCGCTACCGTAGGTAGCCTTGCAGGAGCTATCTTCCTTTATGAATTGGGCAGCGTCCTTTCCATGGAAAAAATTCAGTCTCTGGTAAACGGTCCTGTTGGAAAAGCCCTTCATCTGGACATTCACGACATCGAAAAGGCCATAAGCTGGTTTGACAGCAAAGGAAACTATACCGTATTTCTGTGCCGCTTTATCCCCATTGTAAGAAGCCTTATCTCTATTCCTGCGGGAATTGCACAAATGCGCTTAGGACCTTTTTTTCTTATGACGACCTTAGGCAGCCTGCTTTGGAATTTTATTCTGATTTTTCTGGGTGCTGCCGCAGGTTCCTCCTGGCAAAAAGCAGTACAGTATTTCCACAACTATTCTCAGGCTGCCAAAATTGTCCTTGTTTTATTCTCCCTTGTGGGACTTCTCCTTTTCCTGCGCCGTCAGTTTAAAAAGAAGACTTCAGTTTAACAAGCTGCTCAATATAAGCAGGAGTTGTTCCGCAGCAGCCTCCCACAAGATTTGCTCCGGCATCTATGAGACGTTTGATATGACGTGCAAATTCTTCTGCTCCCATAGAATACACAGGATTTCCCATGGCATCAATCACAGGATTTCCGGCATTTGGCTTTACGATTAGAGGAATATGTATTCTTTTTCTGATATTTTCTACCACGCTCAGAAGCTGGTCCGGACCGGTGGAGCAGTTAATTCCCACTGCATCTGCTCCCATTTCTTCTAAAAGCTCTGCTGAGTCATAGATATTTCCGCCAAAAAACAGACTTCCGTCTGACTCTACCGTTAAAGTACACAACACCGGTAAGCTGCACAATTCTCGGGCAGCATCTAAAACTGCCATAGGCTCTGTTACTCCCAGCATTGTTTCTGCCACAAGTAAATCAACTCCCGCCTCCAGCTGTGCCTCAATCTGCTCTTTATAGGCATCCAGTAAAGTCTCGTATTCTGCATCCTGTTTTCCGGTAGTTGTCAAATCTCCCGCTACCATGCAGTTTTCTCCCACTGCGCTGCGTGAAATCTCTACAAGCTGCTTATTCAGGCTATGCACCTGATTTTCCAATCCATGATTGGCAAGGCTGATTTTATTGGCTGAAAAGTAGGCGCATAAACAATCTGACTTCCCGCCTGCTGATATGCGCTTTGAAGGTTCATAAGAGGCTGCGGATTTTCACAAATCCACTTCTCTGTACAAATTCCTTTGGGCATTCCCGCTTTCATTAGGTTTGAACCTGTTGCCCCATCTAAAATAACAATTTCTCTACCGATTAATTCTCTGAATTCTTCTCTTGTCATACTGCTCCCTCTCTTTCCTGCTGCTTTTTCTTTGCTTTTTCTTCCCGAAGCTCTTTAAAAAATCCACTGAGCATGCTACTGCATTCTTCCTCCAGAACTCCTCTTGTCACTTCTGCTTTATGATTAAATCCGTCCATTTCCAAAAGGTTTAAAACAGAACCTGCACAGCCTGCTTTCGGTTCATGCTCCCAATCACTACTCTGTCCACTCTTGCCTGTATAATCGCTCCGGCGCACATTTGACAAGGCTCTAAGGTCACATATAAGGTGCAGCCCTCCAATCTCCAGTCTCCCAGCTTTTTGCTGGCTTTTCTGATGGCATTTATTTCTGCATGAGACACTGTATTTTTATCTGTATTGCGTCGATTATAGCCCCTTGCAATGATTTTCCCCTCATATACAATCACACAGCCGATAGGTACTTCTCTGAGAGCATACGCTTTCATTGCCTGTTTTTTGGCTTCCCGCATAAATCTTTCATCTTCTGTCATCTCTATCTCCTTTTGTTTCTACTGGCGGAATTTTGTATGAAATAAAACAAAAAGAGGCTGTCGCATGAAACAAATCATACTCGACAGCCCCTCTCCTGAAACGGAGATAGTGGGATTCGAACCCACGTGCCCTTTCGGACAACCGCATTTCGAGTGCGGCTCGTTACAGCCACTTCGATATATCTCCAATGTCTTATATTATATAACCTTCTCTTCTATACGGTCAAGTAAATTTAACACTTTAAAACGAAAACAGCCTGCCCAACAATTTTTTCTGTTGGACAAGCCTTCCTTTATTTTGTATGAACCACGCGATACCAATATCCACGAAGCTTCCCGTCCGGCTGTCTTTCCCCTGTTTCCTTGAAATAGGGAAATCCCAACATACCCGCCATTAAAGCTTCTTGCCTTTCATAAACACCCGGCACGCCCAAATATACCTGTTATCTTCCTGTCTTATTCCCAATAGCAAATGTCCATACTGAGAAATCCATGACGCAAAAACTGATTATTTAAAAGACCCCTGTCCTCATTTGCTAAAAGCTGATAATCCATAGGAGTAATTCTCTTACATTCCAGTACACTGCCGTCTGAAAATGGCATAAATTCTTCTGTTTCTGTTATTTCTGCCTCAAGAACAGATTGCTTTTCCTTCGGTTTTATATCCACTTCCTCTTCGGATATAATTTCCTGCTGCGTACTGATTTCTTCTGCCGGCTGTTCCTGTTCTGTCTCGATATTTTCTTCCTGTATAATAGGAATTATTTCAGGTTCTCCTATTTCTGACTGCATATCTGTTTTTTCTTCTTCGCTTTCCTTAATTGGCATATCTGTATCTGCTTCTTTTGGAAGCGAATAGCATCCGGTTGAATAGGCTCTTCATCCCAACCACTGCCATAAGTTTCACCTGACCGACACAAAATCACCAGCCCCTTAATATCTCCTAAGCCATAGGAGCTGTCCCCTATATTAATCTGCGGTATTTCTAAGGTAAACTGCACGCTGCTTCCCGCCAAATCACACTCTCCCAGCAGGATTGCAATACATTCTCCTCTTTCCCTCACATATCCGTAAACACGGGCAGGCACATATTCCTGACTGCATATTCCTGTAAGCTTAAAATCCATTCTGCAAAGTCCGTCCTTTGCCTCTACACGGATAAAGCCTTTTCCGTTTCCCTTCTTTCCGTATGTATACTCATATACATATGCAATAAACCTGCGGTATCCTGACATAATACACTGACTCTCTTCTTTATTATTCATCTTTAAAATATATGTTTGCAGATTTTGATTTAGAACTTATAAATATTTCCATTGACAATTCCCTATATTATGTGTATAATATTTTTCGTTGGTAACAACTGAATAACGAAGCGTGGCTCAGTTTGGTAGAGCGCTGCGTTCGGGACGCAGAGGTCGCGTGTTCGAATCACGTCGCTTCGATTAACATGACAATGCTGAAATGTCTTATTCTATAAGAATTTCAGCATTTTTCTTTTTTCAAATTTCCCCTTCTTACCAAATATCTTCCCCATTTCCCGCATTAAATTTGTTCAGGAATGAATATTATACATTTGCCTATCTACTTAATAGATGTTATAATTTGGTGTAATTTCATAATTATTCAAGTTTTGTCTGGATTTCATTTGCAATGCGCTATATAATAAAAGAGTTATAAATATTTGCATTATGGCACATAGGAGAAAATAGCGTATGGAACAAGTAAGTTTTTTTAATAGAGATAATGTACTAGAACAAATTACTTTTTACAGCCTTTGTAGCACAGAAGATCGCAAAAAAAAAAATTCTAGGTGAACTGCCTATGACTTTTAGCGATTTCAGACGTTTTTCTTTAATTTCAGATTATCTTCAATTACACGCATTTCATGAAATGCTCTGGGATTTATATTCTGATATTTATCTTGGTGATATTTTTGACTTAATGGAAAAATGTAATACAAACCACGAAGATATTCCAGATATGCTGTCTGAAGCAAAGCAATGGCTTGCAGATTTTCGTGCACAAGCCCCTAATGAAACAGTAGCTTTTCTATTGGAAAAAGTTTTTTCCAGAAAACTTGAAGCAAAGACTCTTTTTTAATAGAAAGGACTTCGTATATGAAACAACTTCCTGAAAAATTTTTATCCCGTATGGAGCTATGCTGGGTAAGGAATTTCCTGCTTTTCTACAAAGCTATGATTTTCCCAGAAAGTTCGGTTTACGGGTAAATACTAATAAAATTTCGGTTGAAGAATTTTTAGAAATATCCCCTTTTCATTTAGAACCAATTCCATGGATCGATAATGGTCTTTTCTACGATGAAATGACAGACCGTCCAGACACCCTTACTACTTCGCCGGGCTTTACTATCTGCAAGAGCCAAGTGCCATGACACCTGCAAATCGATTTTCTGTAAATCCGGGAGAATACGTACTGGATTTATGTGCTGCCCCTGGAGGAAAAGCAACAGAATTAGGTGCAAAGCTTCAAGGAAACGGATTTCTGGTAGCCAATGACATCAGCAATTCCCGAGCAAAAGCTCTTTTGCGAAATCTGGAGCTATTTGGCATAAAAAATTCTATGGTAACAAATGAAACACCCGCAAAGCTGGCAAAATATTTTCCGGAATTTTTGATAAAATTCTTGTAGATGCGCCATGCTCCGGCGAAGGAATGTTTCGCAAAGATCCTGATGTTGCAAAACATGGGACGAAACCCGCCCAGAATTTTTCGGTAAACTGCAAAGGGAAATTGCTACACAGGCAATTTCCATGTTAAAACCAGGAGGCGAACTGCTTTACTCTACATGTACGTTTTCACCATCGAAAACGAAGGGACTGATTTCTTTCATTTTGGAAAATTTCCCTGAAATAGAGCTTTTAACTCTTGATGACTATGAAGGTTTTACAAAAGGCTGCCCTGACTGGGGAAATAAAGATACTCGTCTAAAGAAATGTATCCGTATTTTTCCTCATCACATGGAAGGAGAAGGACATTTTCTTGCTCTCATGAAGAAAAATGGATGTTCTGTTTCCAGTACAATTACTCCAACAACAAAACCTGATAAAACATCCAAAAAGCTTTTAGATGAATTTTTCAAAAATATGTCACAACCTTTAGACTTTAACAGAATTGATATTCGAAATGAAAACGTTTATTATCTTCCAGAAGCAGATACTGCCTCTTTAAAGGGGATTAAATTCCTTCGCAACGGACTTTTCTTAGGTGAATTAAAGAAAAACAGATTTGAGCCTAGTCAGCCTTTCGCCATGTCTTTACAGATGGAAGATTTCCATAATATTGTAAACCTGTCTTCTTCTGACGAAAGAGCGATGCGCTATCTGAAAGGTGAAACTTTAATTTTAAGTGAGGCGGAAGCTCCTCAAAAAGGGTGGCATCTTGTTTGCACTGACGGTTTTCCTTTAGGCTGGGGAAAAATTGTAGGTACAACCCTAAAAAATAAATACCCTGCTGGATGGAGACTGCATTATTAATTTAACCTGTCTTTCCGGATTATATTACTTACCGGAAAGACAGGTTTCCTTTTTTCACCCTTATTATCCAAACTGACTCATATAAAGTGCCGCATATTTCCCATTCTTTTTCATCAATTCCTCATGATTTCCCACTTCTTTAATATCTCCGTCCTCCATGTAGAGAATCATATCTGCATCACGAATTGTAGATAATCGATGGGCTATCACAAAGCTGGTACGTCCTTTCATAAGCTCTGCCATTGCTTTTTGAATTAATACCTCTGTGTGAGTATCTACATTACTAGTAGCCTCATCTAAAATCATAATTTCCGGATCAGAAGCAATTGCACGGGCAATGGTCAAAAGCTGACGCTCACCTTGCGAAATATTTTCTGCACCTTTTGTGAGCACCATATCATATCCACCAGGAAGTGTTTTAATAAAATTATGTGCACAAGCCGATTTTGCTGCTTCTTTCACTTTCTCTTTTGTCATGTTATCTTCTGCATATCCGATATTTTCGCCAATGGTTCCTTCAAACAACCAGGTATCCTGCAAAACCATACCAAATCGGTTACGAAGTTCTTCTCTGCTCATATCTGTAATTCTAACGCCATCCACTTTAATTGCACCTTCATTTACTTCGTAAAAACGCATCAATAAGTTAATTAATGTTGTTTTTCCAGCTCCTGTCGGTCCTACTACCGCAACCTTTTGTCCCGGTTCCACTGTCAGATTAATACCATTCATCAACAAATGCTCCGGTCTATATCCAAATTTTACATTTTCAAATGTTACTCGTCCACTACAATCATTAGGAACGATACATTGCTGGCTATCTGGTATTTCCTCTTCTGCATCCAGCAGACTAAAAATACGTTTACCTGCTGCCGCTGCCGCACCAAAACTTCCTACCATTCCTGCAATCGCAGAAAAAGGTTCTGCAAAACGCCATGTATATTCTAGCATTGCCTGCACATTTCCCACTGCAATTTTTCCTGCAATTGCCCAAAGACATCCAATCGCTGCACAAAAGCACATACCCTAAAATCATTTACAAGGGTAGTAATAGGACTTATTGCTCCCGCTGTGGTTTCTGCCTTCCGAGAACTATTTTTCAATGCGTCATTCAACTGTGCAAATCTCTTTTTTGCACGTTCTTGATAGTTAAATGTCTGAACAACAGATTGTCCATTATACATTTCTTCCACATACCCATTAAGTTTTCCAAGCAGTTCCTGCTGTTCTCCATAATGCTTTCACTCGCCTTCATGACACCAGCAGCACTTAAAAGAGAAAGTGGTACCATAATAATCGGAATCAGAGACAAGGAAGGCTTATCAACAACATCATCACAAGTACACCAATCGCAGTTGTCACCTGAGTTACTGCTGCTGTTAAATTTTGACTGATTGCATTATTTATAGTATCCACATCATTAGTAATAATACTGAGAATATCACCATGAGTGTGTACATCATAATAATTCAGTTTCAAGCGATGCATCTTTTCATTAATTTCCCGGCGAATGGTCTGCATAACATTTGCAGTAATTTTTGCATCCCAAATCCCTGTAAAAAAGAAAACGTCTGGGAAATAAAATATAGTGCAACTAATGCAGCTAAAAGCCATAAAATAGTTTCCCAATAAAAAACGCCATCCTCTATACTTGCAAAAAGTGTTGTTGTTACTTTTCCCACAAGAAATGGTGCAAGAACCATAAATGCAGTACTAATAACAGCTGATAATAAAACCAAACGCAAACGATATTCCTTCAAATACTTCAATAGCCTTTTAAATATGATTGCATTTTTCATTCAAATCTGCCTCCTTTCCTAATTGTATTTCTGCGATTTCACGATAAAGAGAACAAGACTTAACAGTTCCTCATGTGTTCCATTTCCTACAATCTGTCCATCATCTACTACCAAAATGCGATCCGCATCCACAATGGTACTAATCCTCTGCGCTACCATAATAACTGTTGCATCGCCAATATTCTTTTTTAAATTTTCACGAAGCTGACGATCTGTTTTCATATCCAAAGCGGAAAAACTATCATCAAATACATAAATTTCCGGTTTTTTCATCATTGCACGAGCAATCGCCATACGTTGTCTCTGTCCTCCTGACAAATTTGTACCACCTTGTGCAATCATATCATAATATCCTTGCTTTCTTTTACTTATAAACTCATCTGCACATGCAATACCTGCTGCCTGCTCCCAGTCTTCCTCCGTACCATTTTCTTTTCCAAAATTAAGATTTTCTCCGATATTTCCTGAAAACAGTACATTTTTCTGAGGAACATATCCAATCATAGAACGTAAATCCTCTGTACGATATTCTTTCGCATTTATACCATCAATCAATACTTCTCCGAACATTGGGTCATATAATCTTGGAATCAATTTTAAAATACTTGATTTTCCTCGCCCTGTTCCTCCTATAATTGCAGTACCTCTCCCGGTCGTGAT
>ENA-OQCK01001167-OQCK01001167.1-human-gut-metagenome-genome-assembly--contig:-NODE-1167-length-10422-cov-2.797377_pt1 | contig 10422 bp, 17 predicted proteins | sample MGYA00242498_ERZ504578 | MGnify/ENA primary metagenome ERZ504578 (study PRJEB26092, sample SAMD00036229) | human gut metagenome | host: Homo sapiens | study: EMG produced TPA metagenomics assembly of... | reverse complement strand
GGTGGTACTGTATTGTGCTTAGTACGATATTGCTTGTATATGCTACCCGGCTGAAGATAATTACAGCATGGTATTCTATTTGGAATTCACTTACCAAATTGCGACAGTTCTCAATTTGGCTTATGCCGCATCAATGAATACATTGTCTGGTTATACAGTGACATCATTTGGAAACTTGCGTAAATTATCAATGCTCATGCAAGGACATTCTGTTTTACTTAAATCACTACGTACCGCCACTTATTTATATGCCGCTGCCGTGCAGGTTTACACGGGCGCGTTGATTTGGCTGCCAAATCGCTGAAAGCAGCTTGGACTATTATGTCCAGCAATCCGATTGGCTTACTGGTTACATTAGTTCTTGCAGCAGCTACCGCATCCTACAAACTGACACAACGCACCAAAGCTTATTACGACCTAAATAAAGTCAATGAGAAAATTACAGAAAAATCAAATGATGAATATGCGCGTCAATCATCACTGATTGAACAGTTGACCACCAAAATACACAATAATAATCTTTCCAATTTTGAACGTAAAAAGGCAATTGTACAATTGCAGGCTATTATTCCGGATTATAATGCAGAGATTGATAAAGAGGGCAAAATCATCAATGAAAACACAGAGGCACTTGACCGATATAATGCCGTATTAGCAACCAATATCGAATTAAAAGAGGTTGCCGACGAACTGGATAAGCACCGGATCAACTGATGCGCCTTCAAAAATCCCCGGCATTGAGTGACAATTCACCGATGGGGTCGATGGCTCGCGAGGATGTTCGCAACAAGATTTCCCAAGAAGAAGAGATTGTTGAATCTTTAACTGCACGTTATAAGAAACTGGTACAAGAAAAATGGAAAGCATTGAATCCGAACACTCCTAAAAACAATCCCACCGGAGGCAATGACGGTGGAAAATGTCCGATATGTGGAAACAAACCTTGTACCTGCGATAAAAACAACACTACCAAAGACAAGTTCGCCCAAGCTGAAGCCGACTACTACCGACGTATCGCTGACATCAAACGGAAGTACCTCGCTGACGATAAGATGACCCAGGAAGAATACAACAAGCAGATGCGGGATGCAGAAATACAACTGCTCAACGATAAGCTGAAGGTCAAGGGGCTTGAGCCTTCAGAAATTCAACGTATCAATGACCAAATACTTGATGCGGAAATAAAGGCGCGTGATGAATTGCGCAGGCTTGATGAACAGTCTGCCAAGGATGAAGAGAAACGCCGTAAGGAGCAGGCAGAAGAGACGTTTTCCCGTTTGGACAAAGAGTACCAAATGCAGGTGGAAGCTGCCGCCATGTATCATTATGAAAACAGGACTTCCGAGGAGGAGTATTTCAATGAGCTGCGCAGACTGCAAGATGTATATTACCATAAGGTTCTCAATGACGCGGCAATCAGTGAGGAGAAGAAAAACCAGGTACGTGAACAGATGCGTAAACGTAATCTGAAGGATGCCCAAAAAGATGCTGAAGAAGAAAAACGGATTGAACGTGAGAAGTTTGACATACTGTCTGACCTGGCGAAAGGCTTCGGAGAGACCATGGCGCAATTCTTCACGGACTCCGAGGTGTCTCTCAAGGACTTCCTGAAGAATATTCTTACTATGTCGCTTGATGCGTTGGAACGTATGATGATTATGGCCGTTACCGAACGCACCATCAAGAATATAGGTTCACTCGGCTTCGTAGGTGTAGCTAAAGCTGCCGGAGAGATTGCTCTGATAACTGCCGCATTTGAGACAGCCAAAGGGCTTATCTCCAATTTCTACACCGGCGGCTTTACTCCGTCCGGTGACTGGAATCAGCCGCAAGGTATTGTACACTCCAACGAGTTCGTCGCCAACCGTTTTGCTGTGGCCAATCCGAATCTGCGACCGATATTCGACGCCATTGACGTGGCACAGCGTAGCGGTAATGTCGGTAATCTGACAGCTGAAGACATAGCGGCTGTGGCAGGTTCCGGAAAGAGTACACGTACCGTACCAGCCAAAGCACCCGCTGCCAGCGCCACAACGACGACCAATGATCCGGCTATGGTGGCGATGCTGATAGAATGTACCCGCGTATTGCGGAAGCTTAAAAACAGGCTGGATGATCCGCTGGTGGCGGAAACTTATGTTACCGGCAAACGGGGTATCAACCAGGCTCAGAAAGAATACGAAAAAATGAGAAATCACATAACACGTAAAAAATGATACATTTATATATAGATAATCAGCCCGTTTTTTGTCTGCGAACAATTCCTTTGAATACTATAAACGTAATCCCTTATTCACAAAAGAAGGGGAACATACCTATGAAATAGAGATAGACCTACATGTACCCTCCAACGCAATACTGTATAAACATATCAACCGTAGAGATGTGACTTTACGGACAACAGGGCGTTCTGCCGTTATATTTGACGGGGCAAGATGTTTGTTCAGAGGAACCGAAATAATATTGGGAGCTACGAACAATGCTGTCAAGATTCAACTTATTTCCGGTAATTCAGAGCTCAACTATTTGTCTGGAGGATATATGCGAGACTTGAATTTCGGAACTATTGATGTTACTTTAGAACAAGCACGGCAATCCTTATCTGCCTCATATCCGGAGTTCAACTATGTCTGCTGTCCCGTGTTGGTCAATACGGATAATAATTTAGTGGGTACTGGCTCTAAATATTATAACCAAGTTGATACACAAAATAACAGCCAGACACCGACAACTTTAGCTAATGCAACATTACGGGTTCAGCCTTACCTGTTGTTTTATGTGGAGAAAACCATTGAATTATTAGGATACACCCTACAGAGAAATGTACTTAGAGAAGACTACACAAAAAAAATAATCTGTGTGAACGGCTTGGACAGTAACAACTATGCGGATATTCTTCCCGATTGGAGTATCTCCGATTTTGTCAGCCATGTCGAGACGCTTTTCAATGTTGTATTTCTTGTTAATCCAAATGACAAGACGGTTGATATTGTCCGTACAAACACTTTCTATGAGCAGAGCACACCTATATATATAAAGACAGATGACATTCTGAATGAGTATGAAAAAAATTATGAGCAAGAGAATGAGGTATATACAAACTACACAAATGTCAAGTACAAATTCCCTTCCGGAATAGAATACTATGAATTTGCAGATATTGATCCAGAGATTTTAAAACTTTGCACCTTTCGCACAAACAGATTGTGGGATTTTGATATTGATCCGGCAACCTTCAACCAAATGATAATCTATAAAGACCAATTCTTTGGCATCAACCATGTTTATAGGGTGGACAATTCTTCCGGAACCATGAAGTTCTACCAGCATTTAATGTACTTACAAAGGGTGGTAAATAATGAGAATGATAAAGATTTTGTTGAGCTTGAGATTATCCCGGCTGAAATATACCTGAGAGAAAACGGCACATTCATGAAATTTACCGTACCACTTGCTCGCAATGTATTGGAAGTGTCGGACAGCAGTCAAAACACCCAGGCTGATAGACTATATTAAAGATGGAATTACCGAAAAACAAGCTCCAAACCATTTGTTCATAGCTTTTTATGAGGGTTATCAGGAATACTTCATAAGCGTTGATTCATCCAATGGCGAATCGGCAAGAAGCGACAGTAACCATAGAATCCAATGTGCCATACTACGCCATTCCATCATGGTTCTTACAATTTTGGAGACGCTGCCCTATATGCAGTGTATCCGGATAAAACGGTGACACTTGAACTTGATGGAGAACACGGACTATACAATTCACTCTATAAACATAACCTGAAAGTCAACGAAGGAACAGAGTATAACATCAAGTTCAAGAGAAAAGGCAGAATATATGACCCGATGTCTGTTTTTGTAATTGGCAACCAAAAGTATTATTGTATTGAAATGAAATATCAGATTGACAATAATGAAGTTTCCGATATAGTAGAAGGCACATTTTTACTGTTGGATAATAGAGATGAGGATTAAGCAAGGCACTGAAGGGGACTTTTTACCGGATAGAATAATAATGTTAAAAAGACATCTGCTCTCAAAAATAACTCCTTTTTCCCTCGTGTAATTACCAAAAGGTTATTATATTTGCAGTGTCATAATGTATCGCGATCTTTTTATGACTGAAGACGAAGAGCTAAAGGCTCGGATTGAAGCTGCGAAAAAAGACCTCAGCTTCTTTTCCCTCTATTGGATGATATTCAGAATACTGATTGGATTTCCGATAAGGAGCTTGAGGAAGGCATCAATGATTGTCTCGATGACTTGAATGATGCACAAGACAAGCTGAATGAAAACGGTAGCCCTCCTTGAGGGGGCTACTTTTTCTCTAACATATAATTTTTAGGCTTATGGACGTACAGAAGAATTGGGAAAATGGAAGTCGGAATATGTAAAATGCAATACTCCGGAGGAATTGGCCGACCATAAAAAAACGTTTCAGGGCTTTTCTGCAGACGCTTTCACCGGAGGATAAAAAAGCGTTTGCGCAAGCATTCCAAGATGGTGCCAGGCAATCAATCGATGAAGCCCAAGCCATTGTGAAAACAGTAGAAATCAGGCAGACCTTAGAAAAAGTATTGCCTTTCGCTTCCATGTCGTATATTGCCCAGCACTATTTTGGCAGAACACGCCAATGGCTATATCAACGGATTAACGGAAGTGCGGTAAACGGCAAACCAGCCAACTTCACCGCTGATGAACTGAATACCCTATCTTTAGCTCTATCCGAGCTTGGCGACATAATGAAAGATACTTCTCGGTCTATCGCGAGGCCGTAAGGTTTTAAATGTGATAGAGGGCTTCCACGGGCTGGAAGCTTTTTTGTTGCCCATGAAGGGTAGTCTGGCGATAAATAATCAGATATGGTGCGGAGAAATAAAAAATCCCCACAGTGGCTCGAAGCTGTGGGGACAGAATGTTCAATAAAACGTCTATCAAGCTATGGATAGCGAGCCTAATTTGTTACAAATGTCGTGGATGGCATTATTAAAAATCAGCCTGTCCTGTTCACTTAGCGTATAGACACGGCCACGTACCTTGTAGCCATAAATACGCTGTTGCAGCCAAGCCGTACTTTTCCCGAAATAATTACGGGCGATATAAGAGATTGGCACAATTTCCTTCATCTCCTTTATCTTCTCCTGCAAGCTATTGTACGGTTTCAGCTCCTCCGCTTCTTTAGCCAGTTCGTGATACCCGTTCAACAGCCAGTCGGCAATAGCTTCTGAATCGGCTTTCGTGGTGTAATGTTCTTGTATGTACAAGAACTTCTGTTGGTATTCCTCTTCCTTGTTGGTTGAATCTCCATTTAGAATGGCGGTAAGTTCCTTCAGTTCGTCATTGATTGTTTTCATAAGCAAATTTTTTTTGCCCCTCTTTTCGTCCGAGGGGGCTGTTTTTACTTTTCTAATTCTTTTAGTTTGGTTTCCAGCATTTTTATCAGATGGTCTATTCTCAATTTTTCATCAAGTATGGCGTTCATCTTCTCTTCCGGTAACCCTTTACTGTTTTCAAATGCCCATTTCAGCATCTTTTGTTTCAACCTTAGCTCGGTTAGCTTCTGGGCAATTAGCAAATCTCTTTTTGTTTTCCATTACTTCCTTGTTTTATTGAACACTACAAAGATACATAGTATTTTCGATATGTGCAATAATACATAACAAATTTACTATGTGTTATTTGTTTTTATTAATTTGCACTTCTTCCATTTCCAGGGATTTTCCGTATCTTTGCAACGCCCAATACCAACATAGCTATACATTTATCAATATGAATCCCTTTTCAAAACGTAATCCGTAAAACCGGGTTAAGGTGTGGCTATACCTTTGGGCGCGTTTTGATAAGGGATTCACCATTTTAATACGATGACAGAAAAGCAAATAAAGATAGCAGACAGACTGCTTGGAATACTGGTAGAGCATGACGGGCGTGTCAACAAGGATAGCGCACGCAGCCTATTGCTTAAAGAGTTTGCTGAAAGAATGGATAGGATAGACATCAACTTCGTGTTCGACACGTTGATAAACGGACTATAAGCTGGTTTGCCCTGCTTGGTGAAGGTTGGCTCCGACTGACACCGGAAGGACAGAAGATGGCACACAGGGGGATGAAGAATTATCAGCGGAAACTATCCATAAAAGAACAGTTCAAAGTCGCAGGAAAAGTCATAGGGGCTGTAAGTGCCGTGGTTGGTATCATATCGTTTCTGCTTGGATTGTTATTTTAGTGATGCCCCTAAAGTATAGCAGATATAAGAAATAGCGGCTACAAACATCAAGCCTGCTATCCAAAAAAGTGTACGGAGTATTTTGTAATATGAAGTGTTCATAGCGAATTGTTTTTTGCAAAAATAATCAATCCTTTTTGATTATCCGTAACTTTTCCCCATCTTTGCCTTGCCCAATATAAACCAAACGTTTCAATTCCTTATGCCGTGCAACCCGTACTCAATCGGGTTCCGGGTGGTTCCGGTGGGCGTGCGGCATAAGGAATTGATTATTTAGATATGGAACTAAAAGATTTTATAAAAAACACTGTTTTGCAGCTTGCACAATCTGTTGATGAATTAAATAATGAAATGCCTGGTAAATTGATTGTCAATCCGGCAACAGTATTAGGAGCTGGCAAAAATCCCCATGTTGAGATACAAGGATATATGCACAATGTCATGGAAATAAATTTTGACTTGACACTAATAGCTGAAAACACAGCTGGTTCTCAAGGTAAGATAGGAGTGATGGCCGCAGTTCTGAATGCAGGAGGTAGTTGCGAAGAAGGCAAAACAAATAAATCGGAGAATAAAATAAGGTTTACTTTACCGGTAGTTTTACCCGCTGTAGAGGTAAGTGCTTATTAGAACTTTCCTTTAATAAACGAATACAGTCTTTGTACTTCATAGATTACATCTCTGTCTGTGCCTTGGCAGGAACGTGAGGCATATTTAACACAGCGCTCACGCAAACGGCGGTCAAAGTAAGATTTTAGCGTTTGTAGCATTTTTCTCATAATGATTCTTTTTTTGCAAAAATACTATAAATAATTGAATATGAAACGAGTTTTATTTTTATTGATTGTAATCATGGCAATATTTGCCAGTTCTGCCAATGCACAAGAAAGAAGGGACACCCCAAAGCAAGAAACTTCAAGTCTGATTAGTGACGATTCGTTAGTCGGTTCTTTCAAACTGAACAAGAACTCATTGAATCCTACACTTGACGCGTCCAAAAGCATGCTGAAGGCTCAAAATTCAAAACCACTTCTTTTGCATTGGCTGTAGCCTGTGGTGCTTCTTTCCTGTTTGATCCGAGCGAAGATTACAAAGATCTTGTCAGAACAGCCGGTATAGTAGCTGGCGGCCTTTCCGTGCTTTTTATGCAGCCGGATTAAGACATGAATGGCTGGCAGGGCGTTACTTGAAGATGTCTGCGACACCTGGCGGAGTGACAGCTACTATCACATTCTAATTAGAGGGCGGAAGCAAAAAAACTTCCGCCTTTTTTTGTCATTTTAAATATTATCCCCATATTTGCAGTGCTGTAATAGATGGTTGACTACATATTCAACCCCGGCGGACAAACGGTTATCTGTCCAATCCACGAAATTGGGCATTTTTTGTGCCCATAGGTTTGCTCCCGACATAAATGCCGCCAGCAAATCCATATACGAACAAGAAGAAATTGCGTAATAGAAGTATGCTTATATACTGATACGGCTATCATTCCCGAACATTTATTCCAACGCTTCGGCGGGGTTGAATCATCTGTTACAGCAACGGGTTTGGTAGCCGTTCTTTTTCTACCATTGCTGTAACAGATGTTCGCATATGAAAAAACAACCCCAAAGCGCCCGCGGACGCTATGTATCCGCAGAGAAGGTTCAAGAACTGTTTGCCCAGTTGGGTATTGAACTGTGCGCCGGACGTAAACGTATCCGTGCAGCACGTAGTGACAAATCCATTTCCATCTATGTCAATGGTGGGACAGTCAACATCACCTTTAATGAGAAAGGAGGCAAAGCATGATGTTCTTTGTTTACCATCTGCAGACCTATTCCCCCAAGAACCGGGCATGGAAAAAGGTTATTGATTATGTAGAGAAGTATAAAAACGTTCTTATCAAGGATGAACTTTCCCTGGATGCACTCAAGCATGAAATAGGTGATGTGATCAGCCACATCAATGCCGAACATCCGAAGATGAAACGTATGCAATACACTGCCAGCCTGATTGACAATGACCGTACCATACGTATCGAGGCTCATGTCATAAGTGGTGGATGCCCCGACACGGTATTCTTTCTCGGTATTTGCAAGGTACGTTCCGTTTATCAGTTCAGTGAGAAGGCAAATATGCTGGAACAGAAAGGAGGTGAGGCATGAATGATGAATTCTTTATCACCAAGACTGTGGATACAGGTAGTGGAGGTACCAATTCGGTGAGATATCAATTGTATGCACGCAACTGTGATGGTGAGATTAATGATATAGGCTATGAGGAACTGGTGCGATTTAACAAGTTCCTTACTAATTATTTAAAAAAGGAGGAGGGCAGTGATCATGAACAATCATAGGAAAATAGGTTTTCGGGCATACAATGATAATGCTCAGAATTCAGAGGAAGATGAACAGAAGAAAAAACAAGCCGAACGGCAAAAAGCCATAGCCGATTTTATCGGCCATAACTATTCGCCTATCGGTGCCACTTCGCAGAAGTGCTATAAAACCACAGTCGAACTGGTGTACGAGTTGTCGAATATCGTCGATGTCGCTCCGATGGAGCTGGCCAAGCAGCTGACTGATGCCAGATACCATGTGGAGTACCTGGCAGGACAGCCGTATTGGGTGCTGTATGAGAAGCCATAAACACATTAACCGGACATTTTTTTTATTTTGAAGTCCTTGCTCGTGAGAGTAGGGGCTTTTTTTTAAAATATACCATCGTAATTCTTTATCAGGCTATTCGCTTCCTGAATATCGTGCGGTGTATATATGTCCGTCATGAGGATGCTGCTATGTCGTGCCTGGTCACGTACGCTCAATACGTCATAATGCCGGAGCATGTTGGTTATTCCGGTATCCTTCAATGAATAGAACTTGTACTTTGCCGACAGCTTCAGGTCTTTCCGTACATGCCGTGCCCACCAGTCACGGAACATCTTCTCGGTCCGTTCCCTTTTTCCCGGCTTCAGTCCGTCCGAGACAGGTAGTAGTCTCCCGGGTAGTCGAATATTTTCAGGTCGAGCATGAGATGGATGACCTTTGTTGGCAGCGTGATGGTGCCGTCCTTCCGGTTCTTGGATATGGTGTCCTCGACAAAGATGGTCTGTCTGGCCAGACTGATGTTTTTCAGTTTGAGGCGTGTCATTTCTGCCGGGCGTATGAAGCAGTAATACAGGATATAGCTCGCCAGCAGCATGTACGGGTTCTTCTCGAGCAGATAGCCATGTATCTTCTGCAGCTTGTCCTCCTCGATGACACACCTTTATCTTCTTCTTTCCGCGCCGTCCAAGGTGCTGATGCCTTCGGTCGGGTTCTTGGTGATGTAGTTGTGGCTCAGACAGAAGGTGGAGAAGGATTTCAGGAATCCCAGGTAATTGTCACGGGTAAAGGCGGTATTGTCCCTTGTGATGTAGACCTCGTCCAGAAGCAGGACACAGAAATCCTTGTCAACTGGTAGATATAGGTGATGGGCACTTTCTTCTCCTCGTTGAACGTTTCCATATTCCGGAGGTAGGAGGAATACGACTTGATTGTTTCCTGACGGTAGCGTCCGTCGCGCAGCATCTTTGCAAGGAATGTGCGGTACCGGTCTATGACTTCGCTGAAGAGCATGTATGCGGAGCCGGACTCCTGCTCTATCCAAGGGTTCCAGCCGACAGCCAGCTTTTCCGATATGCGGTTCATGAAATCCTTGGCATACTTCCGCCTTTCCTTGATTGAATCAATGTAGTTGAGCTTGAATTTCTTGCGCTTCATGGCTCCGGTGGCCGGACAGAAGGCATAGAAGTCAATGTACCAGTCTTTGCCGGTGTGCAGCACCGGAGGTGTGTAACTTTTAACTTGCTGACAATTAGACATTTTTTTTATTTGTTTTCGCCCGGAAGCAAAAACAAATACGTTATATTTCTCGTCCCGATTTCGTCCCGGCTGTCTGCCTTAAAAACGAAATAAGTCACTGTGAAACAGTGACTTATCGTGTAATTGGTCGGAATGAGGCGACTCGAACGCCCGACCCCTACGTCCCGAACGTAGTGCGCTACCAACTGCGCTACATTCCGATTGCTTTTGAAAAGTGGTGCCACCAGGAATCGAACCGGGGACACAAGGATTTTCAGTCCTTTGCTCTACCAACTGAGCTATGGCACCTTTCTCGTTTGCGGGTGCAAAGATAAAGAGTTTTTTTTTATACCGCAAGGCTTT
>ENA-OQCK01001166-OQCK01001166.1-human-gut-metagenome-genome-assembly--contig:-NODE-1166-length-10432-cov-1.755750_pt1 | contig 10432 bp, 10 predicted proteins | sample MGYA00242498_ERZ504578 | MGnify/ENA primary metagenome ERZ504578 (study PRJEB26092, sample SAMD00036229) | human gut metagenome | host: Homo sapiens | study: EMG produced TPA metagenomics assembly of... | reverse complement strand
ATCAATCTGGACAAGCTCACCTACTCCGATAATCCCGAAAATTTCGCCTCACTGTCCGGTAATCCTCGGCATATTTTTGTGCACAGTGACATCGGCAACGCTGAGCTTGTAGAGCATCTGCTTAAAACCTACCAGCCAGACGCCGTGGTCAACTTTGCGCCGAAAGCCATGTGGACCGTTCGATTATCGATCCGGAAGCCTTTGTGCGTACCAACGTCCTTAGAACGTGTACGCTTTTGCGCACCGCCAAAGTTTGGTGGGACAAATTGGATGCTGACAAAAGAACCGCCTTTCGCTTCCTCCATATCTCCACGGACGAGGTATTCGGAGCGCTGCAACCCGGCGATCCGGCCTTTACGGAAACAACGCCGTATAGCCCCAACAGTCCTTATTCCGCTTCAAAAGCTTCCAGTGACCATTTTGTCCGGGCTTTCCACGAAACCTACGGCTTTCCCGCGCTCATCACCAATTGTTCGAATAACTATGGCCCGCGCTAGTTTCCTGAAAAACTTATTCCGCTGGTTACGCTCAATGCACTGGCCCGCAAGACGCTCCCCGTATATGGAACCGGCTCCAACATCCGTGACTGGCTCCATGTAGAGGATCATTGTTCCGCTATTCAACGCGTGTTTGAAGCGGGCCGGGTGGGACAAACTTATAACATCGGCGGCAACTCCGAGCGCACCAACCTTCAGGTCGTTCACGGCATCTGTGACGTGCTCGACTCTGTGCGCCCCTCTAGCGAAGGCCCATACGCAGATCTTACTACATTCGTGACGGATCGCCCCGGACACGATTTCCGCTATGCGATCAACTGCGCAAAATTGTCCTTGGAACTCGGCTGGCATCCCACACACACACGTTTGAGGAAGGCCTGAGAAAAACCGTCTTATGGTATCTTGACAATGAGGCTTGGGTAAGGAATGTCCAGAGCGGTGAGTACCGCAGATGGATGCAGGCCAACTACGCGGGACGATAAACATGAATAGGATTTCATTTTTTTTGAGAGAAAGAATGCTTCATAAAGATATTTATAGATTCATATTTTGTTTTTTTATAACGTTAATTCAGTATTTATGTTTCTTTTTTATTTTAAGAGAGCTGAACTACGGGTATTTTATTTCTCTCTTTGGAATCAATTTTTTATGCCTTTTTATAAAAATACCAAATATATTTTTGTATTCTTACTTACTTATTTATACAGTTGTATTATTTTTTGGATCTATTTTTTTTAAATTCGGTAGAGCATTTAATAGTTCTGATGTATGTGCCTTTCTTGATAGTGAGATCATTGAGTCCATATCATTTATTATTGAATACAAATATTGTTTACTTATTTTTATACCAATCATTATCATTATTTACATATCAAAATATTTTAAGAGCGAATTCAGAAAAATATATTTAATTATTGCATTATGTATTTTTATTAATCCATATAATGAAATTGTTCATATTATATACGAAGGTTTTGATTCAAGAAGCAATGAACTTAAGAATTTTTATTCAAAGAGAGAATTTGTTAAAAGAGAGCTTGATTCTGTTGATTTTAAAATGAATATTAACAATAATACAATTGTTGTTATTATTGGTGAAAGCGCAAATAGAAACTATATGTCAGCATTTGGATATTCTGGCAGTGTAACGACGCCAGAATTAGATAAGACAGAATGGGTAAAGTTTCCATTTGCAGTGAGTTATGATACTATGACAAGTTCATGTATTCCTGCTTCGTTAAGTTATGCCAATAGCTATAATAGTAAAAAAATTACTGAATCATTTTCTATTGTAGACGTATTAAATAAACTAGACGCTGACACCTACTGGATCTCCAACCAGTCTAAATATGGAAGTCCTCTTATTCGTATTTTGGGAGATTCTTGTAAGAAAACCGTTTTTATGAATTCGAATATAGCAATCAAAGATCTGTCTAAGCTTGATTATTCATCTATTAATGATGGAACATCCCAGAAGTATTTAGTCGGTATTTTATTAATAGAAATAAAAATAAAACAAATATTTTTTTCATACATCTATATGAAGCCATTTTCCATATAGCCTTAGATATACAGATGACTATAAAAAAATAATCACAATACGATTGAAGAGTATATTCAAGCATCATGTTTACTGACATGATATTATCAAAAATAAGACATACAGTTGATCAAGAAGAAAAGTCACCTTGTGCGATTATATATTATTCAGATCATGGTGAAGACGTTGGAAAACCACGTTCGTTAAAAGTTGAGGATTTTAATCACAATATGGTTGAAATACCATTCGCAATATATTTTTCCAATAAATTCAAAATCGATAACAACGAAAAAATAATAAATATAGAAAAAAATAAAAACAATATATTTACAAACGATCTTATATACAATGCTATCACAGGACTTCTTAACATCACTAAAGACCATACAGAAGATGATATATATGATATTTCTTGTGATAAATTCAACATAAAAAATCCATTAACATTGCATAAAAAAATAATCATCACAAAAGACAACAACAATCTACAATACAAAGAAAAAATTATAAACAACATCATCCTCAATAGAAAATATTATTTTTCCGATGAAGAAAATATAAAATGGATAGGCTTTTCAGATGCAGAGAAAAATTTCAGATGGTCTAATAATAAAGAGTGCAAAATTCAATTTTTTAACTCAACAGCTCAAGACTGTCAAATTAATTTACATTTTAGCACACTGGAACACAAAATATAAAAATAAAAATCAATGAATCAGTAATATTTAACGATAAATACTCAGGGGAAAAAATTTTAAGCAGTGATAATGTTACTTTAATTCAAGGAATAAATACTATCTCATTTAAAATACCTGATGCACACCAACCAGACACTGAAGACAAAAGGCTTCTTGGTATTGCACTTTATGATATAATATTTAAGCAAATCACTAAATAGAATACATGGAATATTCGTATAGATTATATTCATATAAATATTATCTATTAAATAGTAAATATTTTTTAAAGAGAGTCTAGGATGTTTTCTCGAAAAGGTATCTTATGGCTGGCGGCTCTGGGACAAGATTGCACCCCCTGACGTTGAGCATCAGCAAGCAACTTTTGCCTATCTACAATAAGCCGATGATTTATTATCCTCTGTCTGTGCTCATGCTGTCCGGCATCCGCGAGATTGCCATCATTACGACTCCAGACGACGTGTGGCAGTATCGTAAGCTTCTTGGAGACGGCAATCAGTGGGGGTGTTCTTTTGAATACGTCATTCAAGAAAAACCTGAAGGTATAGCGCAGGCATTTCTCCTTGCAGCAGATTTTATCCGGGGAAGCCATACGTGCCTGATTCTCGGCGATAATATTTTCTTTGGGAATGGCCTCGAAGACCTGCTTGTCCGTGCACGCGAACAGAAAGACGGCGCGACTGTCTTTGGGTATCATGTGAGCGATCCAGAGCGCTATAGCGTTGTCGAGTTTGACGAAAATATGCATGTTCGCTCTCTGGAGGAAAGCCGCAATCTCCGAAATCCAGCTATGCCGTAGTCGGGCTCTACTTCTATGACTAGAACGTTGTAGACATCACGCGTTCAATTTCCCCTTCCGCACGCGGCGAGCTGGAAATTACGGATGTGAACCGAGCCTATCTCGAAGCGGGTCTTTTGCATGTGGAACTGATGGGGCGTGGGATAGCGTGGCTGGATACAGGAACGCACGACTCCCTTATAGCGGCGGGGAGCTTTGTGCAATCCATTGAAACCCGTCAGGGGCTCAAAGTTGCTTGCCTTGAGGAAATCGCATGGCGGAAGGTATATTTCGACTGAACAGCTTCTGAAGCTTGCGGCTCCGTTGAAAAAATCTGGTTATGGCGACTATCTCGCTTCACTTCCGGAACGCGTTGCCGAGGCATAGAAGTAACACCACATGACGGCCATGATGATACGCCCTATGGACGGAAAAGACTTGTCGCAGCTACGGGTAGCCATTATTCATTTTTGGCTTACTGGCATGCGCGGCGGTGAAAGGGTCGTCGAATCGTTGTGCAGGATGTTCCCAAAGGCGGATATCTACACGAATGTCGTGCGGCCTGAAGCGCTGTCACAGACGCTGCTTACGCATCCTATCCATACGACGTTTATCCAGAAGCTTCCCGGAAGCATCAAGCATTACCAGAAGTATTTCCCATTAATGCCCTTAGCGCTGGAACAACTCGACCTGCGTGGTTACGATCTGGTTATTTCCAGCGAATCCGGTCCCGCCAAAGGCGTCATCACGAGGCCGACACGCCGCACATATGCTACTGTCATTCCCCAATGCGATATCTATGGGATTTTTATCAGGATTATCTTGACTCTACAGGTCCGGCAACGCGTTTTCTCATGCGTCCGCTCTTCCATCGCCTGCGGCTGTGGGATTATGCTTCGGTCCAGCGGGTCGATCACATCATCGCCAACTCTCGAGCAGTGCAGCGTCGGGTCAAACGCTGGTGGGGGCGTGAGTCCACCGTCATCCATCCCCCGTGGATGTCTCCGCATTCGCGAACCCGGATATGTCACAGCTTAAAAATGTATTGGGGCAACCTGTACCCGGAAGCTATTACATCTGTCTGGGGCAGCTCGTCAGTTACAAGCGGGTGGATCTCGCGGTACAAGCCTGCACCGCAACTGGACGGAACCTCATTGTTTCCGGAGACGGCCCGGAGCGGAAAAACTGGAGAAGATGGCTGGTCCGACGGTTCGTTTTGTGGGACGCGCGCCCAGTGAAGCTATTCCCCCATTCTACGCCGGATGCAAGGCTTTTCTCTTTCCGGGTGAGGAAGACTTTGGAATTACTCCATTGGAAGCTTCTGCAGCGGGCCGTCCCGTCATCGCCTATGGAAAAGATGGTGCACTGGACAGCATCATACCAGATGAAACAGGTTTATTTTTTGAACAGCAAAATACCGATTCCTTAATCGCTACGCTTAATAGTTTTGAGACTACCGGAGATACCGCGTGGAATGTGGATACGCTAAAGGCCCATGCTCAGGGCTTCTCGGAAGTGTTGTTCCGCGATCGGATGGAGACCTACCTTCAAAAAGTGGTTGTGGAGAGTTATAGCTAAGTAGCTGCACTTTCTACTCCTGAACTGTGGGGCGACTTCCCACAGTCTTAAGACAATCGCACGTTCGGGGTAGGGTTGTTCCACTACTGCTTGCCTTGATACTCAATATGAAGTAATTTCCTTCCTCTAAAATAGAACTTTTATGCCTGTTTTTTTGTAATTCAAGATAAAGGATCGACTGATGAGCATGCCTCTCTTTCCCGTCATTCTCTGTGGTGGAAGTGGCACCCGTTTGTGGCCCCTGTCGCGTGGGCTCTACCCCAAGCAGTTTATGGATCTGGGGCAAGGGAGGACTCTTTTTAAGGATACCCTCCGGAGAGCAGCCGATGAGGGCGAAATCCGTAAATCACTTGTTGTCTGTAATGAAGCACACCGCTTCTATGCTGCCGAAGGTTTGACCGACTGCGGTATGGAGGGCTTGCTTCTTCTTGAACCGGCACCTCGCAATACGGCTCCGGCCGTAGCATTGGCTGCTCATGCCGCCCTCGAGCTGGCCGATGAGGGCACAAATCCGCTTATTCTCGTCATGCCTTCCGACCATGCCATCAGTGACAGTAAGGCATTTGCTGCATCCATCCAAGCTTCTCGCTCTCTGGCCGAGGCGGGACGTATCGTGACCTTCGGTATTCCTCCAACCGCCCCGGAGACCGGTTATGGCTACATCCGACGCGGTGAAGCACTCGGTGATGCGGGTTTCGTTGTTGACCGTTTTGTAGAAAAGCCCGACGCGAATAACGCCGCCCGCATGCTTGCGGAAGGTGATTATTACTGGAATGGCGGCATCTTTTTCATGCGCGCCGATGTCTATCTCGACGAACTGAACCGCTTTGCACAGGACATTGCTGACGCAGTCAAAAAAGCATGGGACCATCGCCAGATAGAAAAAAACGCTGTGTTCCCAAATCGGGAGGCCTTCATATCCTCCCCGTCGCTTTCCATTGACTACGCTGTGATGGAACACACCGCCAAGGCGGCTGTCTGCCCAATGAGCACGAGCTGGAGCGACCTCGGGGCATGGGAGTCTTTCTATCAGATTGGTGACAAGGATGCTGAAGGTAACGTCAATGCCGGTGACATTTTGGTTCAGGGTGCACAGAATTGCTACCTGCACAGCTCCAGCCGTCTGGTGGCGGCGCTCGATGTAGAGAATCTCGCCGTCATCGAAACGAAGGATGCCGTACTGGTGGCTTCGCGTAACTCGCTCCAGCAAGTCAAGGATATCGTAGCGAAGCTCAACGCTGCCGGTCGTTCCGAATGTCGGTTGCATACACGCGTATTCCGCCCCTGGGGCAGTTATGAAAGCCTCATCATGGGCGAACGCTTTCAGGTCAAACGAATCACTGTCAACCCCGGCGAACGGTTATCTCTCCAGCTTCACTACCACCGGGCCGAACACTGGGTGGTAGTCAGCGGCACGGCTGAAATCACCAACGGTGACTCCGTAGGCATTTATATTGAAAACCAATCCACCTATATCCCTCCGGGAACTAAACACCGGCTGAAGAACCCCGGCTCCTTACCGCTGGTCATCATTGAAATCCAGTCAGGTGCCTATCTTGGAGAAGACGACATCGTCCGCTTTTCCGACGACTATGGCCGGCTGAAGGCACGGAGGGACCGGAAAGTGTTCCCTGCGCTGCCTTTGATCGTGATGTGGTCATCCTTTCCTCAGCCGACTGGGACAATCCTTTCTGGACCAACAAACAGCATATGGCCGTACAGTTTGCCGAACACGGTTGGCGGGTGCTCTATATTGACTCCCTCGGTCTGCGTCAGCCCACCTTGCACAAAAAGGATCTGCTCCGCATGGGGCGGCGGCTTTTAAAGGCATTCCCGTGGCCTCGTAGTGCACGTCCCGGTATCTGGCGCGCTTCACCGCTAGTTCTTCCACTGCACCGGTATGCCTGGGTCAGAAAACTCAACGACGCATCTTGCGGCTTACACTGCGCTGGCACATGTGCGTTCTTGGTATGAAGAAGCCTCTCATCTGGACATACAATCCACTTACGGCACAGCTATGCGACGAATTACCCCATTGTGGCATTGTCTATCACTGTGTGGACGATCTGGGGGCCTCACCCCGCGTTGACACCGATTCCATCAGACAGGGTGAGGCCGCACTGGCAAAGGTCGCTGATATCTGCTTCACCACATCCCCTGCCCTTCAGGAACGCATGAAGCCGTTATTTAATAATACGGTCTATGAACCCAACGTCTGCGAATATGATTTATTCCGGGCAGCTTCGGCGCGAGAACTCCCTGAACCTGAGGAAATACGGGGTATTCCTCATCCACGTTTGCTTTTTATCGGTGCACTGAGTGAATACAAGGTGAATTTCGCCCTGATCGAAGAAGTTGCCCGTCGTCTGCCTGATGTACATTGGGTTATTATTGGAGCACAGGGTGAAGGACAACCAGGTAGCCGGAAGCTTGCTGATATGCCGAACCTCCATGTACTCGGCCCGAAGCCATACAGCACACTCCCGGCGTTCATGCGCTATGCCGATGTCGCTGTACTGCCTGCGACACTCAATGCCTATACTGAATCGATGTTCCCCATGAAGTTTTTCGAATACCTTGCGGCCGGACTTCAGGTTGTCTCCACAAAACTTCCCGCGCTGAAGGAATTCGAGGAACTCTACTTCCCCATAGAGAACGCTGACAGCTTCTGCGCTGCTGTGGAGCTGGTTCTGCACGGCGAGCGGCGCGACCCCTCCCTCATTGATTCCGCCTGCCGTCGCCATTGCTGGGCCGCCCGCTTCGGACGGATGGAAGAATCCTTAAAAAAATGGTTTACTGAAAAAGAGCACCAAACAACGATGGTACGTTATGTCAATAACCCAGCTTATCTGGCAGTCGTTGAACAACAGCTTGTCACCCGCCGCCATTGAAACCGTATCACCCGGCTTTATTACTCTGAAAAATAGCATTGCTGTTGTTCTGGGCGACGAGGCGGTTTCAGGTGTTCTCTCTAGGCTTTCTGGCGTGAAAAAACTTGTCTGGTTCGGAAAGCTCCCCATCGATACTAGATTTTTCGGATTGCGCCGCGCTCCATCCCTACCACAGCTTGACGACACGGACGTCTGCCCTTCCTGCACGTTAGCTGAACATCATACCGAAAGCGCCGGACGAGTCTTATATGCCTTCCATCCCCTGAACGGGGGAGTGGCCGCGCCTTTACGCGAACGTCCTTTTACTCGGTTTGACTTCACCGAGGAATGGAACAACCTCGGATTCGGACGTATCCGTACTGATGGCAGTATATGGGCCGCACGGGGTGGCATTGTCCCCGAGAATAAGAACACGACGGAACTCGCGGGACTTTCCATCCAACATAAAGGAAGCGTTCCCGTCTATGCCGGGAGCTATATCACTGTTCTTGATCTACCCGACCTTTCTGTACTTTGGTGTGCCCGTCCGGTCGGTCCGGTGGACAGTAGCGAATGGACAATCATCGAGCGTTTCATTAGCGACTGGAGGGCGGATGAGTTGCCTTGCCTGCCTGCTTATGTGGGACGCCTGCAGGCTGCGCAGCCCTCGCAACCATGCGTCTCGACTGCGACGAGGATATCAGTTCGGCCCGCGACGTTTTCGAGTGGTATCATGCGGAAAACCTGCCCTTCAGCATGGCTATCAAAACTTGCCTTCCATGACACCGGGACATCTGGCTCTGCTGCGTGACGTGAACGCCGCTGGGGGTACGCTACTTTCCCACAGCCACACCCACCGTTTGACTGGGGTGGTTCCTTCGAGTCAGCCCAAACCGAAGGGAAAAACTCACGACAGTGGTTTCGTGACAATCTTACCGAAGTACCTGTACCAGATCTAGCTGTTTCCCCCTTCCATACCAATCCGCCGTACGCCATGCAAGGTGTGGAGACAGCAGGGTTTACCGGCGTCGTTTCCGGCATTATTCATAATGATCCAGAATATCTACTCGGGCGTTCTGGTATTGCTCCGTTTACTAAAAACCTTGTGACTATCAGCCAACAATCCATGCTACACGGCGATTGTTATGCACAGCAAAAGGAATCCATAGATGTTCATGTGAATGCGTTGGACATCCAGCGCGCGGCTCGTGGCATTTTCGGTTATCTCGATCATCCTTTTTCTGAACGTTACCAATACGGTTGGGCCAACAAACTGCAGCGCCTCAACGCGCACAAAAAACTCGTAGAGGCGATTCGCGCCCGTTCCGATGTGTGGTTCTGGGGACAGCGGCAGTGTTTCGATTTCGTACAGACTCTCATGCGCATCAGACTTGAAACGAATGCAGCTGGACGGATTACCGCGCACGGCGTGAATAATGCTTCCTTATTTCGGCCCGAATACCGTTTCCGGGGCGAAACCGTCACGCTTTAGGAGCGCTCATGCATCAGGTATTGCTCATTGCAGGCACACGTCCCGAAGCTATCAAGTTGGCTCCGGTGCTGCTAGCTTTGCGCCGTTCGCAAAGTCTGCGTCCTCTGCTCTGCTCCACCGGGCAGCACAAGGAAATGCTCAGGCAGGCATGGCAAGCATTCGGCCTTCAGCCCGACATAGATATGCATACAATGACGAACGCTCAGACTCTTGCGGGGTTGAGCGCACGCCTGTTTGCCGCCATTGATGCCGAACTCGAAGCGAACAGGCCCGATTTTTTGCTGGTGCAGGGTGATACCACTACGGTGATGGTTGCCGCCACCTGTGCCTTTTACCGTAATATTCCAGTAGGCCATGTGGAAGCAGGGCTACGCAGCCATGATCTGGCGAAGCCTTTTCCGGAAGAATTCAACCGCCGGGTGGTGAGTCTCACCACGGCCCTGCACTTCGCCCCCACGGAGGGAGCAGCCCAGAACCTTTACGCGGAAGGAGTGGTAAAGGAACAGGTCATTGTCACGGGGAATACAGTCGTGGATGCCTGCGCCTCATGCGTGAACGAGTGCGTGAAACGCCTCCAGCTCTACCCATCGGACTGGCGGGGGTGGTGCAAGAAGGCCGACCCCTTGTCCTCATTACTGTGCACCGACGCGAACTTTCCACTAAAGGACTTAACTCCATCTGCGAGGCTGTGGAGGGTATGGCGCGTGATTTTCCCCAGATAGCCTTTGTCTGGCCAGTACATCTTAATCCGTGTATTAAAGATACCGTGACGGCGAAGCTTGGCAGTATACCCAATATTCTGCTCACTGCACCGCTGGAATATCCCGTTTTTGTTTTTCTACTTGATCGCTGCCATTTTGTACTCAGCGATTCGGGAGGTATTCAGGAAGAAGCACCCTCCTTCGGAAAACAAGTTCTTGTGCTACGCGAAGTCACCGAACGCCCCGAAGCTGTGGATGCGGGATTTGCCGTTTGCTCG
>ENA-OQCK01001165-OQCK01001165.1-human-gut-metagenome-genome-assembly--contig:-NODE-1165-length-10432-cov-2.720718_pt1 | contig 10432 bp, 15 predicted proteins | sample MGYA00242498_ERZ504578 | MGnify/ENA primary metagenome ERZ504578 (study PRJEB26092, sample SAMD00036229) | human gut metagenome | host: Homo sapiens | study: EMG produced TPA metagenomics assembly of... | reverse complement strand
ATTACCTCCTTCACAGAAGCATAACCAATAGAACATTATAGAAAAAGAAACAGATGAATGCCACCTGTTTCTTTTGGGATTTATCCCCCTAAAGTGTCCCTCAAAGTTCAGACCCCTAAATTGACCCTAAGTTAGCCCCCAAATATTTGGATACCGCCGCAAAGCAAATACAGGAGTTGGTAAAGGGATAAGCATCCCTTTTTTTTGATCTCGATAACGAGGCAGCTGTATGCAAGCAGTTTATGCAGGGGAAATCAAGCATGCAGGTAGGAATATTATACGATACCGCAAAAGAAGTCCTCGTATTTTATATCTGCATCCTCATTTATCATGTCTGTGGACAGTCAATTTTCTTGCTTGTTTACGGGCTAAAAACGATGGTAAGCATTGACATAGTCATGGAAAAGAATTACAATAAAATGGTGGGTAACGATTTCTTGTGAAATATTGCACGAATAAGAAAACCGTACATATCCGCACTTGCAAATGTTGTTTGATAGAGGAGATGACATTGCAGAAGCAGCTACAGCTTTCCTGAAGGGGAAGGTGGCATAAAGGTAAATCTATCATGGATTATGAGAAAGGAGAAATGACATGATTTATTCAAAAGAAGTTGAAAACATGTGCACTGTAAAGTGTGGTGCGAGCCATGGATGTGCACCTATTCCTGAAGAAGGAAAATGGGTTTATTCAAGAGAAATCAAAGACATCTCTGGTTTGACACACGGTATTGGCTGGTGTGCTCCTCAGCAGGGTGCCTGCAAACTGACATTAAATGTAAAAGAAGGTATTATTGAGGAAGCACTGATTGAAACAATCGGATGCTCCGGTATGACTCACTCTGCTGCTATGGCGAGTGAAGCAATTGTTGGAAAGACACTGCTGGAAGCTGTTAATACAGACCTTGTTTGTGACGCAATCAACACTGCTATGCGTGAATTGTTCTTACAGATCGTCTATGGACGTACACAGTCTGCATTCTCTGAAAACGGACTTCCTGTAGGAGCTGGTCTGGAAGACTTAGGTAAGGGAACCCGTTCTCAGGTTGGTACTGTTTACTCTACCAAGGTTAAGGGACCTCGTTACCTGGATCTTGCAGAAGGATATATTCTGAAAATGGGTCTTGACGAAAATGGGGAAATCATCGGTTACGAATATGTAAACATGGGTGTCTTCATGGATGCTGTCAAGAAGGGTGTAAACGCTGAAGAAGCTTTAAACAACGCTAAGAAAACATACGGTCGTTACGCAGATGCTGTTAAGTACATCGACCCGCGACACGAATAGGAGGAAAAATCATGGCATTATTTGAAAGTTACGAAAGACGTATTGATACGATCAATAAAGTTTTAAACTCATATGGTATTTCTTCTATCGAAGAAGCAAAAAAACTGTGTGACGATTTAGGTGTAGATGTATACAACATCGTGAAGGAAATCCAGCCAATCTGTTTTGAGAATGCTTGCTGGGCTTACATCGCTGGTGCTGCAATCGCAATCAAAAAAGGCGACAAGAGCGCATATGAAGTAGCAAAATCACTGGGTGAAGGTCTGCAGAGCTTCTGTATTCCTGGATCCGTTGCAGATGACCGCAAGGTTGGTATCGGGCATGGTAACCTGGCTGCTATGCTGCTGAGCGATGAAACAAAATGTTTCGCATTCCTTGCAGGACACGAAAGCTTTGCTGCTGCTGAGGGTGCTATCGGTATTGCACGTAATGCAAACAAGGCTCGTAAAGAACCGCTGCGTGTTATCCTGAATGGTTTGGGAAAGGATGCTGCAAAGATCATTTCCCGTATCAACGGATTTACCTATGTAGAAACTCAGTTTGACTACTTCACAGGAGAACTGAAAGAGCTGTCCAGAACGGCTTATTCTCAGGGAGAAAGAGCTGCTGTAAACTGCTATGGTGTGGACGATGTTCGTGAAGGTGTTGCAGTTATGCATCACGAGGGTGTTGATGTTTCCATCACTGGTAACTCTACGAACCCTACACGTTTCCAGCACCCGGTTGCAGGTACATACAAGAAAGAATGTATCGAACAGGGCAAGAAATACTTCTCTGTAGCAAGCGGTGGTGGTACCGGACGTACTCTGCATCCGGATAACATGGCTGCTGGTCCTGCTTCCTATGGTATGACAGACACAATGGGACGTATGCACTCTGATGCACAGTTTGCCGGTTCCTCTTCTGTTCCTGCTCACGTAGAATGATGGGTCTGATCGGTATGGGTAACAACCCTATGGTTGGTGCCAGTGTTGCTGTAGCTGTAGCTGTTTCTGAAGCAATGAACAAATAAATAAACAAGAAAGCCTTTGAAAAAGGGCTTTTTTTCATTTGTGGGACAATGGCAGTACCTACAGCATTCCTACATTATTCATACATCTGTGTTTCTGCTTAGGCAACAGGAGCGAATGCTATTTTCAATGGTTCCTGCTTTCTAATCATCTCCTGAACACAGGCCCATAAGAGGGAAGCACAGACTTAAAATGATGAAGCTGTCTTTTTTATCTGGACTACGAAATTATCCATTTCCTTCGCCAAACTTTCCTGGCTTAAGGCTTGTCTGCGGTAACCTGCTGCATACGGATTGATACCATTTGTGAGCAGGCGGTAACCGTGGCTGACAGTTACCGTAAACTATATGCAGGATGTCCTTCAGCTGACTTCGCAATACGGTGTATTGCAGTATCCAAAAGCCGGTTTTCTGATATCTGTAATTTTATCGGTATTCTATGATGTTTCATTGGCTGCGCTGGTTTCTGCTTCCAATTTTTCTTCCTGTTCATAAGACTGTACTGGTTTGCACGAGCGGTTTTTGGGCATACTGAGACACATAGAAGGGGTTTTTATCTATGGCTAAGTTTGTAAAAGTAAAAATTTATCAAAAAGATTCTTGTTTCTTTGCTTTTACTGGTAAGAAATGGTATATTATTATTGGAAATTCGACAATGCAGGATATGAAAGAAGGTTAAACATGGCAAGAAAAATTGGAATTGACTTGGGAACAACAAATTTACTCATTTGTGTAGATAACAAAGGAATCCTGGTGGATGAACCTTCCATCATTACAGTAGATGCTACAACTAAGAAATGTATAGCGGCAGGTCTTGATGCGAGAGATATGCTGGGACGTACACCGAAAAACATGATATGTATCCGTCCGTTAAAGGACGGTGTGGTTGCTGACTTTGAGGCAACTGACATGATGCTGAACTATTTTCTAAAGAAATGCGACCTAAAGGGCATGTTTAAAAAGAACGTGATTTTAATTTGTCATCCGACAAAAATCACTTCTGTTGAAAAAAATGCAATCCGGGACTGTGCATACCGTGCCGGAGCAAAAAAGGTATATCTGGAAGAGGAACCTAAAATAGCAGCACTCGGTGCAGGACTGGATATCGGTAAGGCAAGTGGAAATATGGTGCTGGATATCGGGGGAGGTACGAGCGATATTGCAGTGCTTTCTCTTGGGGATATCGTATGCTCTACCTCAATCAAAACTGCAGGAAATAAGATTACACAGGATATTCTGGAAAATGTACGCATTCAGAAGAAAATGTATATCGGTGAACAGACGGCGGATGAAATCAAACGCCGTATTGCGAATGCGCTGGTTGTTAAAGAACCGGAAACCATTACCATTTCAGGACGTGATGTGGAAACCGGGCTGCCACATTCCATTGACATCAACAGCAATGAGGTGGAAAGCTACATAAGAAGCAGCTTACAGGAAATCGTTCATGCCACGAAGACGATTCTGGAGGTGACACCACCGGAGCTGGCAGCGGATATTGTTCAGCATGGGCTTGTCCTTACCGGAGGCGGTGCATTATTGAAAAATCTGGATCAGCTGATGCGCAATGAGCTTCAAATTCCTGTATATGTTGCTGAAAATGCATTGAAATGCGTTGTTGACGGCTGTACCATTATGCTTCAGAATTTATAATTGCATATCCTATAAGAACCGCGGGCTGCGGTTCTTTTTTAGTTTTCTATTCGACTGCTGCAAAAAAGGAAGAAAGCAGTTGTTGCGGATGCCTGTATAAAGAGGGAACTCTGGATATGCAACGGGCTTTATAAATATATAAGTGCTGTCTTTCTGATGTTCGTTATACTATGCAAATTCCCTTTCATGCCGTGATTTCAGGCTTTATTCTAAATTCACGGTGAACACTAGCCCTGCACATGGAAATGAACGCTTCTTTTGACGGCGAAGGTTTAAAAATTGAAGGAGAATGTGTATAATGGAGATAAAGGAAGTGATACAATGTTAAGTAAAGCATATATCGTTCCGCACCCTCCGATTATCCTTCCGGAAATCGGCAGGGGACAGGAGCGGGTTATTCAGAATACAGTGAATGCCTATCGCATGATTGCCCATGATATAGCGTCTGCAAAGCCGCAGACAATCGTTGTGTTTTCTCCGCATGCCCCAAGCTATCGGGACTATATTCAGATATCCGATGGCGCACAGGCGTTTGGCAGCTTTGAGGCCTCGGTGTGAAGGATGTGGATATGAAGGTGTTGTACGATGAAGATTTTGTCGATATGCTCTGTCATGCGGCAGCTTCCCAGGGACTGCGGCCGGTACGCTGGGAGAGCAGAGTCAGACACTGGATCATGGGACCATGGTGCCGCTGCATTTTATTTTACAGGAATACACCGATTTTCGGCTTGTGCGTATTTCAGTCAGCGGACTGGATCGTGATACACAGGTGGCCTTTGGAAACTGTCTGCGCAGAGTTATTGATGAATCACAGCGCAATGTTGCAGTAATTGCCAGCGGAGATCTATCTCATAAGCTGAAGGAGGACGGACCGTATGGATTTCATCCGATGGGGCCTGTATTTGATGAACAGATCGTAGATATTATTAAAAGCAATGACTATGCACGCTTGCTGACTATGGATGAGCAAATCATCGAAGAGAGTGCAAACTGCGGCTATCCTGCATTTGTGATGCTGCATGGTGTGCTGCAGGCATATCCCATTGATTCTCAATTTTTATCCTATGAGGGACCGTTCGGTGTCGGTTACGCAACGGCAATCATCAGTGTATTGAAAAAGGATCCGTATGTCGCACTTGCCCGGGAATCACTGGAGGTATACATTCGTTCACATACAGTGCTGCCGTTACGGAAATCTCTGCCCAAAGACCTGCTTACCTGCCGGGGCGGCGTCTTTGTCTCTCTGAAAAAAATTCGGTGAGCTGCGCGGATGCATCGGTACAATTGCACCGGTACAGGAAAATCTGGCACAGGAGATCATTTCCAATGCAATATCCGCAGGTACCAGAGATCCTAGGTTTCTTCCGGTTGAGGAAAGGAGCTGCCTATCTGGAATACAGTGTGGATGTATTGAAGGAGGCTGAGCAGATTGACAGTCTGGAGCAGCTGGATGTCAGGCGATATGGAGTAATTGTCAGTGACGAGCATCGCCGGGGCTTACTGCTTCCTGATCTGGAGGGGGTGGATACACCGCTTCAGCAAATCAGTATTGCATTAAACAAGGCCGGTATGGATCCGGATGAGCCGTTTTTGCTGGAACGCTTTGAGGTTGTCCGTCACCATGAGTGCCGTATGTGAGCTTTGTCCGCATAACTGCCGTATACCGGAGGGAAAATGTGGATTCTGCGGTGTAAGAACATGCAGAAACGGCCGTATTGTTTCCACTGCCTACGGGAAGATATCATCCATGGCTCTTGATCCGATTGAGAAGAAACCGCTTCGCCGTTTCCATCCGGGCTCACAGATTATGTCAATTGGCAGCATGGGCTGTAATATGCGTTGTCCGTTCTGTCAGAATTATGAGATTTCAATGCAGGAGGACGCTGCATTTTGTGTTCGGCTACAGCCGCAAAAGCTTGTGGACATCGCCCTGCAGCAGAAGCAGAGGGCAATATCGGTATCGCTTATACGTATAATGAGCCTTTGATCAACTTTGAATTTGTTCTTGCCTGCTGCAAGCTGGCACGGCAGCACGGCTGAAAAACGTCATTGTTACAAATGGCTGTATACAGGAGCAGAAGCTGCTTGAGCTGCTCCCCTATGTCGATGCAATGAATATCGATGTGAAGGCCTTCGATGAGGAGGGCTATCGCAGACTGCAGGGAGATTTTACAGCCGTACGCCGCAGTGTGGAGCTGGCTGTACAGCATACACATGTTGAAATCACCTCCCTTATGGTGCCGGGACTGCATGATGATGTAGATCGAATCGAGGAGGAAGCGGCATGGCTTGCTTCTTTGCATCCGGATATACCGCTCCATTTAACAAGGTTTTTTCCCATGTATCACATGTACGGGGAGCAGCCTACAGCAAAGCAGCTGATCCTGAAGGCGGTGAAAGCGGCATCCGGATGGCTGCGATATGTCTATGCTGGAAATATGTGACAGGAAACAAACATGAAAACATGCATATACTACTATGGAACAAGGGTGTTCTTCTGTAACGGGGAGGAACCCTTTTTTAAGGAGGACGGCTTATGTGTGGTATTGCAGGAATCGTAGACGGGGAACACCGGATGAAGTATCGAAATCAGCAGGCGGTGGAAGAAATGCTGGATACGATGAAACGACGAGGACCTGATCAGCAGAATATATATACGGATGAGGCGGTTACTCTGCTGCATGCACGACTGAGTGTTATGGACTTGCAGCATGGAAAACAGCCTATGCAGCTGAAAAGCGACCCCCGCTACGTAATGGTTTATAACGGGGAGCTGTATAATACGGAGGAGCTGCGCAGAGAATTGCAGAAAAAAGGATATGCATTTCAGGAAACCAGCGATACGGAGGTGCTGTTACGAGGCCTTTATAGAGTGGAAGGAAACCGTGGTGGAAAGGCTGAACGGCATCTTCGCCTTTGCCGTATGGGATAAAAAAGCACACAGATTGTTTATGGCAAGAGATCGTATGGGAGTAAAGCCGCTGTTTTATACACTGCAGGAAGGGGCGATGCTGTTTGCTTCGGAAATGAAGGCACTGCTGACGCATCCGCAAATCCCTGCGATTCTGCATGCGGACGGCATTGCGGAAATCATGCTGCTGGGTCCGGGCAGAACACCGGGCTATGGTGTATTTCATAATATACGGGAGCTTAAGCCGGGACAGTATGCATGGTATGACCACAAGGGGATGCGGCTGACAACCTATTTCCACTTACAGGATAGAGAGCATCCGGATGATTTTGCGACTACGGTACAGACGGTGCATGATCTTGTGACAGATTCCATACGGCGGCAGCTGATCGCGATGTGGATGTCGCAACGTTTCTCTCAGGGGGGCTGGATTCCAGTATCATATCTGCAGTGGCAGCTAGGGAATTCAAAAAGCAGGGAAAAACACTGCACACCTTTTCGGTAAACTATGAGGATAATGAGAAATACTTCCACTCAACAAAATTTCAGCCTAATTCCGATCAGCATTATATTGAGGTTATGCAGAGCTTTCTGCAAAGTGATCACCACAATATTGTTCTGAAAACAGAGGATTTGGTTGACGCATTGTATACGGCAGTGGATGCCAGAGATTTACCCGGTATGGCAGATGTGGACAGCTCCTTACTGCTGTTCTGTAAGGAAATACGCAAATACTGTACGGTTGCCTTGTCCGGAGAGTGTGCGGATGAGATATTCGGCGGTTATCCGTGGTACCGCGATCCGAAGATTCGCGCCACCTATGGCTTTCCATGGGCACAATCCACAAAATACCGCATGGGCTTTCTGAACGAGGAGCTTGCGGAGCAAATCAACGCAGTCACCTATGTCGATCAGCGCTATCAGGAGACACTGAAGCAAAGTGATATCCTGTGCAATCGCACAAAGGAAGAAAGGCGCCTTCGTGAAATGGTGAATCTGAATATGAAATGGTTCATGCAGACGCTGCTGGATCGCAAAGACCGTATGTCCATGTACAATTCCCTGGAGGTACGGGTACCCTTCTGTGACATGCGTATTGCGGAATATCTGTATAGCGTTCCATGGGAATTCAAGGATTATCAGGGCTATGAAAAGGGATTGCTGCGGGAAGCAGTCAAGGGTCTGCTTCCGGATGAGGTGCTCTGGCGGAAAAAAAGCCCGTATCCGAAGACCTGGCATCCGAAATACCGTGAGCTTGTCAGCAGACAGATGCAGGAGCTTCTTGCACAGGGAAATGAGCCTCTGCTGCAACTCGTAAAAAGAGAAAAGCTGCAGGAGCTGCTGCGTGAGGATCGCTCGATTCCATGGTATGGACAGCTTATGAATACACCGCAGACCATTGCATATCTGCTGCAGGTGAATTACTGGCTGAAAAAGTATCACGTTCAGATTCAGGTTTAGAAGCTGTAAACGCATAATGGATGAAAAAGCAGTGAGGAAGGAAATATGGTTCTTTCTCGATTGTGGGTAAACTTAACATAGGGAGACTTCAGTACTATTGTAGTTACAATAGAAGTTGAAGTCTTCCTTTTGCAAACACCCTAAAGTAAGAAAGAACCGGAAATATCCAATCACTGCTTTTTTTGCAGGCATGTACGTAGCCGGAAGTGCAGTGTACTGTTTCCAAACAATATAAAAAGCGCATTCACATATGGAGAATGCGCTGTGAGTATCAAAGTGATTTATTTGTGTGAGCGTATCTGATGTATGATCAGATATACAAAAGCAACTGCACACAGGGCGATAAGTATATAGGAAATGATTTCACTTCGCTGCGACGTGTATTTACCGCCGATTTCTGCTATACTGGCAAGGTTCAATGGTTCCATGGGACTCCTTCATAAATAAGCTGTTTTCTGTTTTCATTATATCATAGTTTTTACCGATTCCCATATCATCATGCAAAATTGGGTGAATTTTAAGAAAACTTAAGAAGAAGCCGCTGTATGCTGTTCCCTGCTCATGATGATCAGTGCTGTAAAGATAATGCAGCATCCTATGATCTTTGCCGGTGTCAGGGCTTCCTTTAGAAACAGGGCGCCGCAGACAACTGAGGTAACCGGTTCAAACAGACAAAACAGTGACGCTGTACTGGAGCCAAGGTATTGAATCCCCTTCTGCAGCAAAACCACAGCAAGAAAGCTGGACACCAGCGATAGCAGAAGAATCAGCCCGTATGCATTCCATGGCAGAATAAATTGTATGGAGGAAAACAGCAAATGATACACAAGTGTTTCAAGCAAGATAAAGATGGCAAGATAAAAGGATATTTTATAGGCATTCTGATGAGAAAGCCGTGTTTTCTCCAGCTGAACCATGTAAAAGGCGTAGGTAAGTCCTGAGCTGCTGCCAATAACAGACCCAGCATGCTGCCGGAATTGCTCAGATCGAAAAGCAAGTGCTCCCAGCAGTGCAAGAGAGAGTGCCGTAAGCTTACGCCTGCTGAGTATTTCGTGATATACAGCAAAGCAGAGCAGCGAAACAAATACCGGATATAGAAAATGCAGTGTCGTCGCACAGCCGACATCAATATAGGAATAGGAGGTAAACAGCAAAATGGTTGTCAGTCCGCTTCCGAAGATGGCAATGATACCGGTATTGCGCAGATCGTGTGCAGAAATGGAAAAGGAGATGTGTCTGCCCTTCATGATTGCCGCAAGCATGGGAATAACAAATAGAGACCGGTAAAATACCACGGTCATGGAGTTGGCACCGTATCCGTAAACCGCTCTTGTGATCAGCGGTGTGATGCCGAATAAAACAGCAGATAAGACTGTATATAGAATACCTTTTGTATGCATTGTATCACCCTCACGTCATCCTATTATATATCATATGGTATATGTGTGGAAGTATTTTTCAACTTATGGTATTCTAAAAATGTAAAGAAGGATACGGGAAATTATGTTTGAACTGAATAATGTTACATTTAAGCATATTCTTCATATACAGCATGTATGTCTGGACCGCTGTGTTACCTGCATCATTGGCCCCAGTGGCAGTGGAAAAACAACGATGCTGCGTCTGTTGAATCGTTTGAATGAGGCTGAACAGGGAACGATTTTGTACAATGGGGAGGATATTCAGAAACTGAATCCGATGGAGCTGCGAAGAAGGGTCGTCATGCTGGGGCAGACACCGGTGATCTATCCGGGAGATATCGAGGAAAATCTTCAAATCGGATTACGACTGAGCGGCCGGCTTCCTGCCACGAAGCAAAAGCTGAAGGAATACCTGGAAAAAGTGGATTTGCATAAGGAGCTGCAGGAGAGCTGTGAACGTCTGTCAGGGGGAGAAAAACAGCGGCTCTGCCTGGCGCGGGTGATGCTGATGGATGCAGAGGTCTATCTGGTGGATGAGCCAAGCTCGGCTCTGGATAAGGAAACGGAGAGCTTTGTCATTGAGAATCTTGTACACTTTGTGACAGAACGAAAGCGGCAGCTGATCATGGTTACGCATTCCGCAGAGGTATCGGCAAAGTATCCGAAGAGTCTTTTGCGTATTGAAAACGG
>ENA-OQCK01001164-OQCK01001164.1-human-gut-metagenome-genome-assembly--contig:-NODE-1164-length-10434-cov-1.994276_pt1 | contig 10434 bp, 20 predicted proteins | sample MGYA00242498_ERZ504578 | MGnify/ENA primary metagenome ERZ504578 (study PRJEB26092, sample SAMD00036229) | human gut metagenome | host: Homo sapiens | study: EMG produced TPA metagenomics assembly of... | reverse complement strand
CCTGAATATTGGCGCAATTCTGCCCAGTTGTCAAGAGTATAGCGTGCAATCTTGCGGCCGTCTGCCGGATCTGATTTGACCTTTTGCAAGGAGTTGTTGCCGAAGTTTTGATCAGGTGGGGATTCACAAGGGAAACGAATAATCCGGCTTCGTACAGAGCCTTAAGCATGGCTCATGGTATCTGCCCGTACATTCCATAACGATTTTGGTTGAGCCCTCTAATGAACCAAGGTAATCTGCAAGTTCATTGAGGTTCTGGGATGTATGGGGAACATTGAAAGGTTTGCGGATTATAGTGCCGCCAGGCTGCAGGATAGCGATGGTGCTCTTGCTTTTTTGAAACATCAATCCCTACTGCGTTGTACATTCTACGTACCTCCAAAGGTGAATTTGCATGGATTCCAGCATTTCTCATTGCCGATTCAATCTCCTGGGTATCAAACGAACGTGGTGTGGTAGTTCAACCTGCATAAGGGGTGGGGGTACTTTCCCTCCAGTGATTCAGCTTTGGAAGCTCCGGTGACCACACAAGCGCTTTTGGCAACAATTTTGATGGATACATAGTGATAAGAGGCAACCAGGAATATGCGCGTTCCTTTGGAGTATAACTGACGGATGAAACGCAGCAGCAGCTGGTGCGGGACTACCAGAGTATGGAAGCCGCCGGCATGGAGGCGGAGCTGGAACATACCTGGTTTTTGGTAAATTAATCTGGTCCCCGTATTTACTGATTACGGTTTTGATTGGTATTTTATGTATGCCGTTTACGGTAAAAAAATGGTGAAGGATGAAGGTATGATAATGGTATGACAGGAAAAGAAACCTGTGATAAGATAGTTGCGGAAGATAAGTTGTAACAGTTCAGACGGCATTTTCCTGCCGTCTGAATGGCTGCAATAAAATACGAAACATGGAGAAAAAGTATGTTGAATATTTTAATATGCGATGATGAGAAACCATTTTTAGACAGGCTGGCTAATAAAATTACCGTTTATTTAGAAAACAGAGAGATACCGTTTCAGATGGCTGCATTCTGTTCAGGGGAAGAGCTTCTTAAGCACAATGAAGATAGACTGTTTGATATTGCATTTCTGGATATCAGCATGAATGCGGTCAGTGGAATGGATGCAGCAGAGTATCTTAGAGACAGGAATCGGAAAATTTGCATTGTTTTTGTGACGGGTTATATGGACTATGTGCTGGAGGGCTACAAAGTTGGAGCGTTTCGCTATCTGGTGAAGGATTCCCTGGAGATTAGCTTTGAGGAATGTATGGAAGCGGTGCTGAAGAAATTTCATATAGATACGGATGAAATCTGTCTGGAATTTACTGATAGAAAGCGGTATCTGAAAGCAGATGAAATCTGTCTCGTGGAGAGCAGGGGCATAAGCTTTTGTTTCTGGCAGTGGACGGCAAACATGTCATCGGAACCATGAACCGGAAGCTGACGGACGTGGAGGGCCTGCTTGGCGGACATGGGTTTCTGCGGGTTCATCAGAGTTATATGGTTAACATGAAATATATTGTAAACATCGCAAGCTACCGCCTGGAACTGGAGCCGGATATTATTCTGCACGTCCCTAGAAACAGGTATCCGTATGTAAAACGGGAGTATGCCATTTACAAAGGAGACAGCCTATGATTGCCTATATTCTGACGCATCTGTGGGTGTTTATGGAAATGCTTTTCCTGGATATTCTGGCCGATGCCTTTTTGATAAAAAAGAAATCGGGAAGCAGATCAAAACGTGTTTTGGTCTGCTCTTTTTGACCATGGTTATGTCAGTCAGTGTGACGCTGTTTGAGGATATTGTGGCACTTAAGCTGTTTTTTGACTTTTTGCTTGTTTATGCCTATCTTTTATATTTTTATCAAACTACATTAGGGGAGGCGCTCTCCGTATATGTAATTAATTATTCGGTGATTATCTGTATTGATTTTATTGGTGTGTCCGGATATTACTATATTTTTGGAACTTCAGAAAATATGCCAATGTTTTACCTCATGTGCCTGATGGTAAAAAGTACGGAGCTTGGGAGCGGCTTTTTGATCCGATGGTTTTGGAAAAAAGGCGGGAATGCAGCCATACGTTCAGAGGGAATACGGGCATTGTTTCCGTCATTCGTAATCATTGCGGGGGCAGGAATCTTTGCATCACAGTTTCTGATGCGGACGCAGACTGTGCCTGTGGAGGTGACGGTTCTTATGGCTGGCATGATAGGACTCAATATTTTTCTGGTTTTTAATATGCTGTTGGCGGCAAGAGTGGAACTGGAGAAAAACAGTTTGAAGGACGCGGCCCGTCAAACAAAGATGGAACTTCTAATTTACCAAAATAAACAGGAGCTGTATACAAAACAGGGAAAACGCCTCCATGAGTATAAGAACCAGCTTTTGACAATCAGTGATATGCTGGAGCAGGGCTGGTATCCCAGACGCTTCAATACACCCAGGGCCTGACTGGAGAGATTGGGAAAGCGCTGGAACGCATTTACACCAATCATCCGGTTGTTGATGCAATTTTGAATATGAAAAGGCAGGAAGCATTAAACAGAGGTGTAAACGTAAACCTCATGTGCGGGGATCTCCGGGATATGATATTAAAAGAAGATGAGATTATTATATTGCTGGGAAACCTGCTGGATAATGCCATAGAAGCGGCTGAAAAATGCGAGTCTGAAGGAATGGTCCTGGTCCGGATTGTCCGGGAAAAACGGCAGCTTGTGATAACCGTGAAAAACTCTTATGCCGGGCAGCTGCACCTGGAAGACAGCAGATTGATGACTTCAAAGCTGGATGAAGAAAACCATGGTTATGGGCTGGCGGCTATTCAGGATATTGCCGGGCGGTATGATGGGACCTTTGTAGTAAAGGCGGAGGGGGATTATGCGAAAGCGACTGTCTTGATACCGGATATGTGAAGACGGAAATGAATGAGCTTTTTTTGCGTCCCATAGTATGATTTTGCAGGAGTTGTTCTGTGTATTTATTTAATAAGGTATGATAGGAATAGTCAGCTGGAGGATTGGCTGACTCATAAATACACAAAGGGGAGAAACAACATGCAAAGGGATAAGAAACGATGCAGAAGACTATGTTCCATCGCGCTGACGGTGGTATCGAAGCCAGAGCGGAGGACAATAAGGTGTTTGTGACTGGGGAGGCATACTCGAATATCAAACTTGACTTTGTGATACGTCCATATCCGGCGGAACTGTCACCGGAGGAGACGGCGAGGGCAGCCGCATCATTTATAATGATAACGGCAGTCTGCCAATCCCGATTCGTAGTGGAAATTATCAGTTTGACGGCTGGTTTACAGCGAAAACAGGAGGCACAAAGGTAACTGTGGATACGGTACTCACAAAGGACGGTACCATTTATGCTCATTGGAAGAATACAGATGGTTCTGGCAGTATGGGTGGCTCTGGTGGAAGCACAGGAGGTCCGGCTGCCGCGGTCGGAGGACTGAAAGAAAGCCTGCCGAAAAATCATACAGGTGAGACGGAAATCATAAATAACGTCAAAGTCCCCAGCTATGTGGAAGAAGTAATCTGGAAAGCAATGGAGGACGGCAGATGGAGACTCGGCTGGGTTGTGATTGATGGAAAATACTATTATTTCCATGAAAAACCGAATGGAACGAGAGGAAGAATGCACCCGAATACCTTTACTCCGGATGGATACCATGTGGACGAACATGGAGTGTGGGCGCCAGCTCAAACGTTCCAGAACTGTTACCGCCGCGTGCCGAACTACTGGATTGACGTGGAGTATTTCGACCCGCAGAACGGGCAGACAAAGCGGCGCGCGTAAGCTGAACAAATACACAATTTACTACTATGTGGATACTTCCGCTTTGTAGAAATCGGCGTTCCCCGCTTCCTTTGGGATTTACAAGCAACAGAGAACAACATCATTTCCTATACCGGGGAGTAAACCATGAAAAAACAATAGCGACAAAACAAATGAAACGTTGGCAGAAGCTGGACAGGCTGGCTCTACTTGCGCCGCTGGTCCTGTTTCTTTTTCTATCCATTGGAAAAGAAGGGCGGCTGCTCTGGGGAATCGTTCTGAGGGAGCGGAATTTTGTGGTAACGATTGCGGCGCTGCTTCTCCTGGCTCTGGCCGCTGTCTTGGCTTCTCTGCCGATTGTACTTATATGGCGGGCCGTCAGCCATACCATGAAAAAAGCCGCGATTCAAAATGCCACCTTTCAGGCCGATGAGGATTTCGACTATTACCGGGAAAAACTGACCGGCGTTCCGCCCGCCACTATCAGCCTCTTGATGGATTTGCAGATTGAAGCAAAAAAGACATGGCGGCATTACTCTTAAAATACACCAAAATGGGCGCGGTTTCCATGAAGGCTGGGACGGTTCATGTGCAAAATCAAGAGCTTCCCGGACTGCTCCCCAGCGACCGGACGCTTCTGGCGCTGATTGCCGGGGGACAGGCACAGCCTGCAAACCTTGGCGCGTGGAGGAGGCAGGCCGTCACGGAGGCCGTTGAGTCAGGCAATTTGAAATACAGAGGCATGCGGCAAAATGTACATTCCGCATCCCGATCCTGTCTAACAGGATGCCTCGGCGGATGTCTGCTCCCTATCCTCATTTTCCTTGGAATGGGTATCACCGCCGTTGCGATTAACAACAGCGACTGGATGGAAAAGCTAGATGGCTTTCTTGCGGCGGCTCCACAGTCTTTCGGTATGAGACAAATGGAATACCTTTTGTCATCGCCGGATATGGTGATTGCGATCCCTCTGACCGCTTTTTTTGTTCTGTCCTTTCTGGCAATGTTTCTGCTTCCGATTGCGGCTGTTCTGCGCACGGCGTTGTCCATTTACGGCACAGGAACACGGCTTAAGAGGACGCAGGCGGGCGAGATTTTAACGGCGCAGATTTGGGGCTTAAAAATTTATCCGTGACTTTTCTAACTTGGCTGAATCGGAGAAAGAACAGCTTGTCCTTTGGGACGATTTCTTGATTTATGCGGTGGTGCTGGAGGAAAACGAACGCATTATCGAGGATATTTTTCGTTTAAGGAATTTGAAATATCGGGATTTTATACTTTTCTAAGAAATGAGAGGAACATAAAATGGGAGACATAGGAAAATACATTGTTATTGGAGGCGCCGTTCTGATTGTCGCGGTTATCTTCCTTGTAATCATCAGGACCAGAAACGGGTTTGTTGTACTCCAAACCGGGTCAAAACCAGTTGGCGCAGATTGACGTACAGCTTAAGCGGCGCTATGACTTGATTCCCAATCTGTTGGAAACGGCCAAAGCTATGCCAACTTGAACGGAGCACTCTGGAGCCGTGGTAAAGGCCCGCCAGAGCGCGATGCTGCCGCGGACTTCGATCAGGCGGCTGCCGCGAACGGGAAGCTCCAGGCGGCGCTTCGGCGGCTTTTTGCGGTGAGTGAAGCATACCCGGAGCTGAAGGCAAACGCAAATTTTATGCAGCTTCAGAGCGAATTATCTGATACGGAGAATAAAATCGCCCTGTCCAGACAGTTCTATAACGACACCGTGCTCAAATACAACAACGCCATCCAGATGTTCCCGGCCAGTTTCATCGCGGGATTGTGCGGTTTTCATCCAATGTCCTTTTGGAATGCGGAGGAAGAGGCCCGAGAGCGCATTACGATTCAGGCGGAGGATATGAAGTTTTCATAAAAGAAATCCCCTGATGGGAAAAGACGATAACAATCAAGAATTTTTGAGAAAGCTGGATCACTTCGACCGGGCCGGGAACAGAATCTTGCATTGGATTGTGGTCAACCTCTACGCCGTATTTACCGGCACTCGCTGGAAAGAATCTTCACGCTTCCTGCGAAGCGGCCGCAGCATTAACGAAAAAAGCACACTGAAGCAGCAGGGAAAGAACAGGTGAAAGGATTCAAAACCCATGAATGAAAAACGCGGACAGTATGCTTATGAGATTGGTCATGTATTTTCAACAAAACATGGCAGCATGGCTGTAATTGCAAGACAAAAGGTGGAGAAAAAACCTGATCATTCCGGAAATACTATACATTGCAATGCGGAAGGGGCCACCAATATGAGGTTGGAGAAAGCTATTTGCAGCAGGGGCGTCTGCGCACATGCAAACATTGTTATCATCCTCCGATTGCTGAGACGGATCCGGATTTCGCATTATGGTTTGCAGAACCGCAGATTCCAAGGGAGAGAAGCCGTTATTCGCATACACTGGCAGACTTTTATTGTCAGGAATGCGGCTCATTGGTGCGGGACAAGAGTATTCATACTGTTTATCAGAGAAAATATGTCCCTTGCCCTTATTGCAGAGATGGTATGAGTTATCCGGAACGGTATGTCAATGCGTTTCTGGCACAGCTGAATATCTCCTTTCATAGACAATACATGGTACCGTTTGAAAAAGAAGGAAAGAGAAGTCATTATAAATACGATTTTTACGATGAACCGCAAGGAATTCTTTTGGAAGTACATGGCCTTCAGCATTTTGCTCCAGATGTTTTCAACAGGCTTGGAGGTTGGTCGTTGGAGATGATTCAGGAACGTGATCGGGAGAAGGAACGGTTTGCAAAAGAAGTTCTGCATTTACAGTATATATATTTGGATTGCAGAAAATCGGAACCGGATTGGATACGAAAAGAGATTATAAGTAAATTAGCATGTTATCCGTTAGATGGTGTGAATTGGGGGAAGGTCAGACAGGACGCAAATACCTCAATGGTATTGCAGATGATAGAACTATCCAAACAAGGATACACTCAGAAACAGATTGGTGAAAAGCTTCAGGTACACCCTTCTACAGTCTGCCAAAAATTGAAAAAGGCTGAGGCGGACGGTCTGTTTGATGGAAGATGTCCAAGAGTGGAACAGGCCGAACAAAATCGTCAGCATAAACAGGAAAAAAGAATTCGATATTTGAAACAGAAAATGCGGCTGCAGGACCAGAAGAAATATTTGGAAAAAATGCAGTACAGACCGAATGAGGAACTAAAATCAAATAGCAGGTCCGATATCTGCTGTGAACAGGAGTATCCACAGATTCAGATGTTGGGTTCTTACGTAAATACCCGAAAACCTATCCGGTTCCTCTGCAATCAGTCGGGCAGGAATTTGAATGTTCTGCTACATGGTTTATGGAGCATCACGCTTGTCCTTACTGTAAACAGCTTGCACGTATTCAGGTCAGAATTGCAGAGAAATACGGAGAGGAAATACAGGTTCTGAGCATTTATAAAAATTGTAAAACTTCCATGACAATGTATCATACGGTTTGTAATGAAACATTCCAGATTACTTATACGGATTTTATGAAACGTGGCTGTCCGGTTTGCGGAAAACGGAATCGTATTATCCATTCAGCAGAAACCAGGAGAAATCGCGAGATTCAGAGTTTTTATCAGAAACTCCCTGAAATAGAAGCAAGAGGATATACATTGGAAAGCGATGTATGCACGAGGCTTGGAGTACCCCATAAATTCCGCTGCCATCATTGTGGGGAGATCTGGGAGGTGACGCCCAGTGCAGTTATGCATGGAAGAAATCATATTTGTATCAGCGTGTAAAAGAAAGACGCCGGAGCAATTTCAGCAGCAGGTGGAAGCTCTGGTGGGGGAAGAATACACTGTCTTATCAGAATATCAGAATGCTTTTGCTCATGTAAAGATGCGCCATAATGCATGCGGACTGGAATATTCTGTGGCACCGGCCCATTTTACCAGCACAGGAAGGCGCTGTCCGAAATGCAGCAGAAAACGCTAGTCGGGTTCTTCACTGAGGACCTGGAGGCACTTGAGCAAGAGGCGGTTTGTACCCCGGAATTTGGCAATGGGCGGATGTTTTATTACTATATGAAAGAAGGTACTTCCAATGCCTCTGCCGGTGTGGGGTGGAGGATATACCTGGGAAGAATAATAGAAAAAGCGGTTATCATCAACTATTCTTATTTGGCGAAAAACTGCCGTTTCAATCATAATGTAAAGGGATGAAATTGCGTGTAATGTTCCATTTAATCCTGGTAATTCAAGAGTTATCAAAAGCACTGAAAGGCAGGTATAATTACTATGAATAAAGCCATAAAAACAGACTGGAAAACACTGGATATGCCGGAGAAAACAGCGTCATTTTCAATTGATATCAGTCTGACAGAAGGTGAATTTTCCGCACTTCAAAATGGTCATATTCCATGTGAAATGGAGGATAAGTGGTTTGAATATTTTGAAAATAATATCCTGTATATTCACCGGAGCTGGACTGGAATTTGTATTTATAAGGTTCAGTTTTCCAGGGACAGAAGAATAGAAGAAGTGGTTGTAAACAGGGACAGTGAACAGTATAGAGAGACCAGTATTGAGCGTGATAAAGTTCAGGTCATGATGCGAATTAATAGTCTGTGCGGACGTACGGGAAATGGGGAATTAATGTTAAAATATATAAAGTCAGGGAGATAAATCGGAGCGAACAGGAAAGATAAATTGAAGCAAACTAAAGGGATAAAAGTGGAACAAACAAGAAAGATAAATTGAAGCAAACTATAGGAATAAACTGGAGCAAATAAGAATGATAAACCAAAGCGAACAAGAAAGATAAACCGGAACAAAATAAAGAAACAAATCCCAATAAAGCGAAGAATAATAAAATATAACTATAAGGAGAAACAGAAAAAACAATGGAATATAAATACCTGAAAGAGCAGCTTCTGAGTATGTTTGACTCTGACAAACTGCATTTATTTCCGGAAGAATGGGGATTTTTTAATGAAACGGAAAGGGATATTAAGCGCATTGGATATGCCACAAATCTTACCGGAGAGATCATAGAACGAGCCAGGGAAAAAGAGGTGGATTTTCTTCTTACCCACCATGACTCCTGGGAATTTATATATGGATTGAAAGAACATTGTAATAAAATGCTTCGGGAAGCCGGTATGACACATGCCTTTTTTCATGCACCGTTAGACGATGCGGATTTTGGTACAAGCGCATCGCTGGCCCAGGCATTGGGATGAAGGGCTGTAAAAAGGTCATGCCATACAGGGAGCAGTATTATGGAGGTGTTGCCGGTGAAATTGTTCCCACGGATTTTGAGTCTTTTGCGGCGAGCCTTTCTCATATATTGCAGGAAAATGTGCGCTGTCATCGGAATAACGACAGGCCGGTCTGCCGGATAGTTGTGGCTGCGGGCGGAGGCAATATGACCAGTGATATGAGGACGGCAGTGGAGCTGGGATGTGATACATATGTTACAGGGGAATATGCCCTGTATTCACAGCAATATGCCGGATTCTGCGGGATGAATCTCTTTGTGGGAAGTCATACCAATACGGAAATTTTGGGCGTGAAGTCTATGGCGGAGCGGTTGACCTGTGGAGGCAAAATAGAGTTAATCAGAATCAGGGAACCAAATGATTGATTGTAAATATAATAATGTACACGAGAGAAAAAAGATGGGGAGGGTATGTCGGAGCAGTTGCGGAAAGTAAAGATAACCCGTTCCCATTTTATTGATACTGTCAGTTTAGGCGGCTTAAAGCGACATTAGATGTCTTAAGCTGCTTGATATTATATCAGCGGGAAACCGCAGTGACAAAAGGAGGTTGAGAACATGAGTAAAGTAAAGATAACTGTTTTAAAAACTACCCTGGACAAAGAACTGGCCCAGGAATACGGAGCAGAGGGCCTTACTGCCTGTCCCATGATGAAGGAGGGGCAGATATTTTATGTGGATTATGCTAAGCCAGAAGGGTTTTGTGATGGGGCATGGATAGCCATTCATCCGTATGTATTTTCCCTGGTCCATGGTACGGGAAATGAACTGTTTTATTATGGAAACTGGATTAGAAAGCCGGGAGTCGCCATATGCAGCTGCAATGACGGACTGCGGCCTGTCATATTCAAAGTGGAGTCTGCCGGACAGGATTCTGCCATGGAATATGAGCCGGTCCGGTAAAATAAATCGGCTGGTTTGACGGATATGAATGGTTCAAATTATGAGAATATAACACCTGTATAAGACCTGTATTTCCCGTATATTACGTCATTATGATCTGCATAAAAGACGAATTAGAAATGCCCGTCAGATGTACTGTATGATAAGATTATGCAGTATATATGACGGGCATTAGCTTACGCAAATCAGCATATATGTTCTGTGGAAAACAGACTGTTTATACATTTCAAATTGGGCGATAACGAACTATTTTGAAGTCCTGTTACGGGCAATACCGGGCCGTTTCAAAGTACCATTCCGGTCAGTGTTTAATCGCATTATAATTCCGGAAAAGCTGTCATACCATCACCGCACTTTCAGCAAGCTATCATGGATCTGTCCTGCTCTGTCACCTCTCCGGATCCTTAAAAATAGAAAATCCCGGCGGAAAATAAGTAAACAGCAGAAAACAAATCAATAAAAGAAACACGGCCATGGATGTCACATG
>ENA-OQCK01001163-OQCK01001163.1-human-gut-metagenome-genome-assembly--contig:-NODE-1163-length-10437-cov-2.877304_pt1 | contig 10437 bp, 12 predicted proteins | sample MGYA00242498_ERZ504578 | MGnify/ENA primary metagenome ERZ504578 (study PRJEB26092, sample SAMD00036229) | human gut metagenome | host: Homo sapiens | study: EMG produced TPA metagenomics assembly of... | reverse complement strand
GTACCAGCTCCTTGCAGCCCTGTCTGTGGACGCGCTTTACCCGCTGTTCATAGTGTCCCTGGTATCCATCATCAAGCGGGTATTCCGCATACCGGTGCACCGTCTGGAGCGCAAGGTTTTCAAGTTCACCTATCTCTGCCTCGGCCTTATCGCGGCCTCCAGAATCAGCATGTATGTGGGGCTCTATGTATTCTTCATGGCTTTGTTTGCGGCAGGCACGGCCATTTATATTGTCATCGGCATACGTTTTCTCTACGAGCTTTTCAAGTTTCACTTTATATCCTGCCGGTATTATTAGAGGGCATATGATAAGGTGTTTCATCACAGTGTGATGCAGGAGCCGCAGTCATAATAAATGCCGGGGACCTTTTTCATCAGGTACCCGGCATTTTCTTTATCTCATTGATGATTGTCCTGTTTTATCTGTTCTGTCCCCTTATGTTTTATCCTATTTAGGAAGCTTGAATGAGCTCTTTAAGGATACAATCCGGTTAAATACCGGATTCTCAGACGTGCTGTCCTTGCAGTCCACACAAAAGAATCCGTTGCGCACGACTGATAGCTGTCATAGGCTTTTCCCTCTGCCAGGGCCGGCTCCACGTAGCACTCCTTTAACACAACCAGGGAATGTGGATTTAAATTCAGGCTGCCGTCCTCATTCAGCTTGCCCTTCTCCTCGTCCACAATGTTCTCATACAGCGGCATTCCGCCTGCCTTGCGGTGGGAACAGCCACCCAGTGGATGGTTCCCTTTACTTTGCGTCCCTCAAAACCGGAACCGCTCTTTGTCTCCGGGTCATAGGTGCCGTGAACCACGGTAATATTGCCGTCGGCATCCTTCTCACATCCTGTACATTTCACGAAATATGCTCCCATCAGGCGAACCTCATTGCCGGGGAACATGCGGAAATACTTTTTCGGAGGCTCTTCCATGAAATCCTCCCGCTCAATATAAAGCTCCCGCCCAAATGGAACCTTCCTGTCTCCCAGCTCCGGATTCTCCAGATTATTGGGAACCTCCAGCATCTCCGCCTGGCCTTCCGGATAATTGTCAATGACCAGCTTCACCGGATTCAGAATAGCCATCATACGCGGCTTCTTAAGCTTTAAGTCCTCGCGGATACAGTATTCCAGCATGGCGTAGTCCACGGAGCTGTTGGCCTTGGATACTCCGACCATCTCCACGAACATCTTGATGGCCTCCGGTGTATATCCCCTTCTTCTCAGAGCAGCGATGGACACCAGACGCGGGTCGTCCCAGCCGTCCACGATTTTATCCTCCACCAGCTTCTTGATATAGCGCTTGCCGGTTATCACATTGGTCAGATACAGTTTGGCAAACTCAATCTGTCGGGGCGGATTCTCAAACTCACACTCCTTAACCACCCAGTCATAGAGCGGCCTGTGGTCCTCAAATTCCAGGGTGCAGATGGAATGGGTGATGTGTTCAATGGCATCCTCGATGGGATGGGCGAAATCATACATGGGATAAATGCACCACTTATCGCCTGTGTTGTGGTGGGACATGCGGGCAACACGTAGATAACCGGGTCCCTCATGTTGATATTAGGGGAAGCCATATCGATTTTGGCTCTCAGCACCTTCTCCCCGTCCCGGTACTTTCCTTCCTTCATCTCCTCAAACAGGGCAAGATTCTCCTCCACGGAACGGTTCCTGTAAGGACTCTCCTTGCCGGGTGTGGTAAAATCTCCCCTGTACTCCCTGATCTGGTCCGCTGTCAGGTCACAGACAAAGCCTTTCCCTTCTTAATCAGGAACACGGCGCACCGGTACATCTGGTCAAAATAATTGGACGCAAAGAAAAGCCTGTCCTCAAAATCAGCGCCCAGCCACTTCACGTCATCCATGATGGACTCCACGAATTCAGTCTTTTCCTTTGTGGGGTTTGTATCGTCAAAACGCAGGTTGAACTTGCCGCCGTACTTCTGTGCCAGGCCGTAGTTCAGTAAGATGGACTTGGCATGTCCGATATGCAAATAACCGTTTGGCTCCGGCGGAAAACGGGTCTGGACATGGTTATAAACGCCTTCTGCCAGGTCCTTGTCAATCTCCTGTTCTATGAAATTCCTGGAGACCACCTCCTTTTCCTCAGTTTCCATTACGGTATCCCTGTCTGCCATAATTGCTCCTCCGTTACGTTGCTATTGTGGTAAATATAATTATTAATCATAACACAATTCTTTTATCAGTGAAAGGGGAAAATACATTTTGCAGTGGAAATCTTATCCCATGTCTGCTATACTATATTAATGTGCTAAACTATGTACAATTATGAGGAGATTTACCAAACCATGAAAAAGCAGCAAAATTCGCTCTGATAAAGACCATCCCCATATTTCTGGCTACATATTCTTAGGAATCGCCTTTGGACTCCTGTTACAGAAATCCGGTTTAAGTGTGTTCTGGGCCTTTCTCATCAGTACTTGTCTATGCGGGTTCCATGCAGTTTGCTCTGGTGGCATTCTCACCGGCGGCTTAAGCTATGTGACCACAGCTGTCATGACCCTGTTTATCAACAGCCGCCATGCCTTCTACGGACTCACCTTCATCGAACGTTTCAAGGAAATGAGAAAAGCCTATCCTTACATGGTATTTTCCCTGACGGATGAAACTTATTCCCTGTTATGTTCCATGGCACGTCCGTCCGCATTTACGGACAAAGAATGGAAGGCAGCCACCTTCTTTACAGCGTTTTTTGACCAGTGCTACTGGATAGCCGGGTCGGTGCTTGGCGCCTTATGGGTGAGCTGATTACCTTTGACACCACAGGTATTGATTTTGCCATGACCGCCCTGTTCGTGGTCATATGTGTAGACCAGTGGAAGGCGGCAAAGACCCACATACCGCCTGTCACCGGTTTTATATGCGGCGCACTGTTTCTGGTGCTCATCCGCTCTTCCAACTTTATCCTTCCTGCCCTGGCAGCTGCCGTAGCCATGCTGCTGTTCCTGCGCAGGACCGTGGAACAGAAAATGGAGGAGGATTAAACCATGACCCACTCAAATTATGTACTAATTACCATACTGATTTGCGCTCTGTGCACCCAGATTACCCGGTGGCTTCCCTTCCTCCTCTTCGGCGGTAAAAAGGAAGTCCCCGGGCTGGTCCGCTACCTGGGGACCAGCCTCCCGGCCGCCATCATGGCCGTGCTGGTGGTCTACTGCCTGAAGGGAATCACACCTTTAACCTGCCCCTATGGCCTGCCGGAGCTCATATCCGTTGCCGTGGTGGTGGGGCTCCACCTCTGGAAGGGCAATACCCTTTCCAGCATCGCGCTGGGAACGGTATGCTACATGCTGCTGGTGCAGATGGTATTCTGATGTTGCTCTGACCATGTTCTGGCTATACTCAGCCAATATTTCTGGCCGTATCCTGTCAATATTCTGGCCGTATCCTGTCGATATTCTGGCTGAACTCCAGGGGCGGCTCCGGCAGTTTGAATACCTGCATCGCAATAAAGTCCCATACAAAAAGCCTGTTCACGCCGCATGATGGTGTGAACAGGCTTTTCTATATAGATTTTCCCCACGGCCTTTTACTTATACCTTTCCAGCTGCATTCCCCATATCACCGTCATGCATCCGTCCCTTCCAGCTCCCTGCCGCAGACGCCGTTCCCTTCATTCAGAACCGGCTGATAATTCCATCCTTCACCAGGCCGATAAATACCGGCACCAGCTCCGGATCGAACTGTGTTCCCGCGCCTCGTTCCAGCTCATTGACCGCGAATTCCACCGACATGCTGGCTTATAGCTGCGCTTGGATACCATGCGTCAAAGGAATCCGCAATGCACAGGATTCTGGCCGCCAGAGGAATATCCTTCCCCGCGATGCGCCTGGGGTATCCCCTTCCGTCATACCGCTCATGGTGTCCCAGGACAGCGGGAATCACATAATCCATGGAGGGAAGATGGCGTATGATTTCCACGGATGCCTCCACATGGCGCTTCATGGTGCTGTACTCCTCGTCCGTCAGTTTGCCGGTTTTGTTCAGAATATTTTCCGGTATCCCGATTTTCCCGATATCGTGAAGCAGCTGACTCCTTAAAAATCTCCTGGTACTCCTCGCTGGTTTTCAATGCCTGCCCCATGGCATGGGCATAATAAGCCACATTCTTGGAATGCTGGAATGTATAGTGGTCTTTTGCATCGATAGCAGCCGTCAGGGCGTAGATGGTGGGAGCATATTCGGATACATGCTTCGGTGCTTCTTTGCCAGTCCCTCATCCGTATCCCTCACACCGATGATTCCGTCTGAGTATACCCGTATTCCGTTCTTTCCGGAACGCTTCACATGGTATACCGCGCAGTCCGCATTGGATATGAGCTCATTCATGGACGCTGCCGCGTACGGAGCAGCGCAGATTCCGCAGCTGACAGTCAGCGGCTTTAAGTAAGTATCCGTACAGTCCAGATTCATGTTCTGAATCTGCCGTGAAATATTCTCAGCCAGATTCTGCGCTGAATAGATATCATAGTCAGGCAGGATAACGGCAAATTCCTTGCCGCTGTAACGTCCGCAGTAACCGTTATCCCCCACGGTCCCCTGTATGATACGCGCAATATGCACCAATGCCTTATCTCCCTCATGATTGCCGTAAAGCTGGTTGTACAGCTTAAAATCATCCACGTTGAAGATGACAAGGGCCAGGGAAGTGCGCTTGCATTTTTCGTAATTTTCCTCCAGTGTCTCGCAGAAATATTTCCGGTTCAAAAGTCCGGTAAGCTCATCTGCCTGGCTTCCTCATATGCCTTTTCGTAGAGCCTGGAGTTCTTTACCGCAATGGAGCTGACGGATTCAATGGAGTTAAGGAATATGATGTCCTCCTCGGAATACCCGCCGGCACGCATCTTTCCCCGCTTCTCCTTGCCCCCCATAAGCACCAGTCCGGCCAGGTCGTCCCCGTCCTTAAGAGGCAGGATACACTCAATCTTAAGGACCTCCATCTGGTATTTTTCTTCCTCCCACATGGACTTGTATTCCACGGTCCTTCGGAAATCCTTAAGCAGCAGACAGGAGTCATGCTTTTAAGCCAGTTGATGAGCGGCGCGCTGCCTGCCAGAGAAAAATTCTTGTCATCCAGGGGACTGCTGCTGAACACCGCAGGATAATTTCCCTGTGAATCCTTGATGCAAATATAAATCTTCCTTGTGTGCAGGGTACTTCCTATGACGTTCACCAGGGCGTTGAGGATTTCCGTCAGTCTGAGTGACTGGGACACAATGGCCGTGTATTCGCTGAGCCGTTCTGTCTGGCTCACCTCTTCCTTAATGAAAATCCGGTCAAAAAATCCCTTGGCCACAATGTAAATCAACAGGGTGACCATCATGGTCATAGTAGCCACAATCATAACGCTGAAGGGCGCCAGCATTGGCACATCCCTGCGGATGATGCCGTCCAGAGTCTGGGCCACATTATAAAAGGCCAGGGCGCTTACTGCCATGGCAATGATATAGCAGTTGCCTCTGGATACCAGCAGTGTCATGCGGAACACGTGCCTGGAATAAAGGGTATAGAACATCACCCCTGCATTCAGAACCCCTGACAGGATATCTATGGGGAAACCATTGAACAGCGGTACAGCCATATTCCCGCAAAAAGCAGAAATATGCCTGAAAGCAGCGGAACCACTTTGGCCTTAAGGGCCTGTTTTTCCGGCTGCTCCATATGATGGCGGCTGTATGTATGATTACCAGGAAGCAGAGTCCGTACATAATGCTGGCACGCCAGTCCATATGATAGACAAACACGGCGCTGGCCCCGTTCCACTCGATGGCGGGCGGCTGGACCAGGCTTCCTGTCCATATGTTATAGAGATTCACCAGAAGGATAAGCACCAGCCACATTTTGTGGGAGCCTTTGGCCTTATGGCCGCAGAAATCCCTGATGAAGCAGAAAAACGCACATGGCACCAGGCTGATTCCTGCCAGCGAAAGATGGAACCACAGCTCATAGGACGGCCAGGCCCGGAGCCTCATCAAAAGAGAGCCGCCGGTCCACAGAATCATGGCGCCCAACACAGCGATAAAATCACGAATCAGCCGTGATTTCTTAGCCGACATAAAAGCCAGCATAAGAAAGGTATAGAAATATAAAGCTGTTATGGATATAAAAACATAGCTTCTCATACAATCAGTATCTCCTAATATCTCCTGTGCCCGTCAAAAGCCGCCTGCATCTTTATCATTTCCTGTATATCGTGGATGGACGGTTGATATGCCGCAGTGTCTTTCCTGTCTTTTCCCGATAGGAGCAAGGTGCCGCACCGCAGGACCGTTATCTCCAGCGGTCCATGCCCAGTATCCGTTTCAAATCATGGTAATCCTGGTCCACGTATTTAAAATAAATGGTCAGGTGTTCCTTCAGAAGTTCCCGGCTGACGGCCCGGTTCACCACACAGCCAGGCGCCAGCTCCACGTACATATGGAGATAGGGCCTTCCCCTGTCCTCGGTAAACTCCTTGAGAGCCGCCCAGTCCGTCACATCAATTCCCGAAAGGCTGATAACATTCTTAATGGAATTTTCCGAAATCCTTGTAAACCCGGCAATATCAATAATATCCGGCACCCGGTCAATGTACTCAAACCTGGGAATCCGCGTCTCATCCTCCTTGCTGGCAAGTCCCAGACAGCGGTAGACATCCCCCACCCGGTACCGGCAAATGCCCCGCCTTTCAACACAGTAAGGACAATTTCATATACTTCTCCGGCTGCCACCTCATCCATACATATGGCCCTGGGAACATAGGAGGGATCATCCAGATTCTTGTACATTTCCGTTTCCGGTATGAATTCATAAAAGCATGCATCCGGGAAAAGTAAGTCCGTTACGGTTCCATGTCTCTGTCCCGATAAAACTGGTTCTGTCCCCGCAAACACCTCCACCGGCCTGATGCCCCACAACTCCTCCAGGTCATCCTTATAGCAGCGGTTATCTGTTCCAGCGCACAAAAATCCCTTCAATTTGAACAGGTCCTTAGGCATCAGTCCCCGTCCTTCCTTCTCACACTGTTTTTTCGCCTTAAGATACCGCAGTGTCATGGAAGGAGGCATGGTAAACATTTTTTTCAGGAAGGATCCGCCCTTCTTACTGCCCTCAGACAGGCTGGCAATGCTCATACTCACATAATAAGCCACGCTGCCCATGCCGAAGAAGAAATCAATCCCCTTTCCCAGCCCCATCTTAAATCCCTTCTTATTCCGCTCGGAAAAGGTCATATTCACGGCCTCGTCCACCGGAGGAAGGAACTCTATGTGGAGTTCGTCCGACAATCCCAGTGGAATCAGCCCGTGATATAGGCAAAGGCGCCAGTCCATACAAAAATGTATCGCCGATTCCGATGTCAAAGCTTCCCCTACCTTGCTGGTAGCCATCATCAGGCAGGTCAGGATATTATTCTTGTAGGTTTTCAGCATACCGCTGGTGTAGGGCGCCACCTTGATAGGATGCTTTCCGCCCTCCCACGTGGTCTGAATCCATATGATCGGTTTATCAGGAAGCATGTCCTCCTTCTTCAAAAGAAGGACATCCGCATAATCTTCGTAGGTGGTCAGCGGCACCATGGACCGGAACTCATCTATGCTCTTCGGCCTCCTATCCTTTAGAATCTTCTTTCCAAGAGGACTTGCGCACCAGAGTCCAATCTGCTCCTCCAAAAGCCTTCTCTGGATTTTCATATAGGATTCCAGGTCCAGGTCCAAAAAACCGCAGTATTCCTGCCATATCCTGTCATATTCCTGATTGGTCAGCTTTTCCTCAAATGTCATTCCAGTTCACCGCCTTTTCCACAGTCTGGGTAGTAAAAATGGTACCTGTTCCTGGTAATCCCTGTAGTCGCAAAATTCCTCTACAAATATAAGCCTGTCCTGATACCAGGCATACAGAAGGTTCAAAAAAGAAAGGCACAGACCGAGCATCACCCGGTCCGGATTCCCTGTGGACAGGCCCATACAGAAAAAACAGCCAAAAAACCACCATATGCCCGGATGACGGCACCAGCCATACATACCTGAGCGGCAGACCTTGTGCCGGTCCGCCTCCTGGCAATAAGTACTGTCAAAGGGCAGCGCAAAATACAGCGTATAAATCAGCATCGCCAGAAAAAACGCGCCCGGAAGGAGCCAGACTGGCTGTCCCTTAACCCCTGAGGAAACACAAGAATACACCATTCTTCCTCCCACCACAGCCAGCAGCAGGTTGCCTGCCGCAAAAAGCGGGGCGAGCATTTTTTTTCAAAAAAACCCGATTCCAGTCATATAGGAAAAACATCCCAAAAGCCCCTAATCCAAAGCCCCAGTCCAACATCTATATCCCCCCTGCCCAATATATAAAAGGAGCCCGCTCTCTTTATGACTCCAGCACCCCCAACCATATCCAAAATAAATCCTCCCATCTGTTCTCAACCTTGGGAAATTATGTAAAAAGTACCATGTAAATAGTAACTATTTGCCGAATAGTATAAATTCTATCATAAATATGTCGAAAAAGGAAGGGATTTGCCCGGATATTATTTATTCTTTCTTATAAATAATTAGGTTATTTTGTAATCATATTAAATTTATTGTTTTTTAGGTACAATTATCCTCCCCTCGCCTGTTTAAGGATACTCCGGCCGGGATGATTATTAATCCAGATATTTACAAGGGTACAAAGAATTGAGCCGTCAATTCTCATGTGGCCATGGCAGAAAAAAAGGGACAGTCCAGGCTATCCCTTAAAATTCCTACCATATAAAATTCCTACCACATAAAATCCATATCCGTTGTAAATTCCCTGCCGCAATATGGGCAAGTGACACGGGCCACTGGCTCCTCTGCCCCGTTTACAGTTTCATACGTATACACCAATGCGGCACAAAAAGAAAAAAAGCCCGGTAAATACCAGGCTATCCACAAGCTGCTGACGGGAATCGGACCCGTGACCTCCGCACTACCAATGCGACGCTCTACCGACTGAGCCACAGCAGCTTATTCTGTTTTGGTGCGCTCTCGCGAACCTTGTATATATTATCATGTCCGTATGGTTTTGTCAACAATAATTTTCAATTTTTTCAAACAATTCACCAACGGTTCTTTCTTGCCTTCTCTTTCTTACCTTCTATCCCCGCCAGTACAAACCGCTGCTCCCGCAAGCCTTCCCGGCAATCATGAGCAGCAGTCTGTGCGGCGGGCTTCCCAAAAGATTCTAAAAAATCGAATCCCCAATCAACCCATTTCCATATATCAGAAAATCCCGTCATATCCTTCACGCAGCGTATCACAGGAGCGGCCCAGCTTCTCCAGCTCCTCCGGTGTCAGGGAAAGGGGAAGGACCCTCTGTACCCCGTTCTGGTTGATAATACAGGGAACTCCGGCAAATACGTCCATCTGACCGTACTCTCCCCGCAGCATGGCGGATACGGTAAGTACGCTGTGCTCATCCCCCAGAATGGCCTTGGTTATTCTGGTAAGGCCATTCCAATACCATAATAGGTGGCATTCTTGGCTCTATGATTTTGTAAGCGGCCGTGCGGACCTCTTCCTCGATTTCATCAAACCGCTGCCGGCATACCGCTTCCCCGTTTTCTCCGCACAGTTCCAGTATGGGCTTGGTGGCCAGCAGCGCCTGGCTCCACGGCACGAACTCGCTGTCCCCATGCTCTCCCATGACATAGGCATGGACATTTCTGGGATCCGCCTTCAGATAATCGCCTAACAGGTATCTGAGCCTGGCTGTGTCCAGGGCTGTTCCTGTTCCCAGTACCCGTCTCGGATTAAAGCCTGACAGGGTACAGGTTATCCTGGTCATGATATCAACCGGATTGGTTGCCACCAGAAACAGTCCGTTAAAGCCCGATGAGGTAACCGGCTCAATGATGGAGCGGAACACCTCAGCATTCCTTTTCAGAAGATCCAGCCGGGTTTCACCCTGCTTCTGGCCACGCCGGCACATATGACCACAATATCCGCGTCACTGCAGTCGTCATACTCCCCTGCATATATTGTCATGCTGGAATTGGCAAATGCCAGGCCATGGTTTAAATCCATTGCCTCCCCCTCGGCCCTTTTCTTATTTACATCAATGAGCACCAGCTCATCACACACCGATTGATTCAGAAGCAATAGGCATAGCTCATGCCCACCATTCCAGTTCCTACGATTACCACTTTCCTCTTATCTGCTCTCACGTGCTGCTCCTTTCCCACCGTCCCGGTCTGCTGTTCATAACCTTAGTATATCTGGAAAACCTGCGTCTTATTCCGGCAGGATTCCCAATTGGTTTTTCCAGGACCTCCCGCAGGTCCGGCGGCTACCTGGCCAGTTTCTTTTCCATTAACTCGCTGTTGCTGCTGTAAGCTATCGCATTCACGTGAAATCACTCCGTCACGGTATAGTTTAATAAGGCTGTTATCCATGGATACCATACCTTCCTCCTGGGAG
>ENA-OQCK01001161-OQCK01001161.1-human-gut-metagenome-genome-assembly--contig:-NODE-1161-length-10453-cov-10.302634_pt1 | contig 10453 bp, 12 predicted proteins | sample MGYA00242498_ERZ504578 | MGnify/ENA primary metagenome ERZ504578 (study PRJEB26092, sample SAMD00036229) | human gut metagenome | host: Homo sapiens | study: EMG produced TPA metagenomics assembly of... | reverse complement strand
GTGGAGCATATCGGACTCGAACCGATCACCTACAGACTGCCAGTCTGTCGCTCTAGCCAGATGAGCTAATGCCCCGTCTTGTTAATTCATGTGCAAATATAAGGCTTTTCTTGATATATGCGCTATCTTTGTATAAGAAATTTCAAGAGAAAGGAAAGAAGATGATAATTTATAATACGACTTTTCATATCCATAAGGATATCGTGGATGAGTGTCTGGAATATTTGAAGAATAGTTATATACCGAAAGCCTCCGAGAGCGGTATCCTTTATAGTCCTTATTTGAGACGGATCTTGGATTCGCGGAATGAGGAAGGTGAAAGTTTTTCCGTACAGTTTCATACGAGGGATATCGATTCGTTGAATGAGTGGGTGCGTAAGGAAGGCGGAGCCTTGCAGCAAGATTTGATAGGACGTTATAAAGAGAAAATCGCAGGATTCTCTACCCTGTTGGAAGATATAGAGCTACCTAAATGATCAAGGACCGTATTATATTAGGCATAGACCCCGGTACGATCGTGATGGGATACGGAATCTTGAAGATCGAGGGGAATAAACCGAAGCTGGAAGCTATGGGAATCCTGCAATTGAATAAATATGAGGATCATTATCTCCGTCTGCGTAAGATATTCGAACGGGTCTTGGCCTTGATCGATCAATACCATCCGGATGAGTTGGCTATCGAGGCGCCTTTCTTCGGGAAGAACGTACAGAGTATGTTGAAACTCGGAAGGGCGCAAGGAGTAGCGATGGCGGCGGCTTTAGAGCGGGATATCCCGATCTTCGAGTACGCCCCTCTAAAAATCAAGCTCTCGATCACGGGGAATGGAAATGCGGCGAAAGAACAAGTGGCCGGCATGCTACAACGCTATCTGAAGATACCGGATGAGTCTATGCTTCCGCAATTGGACGCTACGGATGGGTTGGCGGCGGCTGTTTGTCATTATTTCCAAACCAATAATCCGATCTCGGAAAAGAAGTATACGGGATGGAAGGATTTTATCGCTAAGAACCCCGGGAAAGTCCGCTGATATGAGCTTAAAAAACATAGTTATGAAATTCTCAAACCATAACTAAGGTTCAAAGAATTCATAACTATGTTTTTATTTAGCCTAAACTGACCTTATTCTTATACGATACCTTGCGCCATCATAGCTTTCGCTACTTTCATGAAGCCTGCGATATTCGCGCCTTTTACATAATTGATATATTCGCCATCTTTACCGTGAGCTACGCATTGTTCGTGGATTGCGCTCATGATCTGATGTAATTTAGCGTCTACCTCGGCGGCGGTCCATGAGATATGCATAGCGTTCTGGGTCATCTCCAATCCGGAAGTAGCCACACCACCGGCGTTGACAGCCTTACCCGGAGCGAATAATTGCTTATGCTCGATGAACAAGTCTACAGCCTCAGCCGTACAACCCATGTTAGAAACCTCAGCTACGCACAAAGTCTTGTTCTCGATCAACTTACGAGCGTCAGCCTCGTTCAACTCATTCTGGGTAGCGCATGGCAAGGCTATATCTACTTTTTGTTCCCAAGGTTTCTTGCCGGGATAGAAGGTAGAGCCCGGGAATTCGTCTGCGTAAGGAGCTACGATATCATTTCCGGAATTACGCAATTCCAACATATAGTCGATCTTCTCGCCGGAGATACCCGCCGGATCATAGATATATCCGTCAGGACCGGAGATAGTAACCACTTTAGCGCCCAACTCGGTTGCCTTTGTAGCGGCACCCCAAGCCACGTTGCCGAAACCGGAGATGGCGACCGTCTTGTCCTTGATATCGATTCCGTGAGTCTCCAACATTTGATGTACGAAGTAAAGAGCGCCGAAGCCGGTAGCTTCCGGACGAAGGATAGAACCTCCGAACTCCATGCCCTTACCCGTGAACGTACCTGTGTTCTCGCGAGCCAATTTCTTGTACATACCGTACATATAACCAACCTCACGGCCACCTACGCTATATCGCCAGCCGGAACATCCCTGTCCGGACCAAGATACGCCATAATTCAAGAATAAACGCTTGGCAGAAACGCATGATCTCGGCGTCGCTCTTTCCTCTCGGAGCGAAATCGGAACCGCCTTTGCCACCACCCATCGGAAGGGTTGTCAAAGCGTTTTTAAATGTTTGCTCGAATCCTAAGAATTTCAAGATAGACAAGTTAACGGACGGGTGGAAACGGATGCCTCCCTTATACGGGCCGATTGCGTTGTTGAACTGAACACGGTATCCAAGTTAACTTGTATCTCACCTTTATCATCTACCAAGGCACACGGAAAGTGAAAATACGTTCCGGCTCAACTAGGCGTTCAATGATTTTCGCTTTCTCAAATTCCGGATGTTGGTTGTACACTTCCTCAATTGATAAAAGCACTTCTTTTACTGCTTGCAAATACTCCTTTTCTCCCGGATGTTTTGCCTCTAGCGCTGATAAAATAACTTCAGTCTTCATAGCATTTATATTCTTTAAAAGGATAACATTCTGTTGGCAAATGTAGGTAATTCTTTGGAATGACCAAGGGTTTCGCTTACTTTTTATCAGTGAAAACCTAAAAATCTTCAGTTAGAGTCAGAATGCGTACTTTCATGTTTCAATAGTTATTATTTTTCCTTACATTTGACTCGAATAATTCTATCAGAATCTATTATGAGCGGTATACCGAACTTAAAAGACTTGGTGTTCAGAGACACCCCGTTTGCCAATCTAATGAATAAGCGTATATATAATGTATTGCTTATCGCTACGAAATATGATTCCTTCATGCTGGAAGATGACGGGCGTGTAGATGAGCAGATATTTAACGAATATACTTCCTTAAGCCTTCGTTACCCCCCCCGGTTTACGCAGGTGACTACCGAGGAGGAGGCTTTGAATGAGTTGAAGAACCGGAACTTCGAATTGATCATTTGCATGCCGAATATGGATAACCGGGATATATTCGCTGCGGCGAGCGAGATAAAGGTGCATTATCCGAATATCCCGATCGTCGTATTGACTCCTTTCTCGAAAGAGGTGTCTAAGCGGATCGCCAACGAGGATCTGAGCGCTATCGATTATGTGTTCAGCTGGTTGGGTAACTCGGAGTTGTTACTGGCGATTATCAAGTTGATCGAGGATAAGATGAACGCTCCGGACGATACGGCCAGCGTGGGGGTACAGATCATCTTGTTGGTGGAGGATTCCATTCGTTTCTATTCGTCCGCTTTGCCTCATTTATATAAGTTCGTGCTGGAGCAAAGCCAGATGTTCGCGAAGGAGGCGTTGAACGATCACCAGCGTACGTTGCGTATGCGGGGTCGTCCGAAGATCAAATTGGCCCGGAATTACGAGGAGCGGTACGTATCTTTGATCAGTATCGGGATAATATGTTGGGTATTATCTCGGATATGAGTTTTATGCACAATGGCGTGAAAGATCCGTATGCCGGTTATAAGTTCGGACAGTATGTACGAAAAACGGGTTTGATCATTCCTTTCGTGCTGGAATCTTCGGAGGCTAGCAACCATGTGTACGCGAAGGAACTGAACGCCTCGTTTATCGATAAGAATTCCAAGAGTTATCCGCAGGATTTGAAAAAGAAGATCATGCAGCGTTTCGGCTTCGGCGATTTCGTGATCCTGAATCCGCATACGAAAGAGGAGATCATGCGTATCAAGGATTTGAAAGACCTTCAAAAGAAAGTCTTTCAGATTCCCGACGATTCGTTGGTTTACCATCTCTCCCGGAATCATTTCTCCCGTTTCTTTTATTCCCGTGCCATGTTTCCGCCCGCCGAGGTTTTGAAGCATGTGGACGTGAGTGACTATAAGGATATGGATGAGGCCCGGAAATTGATTTTCGACTTGATCGTGCAATATCGCCGGATGAAGAACACGGGTGTCGTGGCGGTTTATCAGAAGGATCGTTTTGATGAGTATAGTAATTTTGCCCGTATCGGCGACGGTTCGCTGGGAGGTAAGGTAGAGGTCTTGCCTTTATCGGTGCGATGGTGAAGCGATACCCTAAGCTGGAGAGTGATAATTTTGCCGTGAATATCCCGAAGACGGTCGTGATCTGTACCGACATCTTCGACGAGTTCATGGAGACGAACGAGTTGTATCCGGTAGCGCTGGGCGATGCGGACGACGAGACGATCCTCCGGTATTTCTTGCGGGCCAGCTTGCCTCCCGTTTAATCGAGGACTTGATGGCTTTCTTCGATGTGGTGAAAAGCCCGATCGCCGTGCGTTCCTCCAGCCTGCTGGAAGATTCGCATTATCAACCTTTCGCCGGGATCTATTCTACGTATATGGTACCTAAGATCGAGGAGAAATACGATATGCTCCGTACGGTGAGCGACGCTATCAAGGCGGTGTATGCCTCTGTCTTTTATAAGGATAGTAAGGCGTATATGACGGCTACCTCGAACTTGATCGATCAGGAGAAGATGGCTATCGTCTTGCAAGAAGTGGTGGGCTCCCGTTATAATGATCATTTCTATCCGACGATGTCGGGCGTGGCCCGTTCCTTGAATTTCTATCCGATCGGTAACGAGAAGGCGGAGGATGGGATCGCGAATATCGCCTTGGGATTGGGTAAATATATCGTCGATGGCGGGCAAACCTTGCGTTTCTCTCCCCGACATCCCCATAGCATCTTGCAGATGAGTACGATGGATTTCGCTCTCAGGGAAACGCAGACTCGTTTCTATGCCTTGGATTTGAAGAATATGGCGGAAGCTTCTCGGTAGATGATGCCTTTAACTTGGTGAAGCTGGGCTTGAAGGACGCTGACGCTGAGGGTTCCTTGAAATATATTGTCTCTACATACGATCCGTACGATCAGATTATCCGTGACGGTTATTATCCGGGCGGTCGTAAGATCCTTTCTTTCGTGAATATCCTACAGCATGACGTGTTCCCGCTGGCGGATACGTTGGATCAGATCTTACGGATCGGGCAGCAGGAAATGGGCCGTCCGGTAGAGATTGAGTTCGCTGTCAACATGGACCCGTCGGATCATACAAGGGCGACTTTCTATCTGTTGCAAATCCGTCCGATCGTAGATAATAAAGAGATTATGGACGAGGATCTGAGCTTGGTGAAGAACGAGGAAACCATCCTTTCTTCTACCAGTGTTTTGGGGCATGGCATCGTTGGCGACGTACAGGATATTATCTATGTGAAGACGGGCGCTTTTAATTCATCCAATAATCAGTTGATCGCTTATGAGATCGAGAAGATGAACCGTTCGTTCACCGATCAGGAGAAAGGATACGTATTAGTCGGCCCCGGCCGATGGGGGAGCAGCGACTCTTGGTTGGGTATTCCGGTGAAATGGCCGCATATCAGTAACGCACGGGTGATCGTGGAGTGCGGATTGGAGAATTATCGGGTAGACCCGAGTCAAGGTACCCATTTCTTCCAGAACCTGACTTCGTTCGGAGTGGGCTATTTTACGGTTAATCCATTTAAGGGAGATGGTTGGTTCGATGAGGCGTTCTTGAATGCGCAACCTGCCGTAGAGGAGACGGAATATCTTCGTCATGTACATTTTGATGCTCCGATTACGATTAAGATGGATGGGAAGAAAAGTCTTGGCGTGGTATTGAAACCATAAAAAGATAGCGTTTCAAGAGAAGATAGTTGTTTGTGGATTTGCGAGACGAGCCGGTAAGACGGGTCTCGCGAATCCATTTTTTATTTCAAGTGGAAAGTGGCAAGAACCGCTTTGTGGTCGGTAGGCCAGATTCCAAGGGGAGTCATGATCGGGTCGGAGGTCTCTTCCGTCTCTCTTTGCCCACGGAGGATGTCACCTTTCGGACCGATGATACATACATCTGTAAGCGTTAATCCCTCGAATGGAGCGTAATGGATGAAATCGATGCGATCTCTATCGTCCGCTTTCGGCGACCAAACCAATTTCTCTAAAGCGATATCCTTACAGTCCGCCGGGCAGGTAAGTCCCGGATGAGTTACAGGGTTCGGGAAGATCTCACGGTACGTATCTTTGAAGCCGTCTTTCTCCAGCATGACGGATACGTGCCAAGGAACAACCAATCCTTGGTGGTCTCTCATGTCTTTGGTCGCCTCGGTCCAGTCCAGATGGGAAGGCTCGTTAAAGTCTCCTCCGAGGATAACGATCCGTCCGGCTTCCCGATCCTTTTTCGCCTCTTTCAGGAAGCAAGCGATAGCGTCGTCACGGACAGATTGCTCGTTCAACCATAGGAGTGTGTCCAGATTGGTGACAGGAGGTTCCTCGTCCCATGTATTTCCGTCGTATCCACGGGCATCGTAATAAGCGCAATTGCGATAATCCAGATGGGCGGTGTAAAGAGCTACCTCGGTATCGCCGATGTGGGTAATGGCCTTGTACATACTACCCCTGTCATCGTTCAAGGGATAGACGGTCGTGCTATCCGTGATCGGGTAGCGGCTTAACAGACCGGAATCCTCGGTGTAGAAAGAATAGTACGTTTGTCCTCTTTGCTGCAACGCTTCCACGATCCGGTCGCAAAAACGGGTCTGATGATAATTACGTACCTCGCTTAACGTAACGAAATCGGCGTTACTTCTTACGATCTCGTCAGCGATAGCGTCAAAGCCTCCTTTTACGACAGCGCCTTCCTGCCAGATGTTGAATTGAAGAACCTTGAAAGTCTTCTCTTGCTGGCAAGAGCTGAGGCCCAGTGCGATCAACAAGAGTAAGTAGATAAAACTAGTTTTTTTCATGTGTGAAATATTTTGTTAGATGTTTTGTCGTAGCCATTCCTCGGCGGCGGCCAAGGTTTCCGGCTTGCCGATATCCAATAGTTTTAGGTTATCCGCCATATAAGCCTGATATCGGTTTTGGCGCAAATAGCCAGATAGAAGTTAATGATAGAGAATTTTCCCGTCCATTCTTCCATCAGCTCCAATATCTTGGGCGAGAGTACGTGGATTCCGCTAAAGGCGTACTCGTTGTGTTGATCCGGGTCAAAATAGGATAGTAAGATTTTACCTCGCCGGTCTCATGATTACGCCAACCACACAGTCTATTCTCCTTATTAAATAATAGATAACGTGAGGTATTGCGCTGGCTGACGAGTAAGGTAGCCAACGGGTTCGTTTGTACATGGGTATCGTATAGTTTCTTGAGATCCACGTTCGATAAGATATCGACATTATGTATCAAGAAAGGCTCGTTCCCGCATAAAAGAGAAGTGGCCTTCTTGATTCCTCCTCCCGTATCCAGCAGATAATCGCTCTCGTCCGAGATTTCGATCCAGACACCGAAGTTGTTGTTCGCCTCCAGAAAATCCACGATCTGGTTGCCTAAATGGTGGATATTGATCACGATCTGGTCGAAACCGGAGGATTTCAGTTTCAGTATGACGTGTTCTAGCATCGGTTTGCCCCCGATAGGTATAAGCGCTTTTGGCGTGTGATCGGTTAACGGCTTCAGTCTGGAACCAGTACCGGCCGCGAAAATCATAGCTTTCATAATGTAGGGTTAAAGAGTTGTTCTATATTTTGTTCTCTATGTACTAAATGTACTTTTACTCCGAACTTGGTGTTAAGATGTTCCGCCAGATGCTGTGCGGAATAGACCGAACGGTGCTGTCCTCCCGTACATCCGAAACAAATCATCAATTGGTGAATCCACGATCCATATATCGTTTTACCGAGGCGTCTACGATATGGTAGACATGCTCGAGGAAATTCGTGATCTCCCCGTCATCCTCCAAGAACTGGATCACTGGCTCATCCAAACCGGTGAAATGGTTGTAACGCTCGTATTTACCGGGGTTATTTATCGCACGGCAATCGAATACAAATCCACCTCCGTTCCCGCTAGGTCGTTCGGGATTCCTTTTTTATAGGCGAAGCTCATGACCTTTACTTCCAGCATATGTTTCTGGATATCATCCGTGAATTGTTTCAACCCGGTAAGCTCACGAAGGACGGAGCATAAATAGGGATATTCCGGATAGTCATTCTTCAATAACTGCCGCAGGTTCTCGATCGCGAACGGGACGCTTTGGATGAAATGAGGCTTTTTCTCGAAATACCCCCGGAAACCATAAGCCCCCAATACCTGCAAGGTCCTAAACAGGACGAAATGGCGCAGCTGGCTATGGAAGTAAGCTTCGTCTACCGGGATATATTTACGTAGGGCCGTGATATAATCCGATAGTAATTCATTCCTCAGATCCTCCGGATATTTCGCTTTCGCCTGCCAAAGGAAGGAAGCCACGTCGTAATAAACCGGGCCTTTTCGTCCACCTTGAAAATCAATAAACCAAGGCTCTCCGTCCTTTACCATAACATTGCGTGACTGGAAATCACGGTACAGGAACGTGGCGGAGGAACTGCGTAACAATACGTCGCTCATCTTCAAGAAATCATCCTCCAGACGATTTTCCTGAAACTCCATCCCGGTAGCCTTTAGGAAACAGTACTTGAAATAATTCAAGTCCCAAAGGATAGACCGTTGGTTGAACTCGGCTTGCGGATGGCAATACGAGAAATCGAAACCGTCGGACCCCAAGAACTGGATGTCGGGGAGTTTGGTGATCGTCTTGTGTAATAAACGGCGTTCCTCCTCGTCGAATACACTGCTTTTACGGCCTTTCTCGATGGCGTTGAAAAGAAGCGTATCTCCTAAATCTTCTTGGATATAAAATGAATGGTCGTCCGAGCTGGCATATACTTGCGGTACGGGTAAGCCCTTCTCCCGGAAATGTTTTGCCATATAGATAAAAGCCTCGTTCTCCTCAGTAGAAGTGCCACTAACTCCAATCAACGTCTCAGGACCTTTTATCCTGAAATACCGGCGGTTAGAGCCGGATGACGGTAACTCTGTTATTTCCTCTGCCGGTGATCCGGTATATGATTGGTATAGCTTCCTAAGTTCTTCTGTTATCATACTTATCGATTTACGGCACTAAGATACCGCTTTTTAATTGAAAATTAAGAATTGAAAATTGAAAATTGGGACTTCGTCGGAAATAAGAAAGGGGAATAGCCTCTCAAAGCCTATCCCCCTCGCTTATATGATCATCAATCGCTCCTCTCTAACTAATTTTCAATTCTCAATTTTCAATTACCTAGAGTATTCCTTGTGCCATCATAGCCTTAGCTACCTTCATGAAGCCGGCTACGTTGGCGCCTTTCACGTAGTTTACGTAACCATCCTCTTGCTTTCCGTATTTTACGCATTGCTCGTGGATGTTTTCCATGATGCTCTGAAGTTTCTGGTCTACTTCCTCGCTGCTCCAGCTTAACTTCTGTGCGTTCTGAGTCATCTCAAGACCGGAAACGGATACACCACCTGCGTTAGCGGCCTTACCCGGAGCGTAAAGGATCTTGGCCTCAAGGAATGCGTCGATAGCTTCTGGTGTAGAAGGCATGTTAGCGCCTTCGGATACGGCGAAGCAACCGTTGGCCAATAAAGTCTTGGCATCGTCGCCGTTCAACTCATTCTGGGTTGCGCTCGGCATAGCGATGTCGCATTTCTCTCCCCAAGGACGAGCGCCTTGTACATATTTGCATCCGTATTGCTCCGCGTATTCACGGATACGGCCACGATACAAGTTCTTCAACTCCATGATATAATCCAGTTTCTCACGGTCGATACCATCCGGATCATAGATATAACCGTCGGAATCAGACATCGTGACAACTTTCGCTCCAAGACTGATTAATTTCTCTACCGTATATTGAGCCACGTTTCCGGAACCGGATACACAAACTACCTTGTCCTTGATATCAATGTTGCGGGTTTTCAGCATCTGCAACAAGAAATATACGTTTCCGTAACCTGTAGCTTCCGGACGGATCAAGGAACCTCCGAACTCGATACCCTTACCCGTGAATGTACCCGTATTCTCACGAGCCAATTTCTTATACATTCCATACATATAAGCCACCTCACGTCCGCCTACACCGATATCGCCGGCGGGAACATCCGTGTCCGGACCGATATGGCGCCATAACTCAAGGATGAAGGCTTGGCAGAAACGCATGATCTCAGCGTTTGACTTTCCTCTCGGGCTAAAGTCGGAACCTCCTTTACCACCACCCATCGGCAATGTAGTCAGTGAATTTTTAAACGTTTGCTCAAAAGCCAAGAACTTAAGGATCGATTGGTTTACGGAAGCGTGGAAACGGATACCGCCTTTGTACGGGCCGATAGCGTTGTTGTGCTGGATACGGTAACCCATGTTCGTCTGGATTTGTCCCTTATCGTCCATCCAAGTTACACGGAAAGAGAAAATGCGATCGGGGATACAAAGCGCTCGATCAAGTTGCTTTTCTCAAATTCCGGATGCTCGTTGTAAGCTTCCTCGATAGTCCCTAAAACCTCTGATACTGCTTGATGATATTCCGGTTCGTTCGGAAATCTTCTTTTCAAGTTGTCTAAAACTTCACTTGCCTTCATGACTGAATTTTATATTTAGAATGTTATACCATTTTGTTATCCGTA
>ENA-OQCK01001158-OQCK01001158.1-human-gut-metagenome-genome-assembly--contig:-NODE-1158-length-10494-cov-2.520401_pt1 | contig 10494 bp, 7 predicted proteins | sample MGYA00242498_ERZ504578 | MGnify/ENA primary metagenome ERZ504578 (study PRJEB26092, sample SAMD00036229) | human gut metagenome | host: Homo sapiens | study: EMG produced TPA metagenomics assembly of... | reverse complement strand
CTTTTAATCAGCAGCATATACGTTTTTTATTCTTGCTCCCTTATGAAAGTGCTTTTTTCTAAATGGCAGAACGCTTTTCTAACACCCAATAACGATAATGAGGACTTCCGCAATAAGGACATTTTAAAAGGAAAAAAGCAGAACGATATAGGTATCACGTTTTCTATCTGTTTCCAAGTGTGTATTATTTTTCATGCCGCAGAATCATAATCAATAAATTACCTCATCCAGAGCAAAGAGAATAGGATGGTGATGTATACTTATCCTGTGCTTTTGCCCTTCGTCGGCGATTGCTGTTTACTAATATATATCTTTGACGTATTTTATATTTTTTCCTTCCTTGTTTTCTTTTTATATATTATCCAGATTCCGGCGATCAACATGAAAGCCGCACCAGTAAACAGCATACTCTGTGTACCTGAATTTCCGGTAATCGGTATTTCACCAAGTCTGTAATTAACCAAAATCAATACACCGTTATGAATTTCAAAAGCTGGTGGTCTATGTATACTGTTTATTTCAAATGCATCTTTTACATAATCAAAACGTAAAATCCACTGTCCGTTCGGTAAAACATAGTCCTCAGGAGCACGATATTCAATCAAACGATATTCCAAACTCTTTTTTAAGTTTTGAAAACTCACATTTCCATGCTCATCCGAGACTTGTTTCTCAACTTGTTTCCAGCAATTCGTTTGTATCTGCCCGCTTAGTTCTCCATCATCGTTTACCTTTAATAATTCATCTGCATGATTGTGAGTTGCATCACTACACGTTAACTGATAGAGAACAAAACCGGCATTTGCTAATACAGTTTTGTCTTTATCCGTTTCATAAAGGCAAAATCCACCAATTCTGATTTCTTTTCGTGATACGTAATCTCACTTTCTTTTTCATATGCAGCGCCGTTAATATTCGTTATTTTCGCTTGATTTATGAAAACCACTGCATCCTCTGACTCATCAACAGTCGTTGGGATTACAAAATGGACAACATCACCGGCTAATAACGCAAGAATTTTAAATCTTAATGTTTGCTTATCTCTTGTAACACTTACTTCATCTGATTCAGATACCAGCTTCATTTGTGATACGTCATTTCCTGGATACCATTTTATATTTTCAAAATCAATCGTTAAACCTTGTGGTATGGGATCTTCTATACAAACATCCTTCAAAGGTATAGCATTTTCCTTATTTTCGACGCTTACATCATACGTCAATATATCATTATTTTTCACTTGTGTTGGAGCATCAAGCGTTCCTGTTTCTGGATCGCTTTTTTTATGAATTTCTATATCCGGATTCCGTAAGGATACTACAGTTTCTAATGTTTGCAGGGTTTCGCTTTTCTCTACTCCACCGCTGGCTAACAACGTTTGATTACGAACCATGCAGTATTATAGGCCTTCGCATCTTTCTCTATGTATTCCTTTACATGTTGTGTTGGTGCTTTCATCAATATTTTTATCAATACAGTTTGCTCGCTGTCTAAAATATATTCGTTTCCGCTAGTATCTTTACTCAAATCAACAGCGATTGCCGTTACATCCGCCATATCATTTGGCGGTGTTGTGCTCCAAATGGTGGGATCGTTAATATTGGCGTCATCGATCATCTCGCCATTCATGCTTGACGACAATTTCATGTTATCTTTTGTTGAATAATATACAACAGGTGAAATTCCCTTTAGCTGCGCTTGACTGGTATCCACTCCTACCAGCGTTCCTTGCCAATATTCACGATCTTTAAAATCTGACTCCAAGATATCATAGAATATAAGACCCTTCGTTTTGATATTTTTTTCATTACCTATTCTCAGCTGATAAGAATAGGCTCCTCCACCTATTGTTGAAGTGGTTTTTGAATAAGCGATATCCCCATCGGACTTTACTCGTTTACTGAAAGAAAGCTCTGAATTTACAACGCCGCTTATTTGTACCCGCGCTTCTGCATATAATGTATCCTTAACGAGATCACCGCCAAATTTTCCATCCTCATCAACATCTTTAAGTATATCTTTGTCAGTTATTTTGTCACCGCCATCATCTGCAAAACCTTTAAATATTTCTCCCGCACCTGATTTATATGCTACGCTATTCAATGGTATATTCCCAAAGTCAAGAAGGGATTCCCAAGGATAATATGCGTCATAAGTTATATAAAATCCTGTGCCAAACTTGCCATAAGTTGCCTCGTAGAATAGGTTTTCTATAGTTTCAGGCACTGTGATATGAAGAATCAGCATGGTTCTCCCTGTGCCCTTATAATTATCAATAGTTTCTACTGTATGCTCAAATTGTTCTCCTTTCAGAGTACGACCATAGCTTCCTAATTCTAATGCATAGCTTTTTATACTAGAATAATCAGCATACATACCTAGTGGCAACAAATCATAAAATATCGCACTTCTTTGCTCCTTTACCATATTTGTATTTTTCAGTTCCTCTTTTGTAGCATAAAAAGGATCATCACCAAATTCACGGTCTAAGTACTCGCCGCCGGTTATTGTGTAGTTTATTTTGAATCGAGAATTGGACGGTTCATTAATTACCTTAGAAGCTTCTTTAGTTATATTGTTTTTCAAGATGGGATTTTTTAATGTAACAGCGGCTCTATCATGTTGTCCGTATTGATCGTTATTACCAAAAACTAATTTATCACGCTTCATTACTTCATCTTTTAATGTCCCTCCTATAGACATCTCTGCATAAGGATTGACCCAACTCTGATTGCTGTCTTTAACAACATATGTGCTGATATTCGTTAACGTTAAAGATGTTTTATTTAGTGCAGTTTGTTTGATTTTATCTGTAGCATATAAGCCGATTGTTACATTGAGATCAAGATCACTTTTATGATATTTTGTTTCTCTTTTAGCTCGCACTCCTGTCGTACCTTCTGGTAATTCTTTTACAGATATAGCTCCGTAATCTTTTGTTGTTCCATCCGGGAAACTAAGGTGATATGATTTTCTGCTAATTCGATCAGTAAACGGCTTTCCCGTTACTAATTCCTTCCATTCACCATGAATTCCTTGCTGATATTCTATGGTAATCGGTGTCCATTCATCATAGTTCTTATCTTCCTCTACACCACCACTTCCGTCTTCTTCGTTCATCTTGTAATTATATTGCTCATCAGTTACCTCAATCGATGAAATATAATATTCTCCATCAGTTAATCGCTCATTTTCTAATGCTACAAAATCATCAGTCACCTCTACAGAATATGATTTTTACCATAATTCTCGATATTATTTCCATCTCCGTCTAATGTTAAAATACCGCCTGTAGCAGTAGAAGTATTTCTAAAATCATTAGTAGCAGGTAATTTTGCATTAACAGCAGCTTGTTCTATGGCGTATAAGTATCCAAGCAATTGACTGCTTGTACCGCCTGAATACCTCTTTTCCAAACCATAGTTGCCTGGGGGATAGCGAAAGTTTATATCCACATAGGTATACATTGCATCATCTTTTACTTCCTTGGAATAGCTGCCATCTTCTGGATACAAATTCTCTAACCGTACCGTGATTTCATTTTTGATTTCTTTCGTGTTTTCTAATACTGATCTTGGATACTTTATAAGTACATAACCGATATGAAAATCATAGGAGTCAGAATTCTTAATTTTACTAGGTTTAGTTACATCAATTTGAAAGACCGGATGATCACTTTGGTAATATTTAGAATTCATTATCATATCCATTCCCCAACGATAATCTGTCCATCCTACTACCTCTCCTTGATTGCTTAAGGTATCTGTAAAAATCAATTTAAAAGGCATTGTAAATGATGTAGAACGTACGGTTGTGTCTATTTTCCATTCAACGAAAAAATAGTCCTTTGCATCTTCGGGTTCTTCTCCCCATTTTTTATTCCATGTTTCATATTTTTTAGATTTAGTTAATTCAACACGATGAATATTTGACTCCGTTTGATATGTTAATGTTAATCGATTTGTTATTTGTTCATAATCAATAGAACTGTCATCATTGAAAATCTTTATATTTGCACTTAACTCTTTCTCATATCCTCTAACTATCTCACTTGGAAGTCCGCTTTTATATAAAATATCAAATTTTACAACCATTGCATCATTGATAACAGATGTATTATAAACGACAAGCTCGCCTGTTTCTTCATCAACACGATAAGCAAAACTTCCATCAGACGCCCCCGAACCAAAACCTATTTCATATTCGCCGCATGCTGCTTGGCTTCTGTTATAAAAAATAGTACTTGGCAATCGTATCTCTAATTGGTTTTCTGAAATATTTGCCGCTTCACTCAAGGACAAATGCACTTCTGCTTGTATTGAGGTTCCTGCAGCATCCCTATCATTAAACTCCGGTTTCAATGTGACAACCGTCCCGGTTTCATCGTAAATAATATTTTTACCATTAGCCTGTGTTTTCCATTCAATCGAAAAGTTTTCAATAGGAGAAGCATTATTGATGCTTGCAACAATTTGAAAAATTCCAAAACCTGTTGATGTAAAGAACATTGCACTTACAACAATACATACTAAAATTCTTTTCCAAAAATCCTTCATTCCTTTACCTCCTATCCTTTATTTATAGCGTCAAACAAACAGGATAAATTGTTCATTATTACTTTTCTATAAGCGAACCCTCTCTTTGATATAGCCTATTCAATGTATAATAAACAGGCAATATTGTAAATCATTATTGAATTATCTTACATCATCGGATGTTTTTGTTGATAATTTGATAATAGCAGCAACACTTAAGTCAAGGCAATATTTGAATCGTGTCTTTTTAAGTGTTTTATATTCAAGATATTTTCTAGGTTACTTACGATATTTCTATCTCTTGTGGACAAAACTATGCTAATAAAACATTGTTGTTTTCCTTGATTCTTTTCTCCCATACGCAATACTAAAATGAAGACAGTACGATTCACATTTTATTCATCCGAATGCTTTCGATTATCAGAATCACGCAAGCAAGCCGGAAGCAAACAATAGACAATTGTTTAACGTTTTTTCTATCGCAATCTCTTTTCTAGACGATGTATACGTAACCCCTTTTGGTAATTCAATATCGTTGTAAATGCTTTTTCTGCTCGCATAAACAACATAGCGTTGTGTTTCCATCCCATATGGATGACAGGTAAATAAAGTGATCATATCCTGATTGGGTAATATTTTTACTGCTTCAATCTCATTTGGTTCTATTACGATTTTTTTTATTACAAAATATGTCAATGTTTCCCAAGGATTTGTTATCCTTATTTCATCACCAATAGCAAGATTCTCAATATTCTTAAACAATTGCTCGCCATGATAACCACCACGATGACCTGCAATGACGCAATTCGTATTCTCTCCACCAATAGGCATACTTGTTTGCGACATTATGGCTACACCTTTGTTCAAATTATTGTAGTTTGCTCCTATAAATAAGGGGATTTGCACATCCAGCTTTGGTATCTCTATATAACCGATGATATTCATATCCAGATTCAATATACCCAAATCAAATGTGTTTTGCGAATAACTCCATGCGTCTTTCAAATCTTTCTGGTGCTCTTTATATATTTTCTCATTATATTGCTTCATTTGTTGATACAATGCATCCTTATCTGATTGATTTGCAATCGTTTCTTTGAATGACTGTATCTTTTGTTTTTGCTCAATGGTTGTGAAAAAACTATGTATTTTTGGAAATGATAAAATACCTAAACCGAGCAAAAGCAGTAAAACTATGAAACGAAACTCCCACTTTTTCATAAATTCCTCCTCAAATGGGAACGGATGAAAATACTGATTCCTAGGAATATTATAGTTCCAAATAAGAAATATATTTTCATAGAGCCTTTTTTCTCTTGTACGATTTCCTTTCCTTCAGGTATATAATCGTATCTTTCACCGCGTACAAGTAAACGATGTGTATTTACTCCATAAGGAGTACATGTCATCAATGTTACCAAATCTTTATCCTTTTCTAACATCATATAGATGTTAATATGATCGGGAAGAACAGTTTCTACTTGGTCAATCTTATATGCCAGCGTTCGATTCAATACATGAATAAGAAACAGATCGTTTTTCTTCAGTTCATTTAATTTGGAAAATAATTCTGCGCTTGGTAATCCTCTGTGGGCACAAATGATAGAATGACGATTTTTCCGCCAATCGGTAAAGATGTTCCTTCAATGTGACCTGCGCCTTTCGCTAAGACATCTTCACTCACTCCATGATAGATTGGTAAATTAACATGTATTTTAGGTATTTCTATATACGCCATTACACCATCTTCTAAAATATTTAATGTATGCAAATAATTTTCCGGCAACACATACCCACTATTTAAAACAAATGGATCATGTACAGGATCTCCGGCCAGATTGTCATTATATTCAACTGCTTGCTTTCCATATTTGTTTGAATTTCTTCCTTTGATTTCTCATTCATTGTTGCCGTGTATGTATTGGATAACCTTTGACTGAACATGTAAAGCATATTTATTTGCAATCGATGGATATAGGAAGATGCTTGCACCTATTAAGAAAATCAAATAGGTGCGTAAGATTTTATTTTTGTATAAACATTCATGTATTACTTTGCGTTGCTTCTGCATTTCCTATTTCTTGCGTAGAGCAGAACTGCTCCCCCCATTACAACGATACCTCCAAGCGTAAACATCAAAGTTCCTGTCCCTCCGGTAACCGGAAGATTAAAATCCTCAGGTGTTCTGTTCTTAACTATAAATGAAAAATTTCCGGATCCTGTCGTAGCATTGTTGATTATTTCATATGTTCCATTATTGGTAATCTCTATTTTATCTAATTTACCATCAGGAACATTTTTAGAATTTTCATCAACTGTATCTTCCAATGTGATTTCTATATATCCTGTAGGCTTTACATATCCTTCCGGGGCTTTTGTTTCGATCAATCGATATGTACCTGTGTCTAACCCATCAATTGAATCGAGCTTTCTTTACTGATTTCTATATCTGATACCGGTGTTACAGCAGTATCAAATGCATCTGCGCTCCCATAAAATATATAATGATGTAGATCATTTGTATCCTGTACGAATTGTAAAACATCTCCATCAGCATCTTGTAACTGGAATACGGCACCTGTTAAATACGTTGTTCCGTTTTCGTCTTTTTTATCAAAATTTATTTCATATGTGTATGTTTTCTTTTTTGACTCAATTTCATATGTATCATTTTTATATGGATTTGGGTTATATTTCAGTGAAGCGGTATTTTCAATTTCATCAAGTTCCAACGCCTCTTCAGTTATTCTTTCTTGATACAATACATAGACGACTTCTCCTTGGTGGTTTTCTAAAAAACTCTCTTTTACTACAATTTTAAATGCATTCTCTGTCTTCGTTAACGTATAATCCGTAATTTTACTCATAGAATCGCTGCCATCCGCATGTAAAGAAACTACAATGGAATCAGGAACTAATTTCAGTCCTTTTCCGCCTTGATCAGATATTTCAAATATTTTATAGATAGAGTCAGCTGGATATACAGGTATCTGGGCATTCAAACGATAATTGACAATCTTGCCGATACCGGTTGTTATCTCACTGATATCAGGAATTTCTTTTTCAAAACCAGGTTCTTTGTCTTGTTTCATAACGAGTGTAATGCTTTCCTTTGGATTTTCATAAGATCCGTCTTTCTGTTTGGCTGGCAACACGTTCACGGATGTTGCTTTATACATTATTCCAGTATTATTTGGGTTTTCAGCTAAAACTAAATATCCTCCCCATCCGTTACCATTGATTGTAACATTTTTATTTCCGTCTGCAGTTGCGTCTTTTTTGTCTGCAAAGTTGATCTTTCCTTGATAATATGCAGCTGTCATCTTTTGCCAGAATGTATTTGCCTCTGCACTATTACTTCCCAATTTTTGAAAGGTATCGGTAACTTCCTTTGTACTTTTATCGATATATTGTGGGAATTTGTCTGAAACCCAATTCTTAACTGAATCATTCCATGTCAAAACCGGCATATTGAAATTGCCATCGGAATCCAAATTTAAATCTACTGTTTTCAACACTTCAACATGGGTTCCTTCCGTTAGATTCGTAACCGTAAAAGATTGTGAAAAGGAAGGATTTAAAGATCCTACAGCGATTGCTTCAATACCAGAGAAAATTAACATCGTAAGAATCATACAAAAAGATACTATAAAAGATAAAATTTTTTCTTTTTTCATTGTTCATACTCTCCTTTATGTGTACAATATCTGTACTTAATATTTTTTTCAAAAATCAACACATCCATAATGCAATGGGAACGATATACTTCATGAAAGAAACCATAACATGAACCATAGCAGGAAAAATAAGTTAAGTTCTGTAGAGAAAGTTAGGTCATACACAAACGCAGTGACAGTGTCATGGTGAAGTTCTCTCATTCCGTTCATGGTCGAAAAACAAGAAAATAAGTATTCCTTCAATCAAATCATATAACCCTCCAATAGCAGAGGACTATAAAGGGGCGCTTAGGTGTATTTGATATTTCATGAAGTACTGAAAGAAAAAATACAATCAATGCCTTCTATATGCTTTTTTCTTTTGTTATCCTCTATTCGTATGAAAAGAGTCATCAAGTTACCTAATAATCGGATTTAATAAATGTTTCATGATGAAAGAGGTAGTTTTCGTTTATTTATTATGATAATGTAGATTCCATAGAATGCTTGGATGGGGAATGGTTTCAAAATTTCTAACAGATTAAACCTATTTTCCATTGTAGAAGATAGCTACAATTCCTATTATCTGGTATTCTTTTGCGGAATCATTGTTAGCATATTACAGATCATAAACAAATACCTATGCATCACCTTTTCTTATCCCTCCTCTCATCCTAGCTTTTCAAGCTAGGATAACAATTAGTTATTCATAATGTTATACTTAATTAAACAGAGGTGAATAGCAGGTAAAATGTAAAAAAAACAGCGTAAAACACAAAAAAAAGAGACAATATAGCAAAAAAAATGCATGTCTCTAAATGTATAACATTATGAATATCTTGTTAAAGATTAGTCTACAATCATTAACATATATATAATAGCATATAATAGGAAATTATGTATATTTTATAATAAAATTCTGCAATTCAGACAAAAGGTATAGCGACAAAGGAAAGTAAGGGCTACATTATGAGTCAAGGAATGGTGATACTCTATGTTAGCGAAAAAAGACAAAGATAAAGCAATAGAATTGTTGAAGCAGGGTATAATTACAAATCTTTTAAATTATGTTCAAAATGGGCTGGACGGATTTTCATGACAGCTGGTATTCGGCTTCTGTTGTTATCAACATGTTATATATGCAAATCGCAATGACAAAGAGTATTCCATTTTCCTAGAAAGTTCCAAATGGATTTCAAACACTTGATGAAATGAGTGAAGAATATGTTAATCTCATGATGCAAAAAGGATTAGCTGATGCAAAAGCAGGAAGATCTTGTCCCGTAAATAGTGTGTTCAACGATTTAAGACAGAAAATAAATGATAAATAGATACGTATTTAGTTAACGTTACGAAATCTGCTGAAAATCAATTAAGAGAAATCAGAACTATATTGTAAACGGATTACAAGCACCTGATAGCGTAAACCGCTTCCTTGATTATTTGGAATAAGAGTTTCATTCATTATCACAATTGCCACAGCATATCGTTTAGTTGATGAGGAATCTTGGCATTTTAAGGTATTCATAAAATGGTAGTAAAAATTTTCATTGCATACTTTTGGACTAATGAAGAAAACATGATTGTTCATATAACTGGAATAGTTTATAAAAAAAGGGATCAAATAAAACAGCTTCTAAAAATGAATATGGAATAAGGCAGACAGGCATATCTGTCTTTTTGATACGAGGGGGATAAATTATGGAAGTATTTAAGATTTTTATTATAATTCTGTTTTGTATTTTCATATGAATTTTCATTTGATTCAGAAAAACAACTATGGAAGGGCTTATTGATACTGATAAAAAAGTGTATTAAAATACGTTTAAGCGAAGAACTATTTCATCAACTGAATGAAATGATTTCTCGCACATCTTTATCAAGAGAAAAATATTTGCGATGTTAGATTTCTGGTACCGTGCCAAAAAGAAAGGCCTTAAGAAAATTATATCAAAATTATATATGTCTTTTTGACTATCTCTTAAATGTCCGCAAAGCCTTATTTTATAGGCTCTACGGGCATTTGCTTTTGTGGTAAACCTCACATATCTAGGTCTATCTTCTTATATTTTCGCTATCAAACGTGGTTAAAATCGTGGTAAATACTTCTATGCAATTAGACGCTGAACCTCTGATTTTGCGGTATCTATGGACGCATGAGCGTACCAGTTCATTGTGATACTGATGTTTCGAATGCCCATGATATATGTAATGTCTTTGTTCATGTTCTTGCTTGCCAGCCTTGTGCAGAACGTATGGCGTAGCGTATGCGGTGTGATATGTGGCAAGGGATTGTCCTTGTG
>ENA-OQCK01001157-OQCK01001157.1-human-gut-metagenome-genome-assembly--contig:-NODE-1157-length-10500-cov-1.743179_pt1 | contig 10500 bp, 11 predicted proteins | sample MGYA00242498_ERZ504578 | MGnify/ENA primary metagenome ERZ504578 (study PRJEB26092, sample SAMD00036229) | human gut metagenome | host: Homo sapiens | study: EMG produced TPA metagenomics assembly of... | reverse complement strand
ATCGGGACCATGGAGGAGCGATACCGGCTTTCATGAGACAAGGATCGGCGTCCATATTCATCAATAAGGAAGCGAACGGTTTTCGCGACGATCCGCTGTACGGTTCCCCGCCAACCAGCATGAATGGCGGCCACCGTCTTTACATCGGGAGCATACAGCAGGACAGGGACACAATCAGCTGTTGAGACGGCAATGCAAACTCCCGGCACATTCGTCACCAGAGCATCTACACCGTGCATATAAAGCTGCTGTTCTTCCAATGGAAGGGAAAGAAAAAAAGGCTCGATCGAACGAATCTCCGCCCCGTGAACCTGGAAAGGCACGAAAATACGTTCGGAAGGAATTCCAAGCACATCTGAAAGAAGTTTCCGGTTCGCCCGGACAGCTTCCGGATTGTCCCCGCTGTATTCGCCGGGGTTAAAGGAAGCATATGCACCTTCGCTCACACCTCCTTGGCGGGTTGTCACAAAATGAGAGATGTTGCAATCCTCGCTTAATGCGGGAAATTGCAACATCTTCACTTTATCATTTGGAAATATCGTCATCTTCTGCGTCATCCCAATCTTCATATTCTTCATACTCTTCATCGTCGTCGGGATCATCTTCCTCAAGAGGAATAACAAAATCATCATCAAGCGAAAGTGCGCTTACATCGATGTTCTTATGTACAATACGCTCTACCTCATGGAACGTTTCCTTGTTCAGTTCCTTCCATAACAGGTCTTTCAATTCGGTGATCCCCATTCCGGTAACGGAAGAAATAAATACATAAGGAACGCCTTCCGGCAGATCTTCGGACAATGCTCGATCAACTCCTCATCCAGCATATCGCTCTTGGTAATAGCCAGAACACGACTTTTACCCTGCAAATCAGGATTATACTTGACCAGTTCGCCCAAAAGAATTTCGTATTCCTTCTTGATATCATCCGCATCGGCCGGCACCATAAACAGGAGTAACGAATTGCGTTCGATATGGCGCAAGAAGCGTAATCCCAACCCTTTACCTTCACTGGCACCTTCGATAATGCCAGGGATATCGGCCATAACGAACGAACGGTTGTCACGATAGCTTACTATCCCCAGATTCGGTTCGAGCGTCGTGAACGGATAATTGGCAATCTTCGGTTTGGCAGCCGAAACAACCGACAACAACGTCGACTTCCTGCATTCGGGAAACCGACCAGACCGACATCGGCCAGCAGTTTCAATTGCAAGATCACCATACGTTCCTGCGCCGGTTCGCCGGGTTGTGCATAACGGGGAGCCTGATTGGTCGACGTCTTGAAGTGGCAGTTACCCATCCTCACGCCCGCCTTTCAATAACATTACCTGCTGACCGTCCTCGGTCACATCACAGATAAACTCACCCGTATCGGCATCATACACGACTGTTCCGCAAGGGACCTCTATCACACGATCTTCACCGTCTTTCCCAAACTGCGTTTAGCACCGCCGCCTTCACCATTTGTCGCCATGATATGACGTTCATACTTCAGATGAAGAAGCGTCCAGTAATTCCGGTTTCCACGAAGATACACATGCCTCCTCGCCCTCCATCGCCCCCGTCGGGACCTCCTTTCGGAATGTATTTCTCGCGGCGAAAGTGAGAAGACCCTCTCCCGCCCTTACCTGAGCGGCAATAGATCTTGACATAATCTACAAAGTTTGATTCAGCCACTTTTACTTTTTAATTTATGATTTATGATTTATGATTTATGATTCATAACGACAAAGGATATAAATCATAAATCATAAATCATAAATCTCATTCATAAATCTATTACAAATTATTTACCGCTTCTTTGATACGTCCGAAAATTTCTTCGATTGTCCCCATACCTTTGATGGCAACATGTTTGCCTTCACCGATATAGTAATCAGCCAAAGGAGCAGTCTGTTTGTGATAAACATCCAGTCTTGACTTGATTGTTTCCAGATTATCATCCGAACGGCCTGAGACCTTACCACGTTCCAGCAGACGGTTGATCAGTTCTTCTTCTTCTACCTGAAGGTTCAGCATAACGGATACATCGGTTCCACGTTTGTTCAACATTTCTTTCAGTGCTTTTGCCTGCGGGATCGTACGGGGGAAACCGTCGAAGATGACACCTTTGGAGTTCACCTTGCTGTCCAAAACCTTAGCCAGCATGTCAACAATCAACTCATCCGGAACCAGTTGTCCTTTTTCGATATAATCTTTAGCAATCTTACCCAGCTCTGTCTCGTTCTTCATTTCAGAACGCAAAACATCACCTGTAGAGATATGGTCCAAACCATATTCTTTAATAATCAATTCGCTCTGTGTTCCCTTTCCTGAACCGGGAGCACCAAAAATAACAATGTTCAACATAAAAAGTAAACTTTTTAAATTGACAATTGACAATTGGCAATTGACAATTACTCGTCAACTATCCAACTATCCATCGCCTCTTATTATACATTAATCTAATAAATTTCCTCCTCTTCCCAAATTATCAATTATCCTATAGATATCCCGATAGCCCCGTCCCTGTTCATCATAATCCAGTCCGTAACCGACAATAAAGTCACTCGGAATCCGGATGCCGATATAATCAGGTTTCAGATCGCACTTCAACGAATCAGCTTGAACAGCATAGTCGCCAACTTAACATCGGCCGCCCCGTCCTTGCGAAGCTTATCCATAACATACTGCATCGTAAAGCCGGTATCGATGATATCCTCGATCAAGATCAAAGTCCTCCCTTTCACATCGGCCTGTACCGGCATAATCTCACGAACTACACCGGTCGTACTGGTCCCCTTGTAGGATGAATAGCGGGCAAAAGTGATTCATACGGCTCGTTCAACTGGCGCATCAACTCCGCAGTGAACATGAAAGCTCCGTTCAGAATCCCTACGAATAACGGATGTGTGCCTTCCACATCGGCACGAATACGTTCCGCCACTTTTGCTATCGCTTCTTTTATCTCCTCTTCCGGGATAAAGAGTTCAAATTCTTTGTCTTTTAATCGGATTCTATCCATATTCCGTCTGATTTTCGAGGGGACAAATGTACAACTTTTCGGGTAAGCACAAACAATGTATAACATCTGTATCCAATTCAACTTCAAGAAAACGTTGAAAGATTCGTTCCAACGCATCCATCTGTTTCACAAATTCGGATGAAACTGATTGTCGTTTAATTTCCTCAAACATCTCTTGATATTGCTCCAAACGTTTTATTGGGAATGCATTTCCGTGCCAAGCTGCCGGCATAACGCAAACGGTAAAGGTCAAGCACCAAATCAGAAAGCAATTGAGCTCTCTCATCCTCCTGTGACAAACTATCCAAAAGAACCGGTGGCAAATCATTCGGAACAAACCGAGTACGCACCAAATCTTTGAACTGCCAGTCACAAAACTCGGCATAACTTTTAGAATTTAAAGCTTCTTTGCTCCATATTGGTTTTTGCCAGATGACAGGGTATACGCATATTCCTTTTCATACAAAGGAAACAGGCTGTTAAAACCCGGCACGCTATCAAGTAAAACCGTCGATACCTCAAAAGTGTTCGTATCCTTTATCGTTAAGATCTTGTAAGCAGGCACGCAAGTGGCAATGGATGGAACTTGGATATTGTACAAACGACTGCCGTCTTTCCCAACTTTCACCCCTGTATTATTCACATGCATATGCCCCGCCACATGAATACGAATACCGGCTTCCCAAAATGCTTCCGCAATGCTGTCAGCAGGCACACGGCTGAGATCGAATTTGTTTTTACCCCAATAAGCTTCAATCAACGGAGAAGCCCCCCTGTTGAAATCGACAAGTGGATAATGGCAGAAAGCAACCAAGGTTTTGTTCCTATGTTTAGCTTCTTCGGCAACATTCCTCACCCATGGCAACAAAAACGGTTTGTGCTTCAAGACATTGTTATACCCCGAACCAGCACCCTGATATTGCTGCTTTCCGTTTTTCACACCGTCAGGCAGATAGACGCTCCCGTCGATAGCCAGCAACCAAAGCCCTTTAACCGGCTCCACCAAATAGCTTGCATCGTTGGCTACAAGCGAATCACAAAGAAGATAGCAACGCTTATCTATCGGACTTTCTGCTAAAGCCCGTTGATAGTCGTAGGTGTCATATGTATAAGAGCAGAAAGGACTCTCCCAGTAATAATAAGCAGACTGAGGGAAATAGCCGAACCGGGCATAGCAAGCCATTTCTTCCCGATAACCGGCACTACGAAGCAAAGTATCTACCACCATGCCCTTGCCTCCCAACGAGACATCGCTTGTCAATGCGGTCGTCTGCCCGGTAGGAGTCAAGAAATCGTGCCTCGTGCATTCCGTACCAAACGGGCGCAACGGATCATGGTTACCTGTGGTCACAAAGAAAGAAACCCCATGGCGGCAAGCATATTCATCGAGTATGCGTTTCACCGCCTCCTGGTTGACCAACTGCCCGTCATCCGTCAAGTCGCCCGGAAGCACCACCAATGAAATGCCCCGTTTCACCACATCCTCAAGAGCAGCGATCAAGGCAAAATAATTCTCATTGAACAGCCGGTAGATTGTACTTGCACTTCCATAGAGCGGACCAGTTCAGGATGCCCCACAACATCCTGTATATGCGCATCAGCAATAAAAGCAATGCGTTGAAAGTTTTCACAGGCGGCCTGTGTTCGAGGGCCACCCGCCATACAGACCAATAGCAAAAATGGGAATATAATTCTTTTCAGTTCCATAAGCTGCTTCTTAAAAACAAATTTCCCAACGGAAAAATTCCAATGGGAAATTTGGATTAAAACAGGATCCACATCAATTTCACCCCATCAATAACCAGGATTCTGTTTCCAGTTCGTATTCTCGTTCAGCACATTTTGCGGAACAGGAAAGATTCGCCGGCTTTTGTCAAAATTAGCATTCGGGAAATTCTTCTTATGAAAGCCGTACTCGCTTTCGAATGTTCCAAAACGTATCATATCGTTCCGTCGCCAACTTCATCAAAAATTCCCGTCCACGTTCGTCAAGCAGTTCTTGCAATGACGGAGCATGGCCAAGCAATGGAGCATTCACATAGCTTCTTATCTGGTTGAACAGCAATTGGGGCGTATCTCCATTTGTCGCCTCTGCCCCACGCAAAATGGCTTCCGCTTTGGTCAACAGGATATCCGCATAACGGAATATAGGCACATCATTGCTTTGGTTACGGCTATACAACGAATATTCGGAAGGATTCGGATAGAACTTTATCGAGCGCCAGCCCTGTCGCCATCCGTTTGCATCCGCACCCGCAGTTCAAACTGTTCCTCTCCGCCGGCTTTGAGTGTTATCTCCTTGGTAAATTCAAGTTGTTCTCCTTTATACATATAAGGTTCATCGGTAGCTTCACCGCTCAAAGGATCATGCACAAATACTTTTCCTCCAAGTACGGCATTATTCCGGTCATCATCCTCAAGGCTGAAAAGTGAGGCAAATTCAGGATTCATGGCCACTATTCCGGCACATGAGTTCTTCATCGAGCCACCGTAATACCCGACAGGAGTTCCATCGTCTATCTTTCGGAACGAACGATAACGTCCATAAAGCAACCCCTGCGCACTGACACAGTCATAAGGCATCGCATAGATGAAATCAGAAATATGCACACCGTTATCATACAAGAACTTTTCACGATAAGCATCCTCCAAATTAAAAAGACCGCTATTAATGATATCATCACAATACTTCACGCAATCATTCAATTTCGTGTTTGTGGCCGTAGCTGCTTCGTATGTTGTCACATCACCACACGTATAGACTGCCCAATTTATATATAATTTCACAAGCAATGCTTCCGCCATCCATTTATTCGGCTTCCCGTAGGTCGCAGCATTATTCGCTTCCGAGAGGGAAGGAATGCTTTGCAGTAATTCACTTTCGATAAACTCGGCCACCTCTTTGCGGGGCTTGCGCTCGATGACCTCTCCTTCGTCATACAACTTGTCAAGGATGGGGACGTCACCATAGCTATCCATCAGGATAAAATGGTAAAATGCTCTCATCACACGGGCATTGGCTATGTAGGAAAGCGTCAGTTCGTCCGATGATTCGCCGAACTCATCGATCGCCTTATTGCATTTGGTTATACCGCTTGCCAAATCAGGCCAATAATTCAGTGGGCCGTCCTCTGCCTTGAAATTATGTAATGTCGGATTCACATTTTCCGCACCATCATAATAGTCACCATCAAAACTCAAACCGGAAGCTTCATCAGAAGCAAATGCCTGATAACGGTTATAATTGTTGCCCAAAGCATTACGGAAAGCATAATAAACATCTGCCATTTTCGCTTCGAGAGCAACTTCCGACTCGGTAGGATATTCTGTGTATTTTGACTTCACATCAACATCGAGGTCGGTACAACTTGTCGCCATAACCACAACAGCTACAGCAAATATCGTTCTTATCATATAATGTTTCATTTCCTTGATTACTCTTGTTGTTTTAGAAATTAAGTTTCATTCCCAACATAAATGTGCGGGTATGAGGATAATAGTTGTCACGCACTTGTATTCCCGGAGTCAAGCCGCCAAGTTCCACTTCCGGATCAGTACCTTTATAGCCGCTGATGGTGAACACGTTGTTGCAAGTGGCATAAAGAGACAGATTGCTAACCCAATCACCCATTTTCCCGAAATTATAAGACAGTGTCAATGTAGAAAGCCTCATGTAACTTCCGTTTTCCAGATACCTGTCCGAAGGATATTGGGCGTTCACGTCTCCATATTTCTGATCGGTCAATGCTTCCTTCAACACATTCTTCCCTTGTGAGATAAGATTGACAGAATTATACTGTGCACGCAAGGCATTGAAGATCTTATTACCAACAGTGCCTTGGAAAAACATGTTGAGCGACCAGTTTTTATAGGTCAACGTATTATTCCAGCCATACGTCAGTTTAGGCTGTGCACTCCCGGTCTTTGTCTGATCGGTTTCTTTGGGAGACGTTGTCGTTTCGCCTGTACGCTCGCCTGTTTCCGGATCATGGACATAGAATTGGGAGACTCCATTCTCATCGTAACCAGCCCATTCGTATGTATAGAACTGGCCGATCGGACATCCCTCCATAATGCGTTGCAGGTTCACACCGCTATTTCCAGCAATACCCGCGTCTGCCTGTGGAATATAGTTCACCGAATAGATCTGGTTAGAGAGTTTTTCAACGCGGTTCTTATTGTGCGAGAGATTCAACGTTGTGCTCCAAGAAAAATCTTTTGCCTGCACAGGAACAGCGTTGATGGTCAACTCAATCCCCTTATTACTAATATCGCCCACATTGGCAGTCATCGTGCCATACGGATAACGGTTGGTTGAAACCGGATAATAATAGATGAGGTCCGAAGTACGTTTATCATAATATTCGACCGTACCGTTCAAGCGGTTTTTGAAAAAGCCGAAGTCTATGCCGGCATTGAACATACCTGTACGTTCCCATTTCAAGTCCGGATTCGAGTTGTTGTTCGCCCCCAAGGTGTGCATATTGGAAGTGACTCCGTTGGCATCGGTGTACTGGAACCATCCGGTCACACCGTAAGTAGGCAGGGCCGTGTAAGCATCGAAACCAAGCGAATTACCGCTTACACCATAGCCGACACGCAACTTCAGATCATCAAATACATCAAGATCCTTGATAAAACGTTCTTCACCAAGCCGCCAGGCAGCCGAGAAAGAAGGGAATGTCGCCCAACGGTTGTTTTTACCAAATGCAGAAGAACCGTCCCGGCGGAGGGTTGCCTGCAAATTATATTTGCTATCGAATGAATAATTTACACGCCCATAAAACGAGATCATACGAAGAGTCGACTCCGCCCCGCTTTCCACACCGTCCATGCCATCGATAGTATTGGCGTAACTAAGATTATGATATTTAACATCGTCATTGTAAAAGTTCTTTACAGTCACCCCAAAACCGTCGTCACTATTGGATTCTTCCCAAGAGTAACCGACCATTATGCCCAGACGATGTTTATCGGCCATGGTTGTCTGATAATTTCCGTACGTTTCAAACACTGTTTTATTACCCATATAGGTATTACGTGTCGCTTCTCCATTACTGTTAACGATCTGTGATTTAGTGGAATGATAAATATTAGACGTATTCTGGTCCGTCATATACGAGAAATCTGCACTCCAAGTAAGCCCCTCGATAATCTTCAGATCCGCCTTGCCGGTCAACTGCATCCGTTTATAGATGTTCTTCTCCGTATCTTCGTTGATCATTGACAAGGGATTGTAATATTGTGACACGCTGTTCGATCTGAACCACGAACCGTCTTCATTCCGGATCGGTTGCGTAGGAGAATAATAGATCATCGCATCCGCCACGCTCGCGCCGGATGAACCTTCCGGCACCTCGTTACTCGTTGTTTGGCTGGCATTTACGCAAGAGAAAGCGTAAGGTGATCTTTAAACACTGTGGACTGGGCCAAGCTCTTGCCGTGAAACGTTCCATATCAGTGCCTCGGATAACACCTTCATGGTTAAGGTAATTCAAGCTGACATTATAGTTCGACTTGTCATTTCCTCCACTGACGGCAATGTTATGGTTGTGCGAGATGCCGGTTCGTTCAACCTCTTTCTGCCAATCCGTATCGGCTCCTTTATCGGAACTCAATTCGAAATTATTGGCGACAGCATAATTGCGCAAATCGGAAGCAGTCGCAAGATCAAGGTCCTTACTCACGTTCTCAACTGCCACATAGCCGTTATAGCTCACATGCGCAACGCCTTTCTTTCCTTTTTTCGTCGTAATGATGATAACGCCATTGGCTGCTTTAGAACCATAAATAGCCGTTGCAGTGGCATCGCGCAACACATCGATGCTCTCGATATCATCGGCAGAGACAAGTGAAAGATCTACGCCAGGTATTCCATCTACTATATAATAAGGGGACTGAGCATCCCCCGTACGCAATGTCGAAGCCCCGCGAAGCGTGATGGAGGGAGTCGCATTAGGATTACCACTGGTCGTGACCACAAGCCCCGGCACTTTTCCTTGCAACATCTGTCCGGGAGAAGTCATCACTCCAACGTTCAAGTCATCAGACTTAATGGTCGTGATAGAACTGGTCACATCCTTGCGCTGCATGCTCCCATAGCCAACAACGACAACCTCGCCCAACACCTGGCTGTCTTCAATGAGGACAACCGACATAACAGGCTTTACTTTCATCTCTTGGGTTACATAACCGACATACGAGAATCGTAACGTGGCATCAGGATGGGTGCTGATCGTATAGTTACCATCGATATCGGTTACAGTTCCGTTATTCGTACCTATCTCGACAATACTCACGCCTACAAGAGGCTCACCTCCGACATCTTTAACCGTACCGGCAATTTGTTTTTGTGCGAATGCCATCACACTTACAAATAGAAAGGAAACGAATATAACCATTCGCATACAACTTCTACTAACTGTTTTTTGTCTGTGCATAACTTTTCTCAAATAATTGGAATTTCTATTTTTTTGCAAAGGAAGAATAAGTGTATTTCCGATCACTTACAAAAGCATTAAAAAGATATTACAATAACAACAAGAAATGTACAACTTTTTCGGGTAAGCACAAACAATGTGATCGATCAGGAGTCCTTTAATTTGTAAAATATAAAGACCGGATTGCTTTCTTCCCCTAAGTTTTTCAATTGTTCAGGGATTAAAATCGAACGGATATTCTTATAATAATCAAGCTCTGCCGATGTTATGACCTGTACCAGGTCATTCCCTGTCATATTTCCCCAGACCGGGAATCCCTGATAGCTTCTTGTCCCTAAAAGACCATGCTGCAAAGTCGTAGCCGCCAATTCCTTGAGTGAAGCAGGTTGTTCGCATTTTTCCACCAACGCTTCACCAGTTTTCTTATCTACCGAAGCGACATAATGCCCGTCGTTATTCCTCAGGCGGAAATAATATCGACGGGGTGTTTCAAAGAGATCGGAAACAAAGTAATCTTTGCCATTTCCAAAGTTTTTCAGGCTATTAAAATTCGTCACATCGAGCGAATTGATCATTTCCTCATCCGAGTTACGCAAACTCAGGACACAAGCGGGCGAAATCTTATCGTCCGACAACCTGAACACGGTATCGTTACTACCGGTTTTGAACAACACAGATTGCTGCCGACCGGAATAGCCTGCTGCGATCCGAACCGTCAAACCTGACTTATCATTGAAACCAAAGGAGATGAAAAATCATTCTTCATCGTAATCGTATCTCCCTTTTCCGTAAAAAGGCCGATACCGAAACTACCGTTCTGGAAAGGTACATAAGGCATAGATACGGCCGCCAAGTGTCCCAGACCGAGCTTATACTGGAAATAATCTGATAATCATGAGTGAAATGCTGCACAGGTTCGCCGTCCAACGTATAGACCTCTACCCGATCCGTACTGAATAAATAGAGACGATCGTTCTTTTCATCCGCCTGCATACTGGCAACGAAACCGCTAAACTCTCCAGGTCCCTGTCCGAACGGAATCAATGTCTTTAT
>ENA-OQCK01001155-OQCK01001155.1-human-gut-metagenome-genome-assembly--contig:-NODE-1155-length-10505-cov-2.666988_pt1 | contig 10505 bp, 12 predicted proteins | sample MGYA00242498_ERZ504578 | MGnify/ENA primary metagenome ERZ504578 (study PRJEB26092, sample SAMD00036229) | human gut metagenome | host: Homo sapiens | study: EMG produced TPA metagenomics assembly of... | reverse complement strand
TGGAGAACAGGGGCGCTATCTGGCGTTATCCGCTACCTTCACGACCGTATTTGCGGCTTTCGGCTATCTGATCGGCGGGTTTGCCGGTGTCGTTTCCATTCCGTTGACCTTTGCATTGCAAAGCGGTGTCCTCATTCTGTGCGGTATGCTGTTTGCGATATGTCTGCGAGAGGATAGGGAGGTAACAGGCAAGTCTGTCAGCATATGGAAGGAAGCAAATCCGTTTCAGGCATTTCTGGATGCCCGTCGCTTTATGACGCTGACATTCGCTGTTTTATTCTTTGCGGTTTTTCTGACCTCAACGGCAACAACGGCATATGATCAGAATTTCAATTATTTTATTAAGGATCAATTTCATTTCAATTCCTCTTATAACGGTATGCTGAAGGCCGTGGTCGGCTTTATATCGCTGTTTGCCAATACTACGATCTGTGTATGGATCATGAAGAGAACCAACGTTAAGAAATCTGTCATCTATGTGCTGGGAGGAGCCGGTGTCACGCTGATCGCCATAACGATGCTGGAGGATATTCTGCCGTTTATCCTTATCAATATCATCTTCTTTGCATTAAATGCTATTTATATCCCTTTACTGCAGGATCTTTGTGCTTCGGCATCCAGTGCTGAGCACAGCAGCATGGTCATGGGCTTTTACAATGCGATGAAAGTCTGGGGATGATTGCAGGGGCATTGTTCGCAGGATTTATCTATGCAGCGGGACCACGGTTATCCTTTTTGTATGCGGGTATCTTCTTTCTGATTTCCATGCTGGCAGCTATATGGTATTACAGGCGCTCCGGACGAAATCGTGAGAATGCATAATAGCAGAGGAATAATCAGGTTAAGGGAAAAAAGGCCATTACGGTCTTTATGAGAGAATGGAGAAAACAAATGGTACTTTTGATTGTGGATACGCAGACAATGATTATGAATGAAGCATTATATGAATTTCAGCTTCTTGAAAGTCGCATAAAAACATTGATAGCGCAAGCCAGAAGGCATGGTGTCGAGGTGGTGTATGTTCGTCACGATGATGGTGCTGAAAATGCGTTGACAAAGGGTGCACAGGGCTTTGACATATACGATGAATTCAAGCCGCTTTGCGGAGAAAAAATAGTTGATAAGAATGTAAACAGCGCTTTTAAAGACACAGGACTGACGGAATATTTAAGAGATAAAGGAGAGGATACAATCATGATTGCAGGATTGCAGACAGAGTATTGTATCAATGCAACGATCATATGCGGATTTGAACATGGATTTCACATGATTGTTCCTGCTTACACAAACAGCACGGTGGATAACGATTATATGTCGGCAAAGAAAACCTATGATTATTACAATAATTTTATTTGGAAGAACCGATATGCGTCATGCGTACCTTTTGAAAGGGCATTGGAAATGATCAAGCAGAATATGCTTTGCAGGTAGCAGGGAAGAAGTGGCGTGAATGAGGGCTTAAAACACGAGGCGATGCAAGGGAAAGACAATCGTCTCAGGCCTGCCGTGATAAGGCGTTACCTCCCGGATGCATGGACAAGTCCGTTTGTATATATCAAAGAAAGGGAAGCTGAAAATGAAAGAGAAAGTATTTTACAGAATCATAATGGCAGCCGCATTTGTATTAACTGTATGCAGTCTGCTTACACACAACGATTGGATTCTGCTTCTTACTGGCATATTCATGGCATGCTGTGTCATCATTACATTTATCAAAAAAGTGATACGACTCTCAGTTGTTTAGGACTCAATTTCGTTTTGATGAAGAAGACAGTATTTCAATTGGCAGAGATGGAAGGACAACATGCTGTATGTACGTTTTAGCTTAATGCTTGCAGCGGCAGTCTGCTTTGCTATGGATATGTCCTTGAGAAACCTCTGTACGTATACAGGTCTTTTACATAGCAGATCGTGTGTGGGATAATGAAGTGGAAACGTAGTTGCATATAGAAAAACAGAATGGCAGAGGTCATTCTGTTTTTGATTCGGACACGGGTTGTCCTGCATATGTATGCAGCAGTCTACACATGGTTGTAAGAATTTTCTGTGCATGCATTAGCTGTAACGTGTCTCCTGTGACATGACAGGCTAAGGTACAGGTATCCTTCCATGTAGAGACGGATATCTGAAAGGACGGGTATATGCGGGCTCTGCCCAGAAGATACAGCTGCGTAATCGTGCAGTCGTCAAAATAGATGGATGCCGCATCGATCTTTCCCAGATTTGTGTAGGAGATTTCCGGTGAGTGAAAGCCTGCTTTTGCGACAGCTTTTGTGACGGCAAGAGGAAGGTGCTTCATAATCGGATGTAACAGCTGTATGGTATGCAGGTCAGAACAGCGTGCCTTTTCCTCCTGCATTTGTTGATGGACATCCGCAAGCAGCTCCCGCCAGTCGCGATGATCCAGACCATGCAGTGTTACCTGAAAATCTCCAACGAAATTTGCAATGGACCAGCTTGGCTTTTTCTGCAGATAGGAACGAAGATTTACCGGACAGGGAATTGTCACGGCATTCGCTGCGGAGATGCTGTGCAGTGTCTGGGCATAGGCACATAGCAGAACATCGTTCACTGTACAGGCAGATGGACAAATTTGCTGTAACAGCTTTCGTGGAATGCTTTGATGCAGCTCGCTGGTATGCAGGGGATGGGGAGCAAAAGGAAGTGCGGCAGGAATTGTTTTTCTTCTTTTGGTTTTTATTTTTTTCAGCTTTATGATCGGAAGGGATTCGGGGGTTCGGCAGTTTTGAAAGGAGACAGTCTCCTGGCGATAACAGGCTGTCAGCAGTCGAAGGATTTGTGTAGCTCCATCCCCGTCACACAGAATATGACTGTATCCGATGCATACAAGGTCCTGCTGTTCTTTATGTATAATCTGTATGCAGAGCTGTGCATGGTGCTCAATGTCCCAGCTTGAAAAGTCAAAGTCTTCAACCTCCTGAATCATAGAAAAAGTATCGTCCTTCTGTTTCCTCCAGCAGTTATGCTTTTTATCATAGCGTAAAGCAAGCTCGGGCAGAAACGCTATACACTGACTAACTGCATCCTTTAATCTTTCCATACAGATATGGGGCTGTATCGTCAGCTTCAGAAATAAAACAGGCTGCTCAGGTAGCGTAAGTGCCTCCAGCAAATCCAGCATACCGGCAGAATATTTCATGACAGCACTTCCTTTCCATTTTTTTCTTTATCATAACATTGAGCTAAAAAATGTCAAGAGAGGACGATCTGTATGAAAAAGGGAAATACATGGAGTGGCTCAACACGCGCAGGGTATAGCCTTCTTTTGTAGGATGCAAAAGTTTTATAGCAAGCAGCAGATACATTCTTGTGCAGCATAGGATGCTGAATCAAATAACCATAAACTTTCCTTCGATTTACAGCTCTTTACCGTTTGTCTTAATGACATGCTGATACCAATAGAAGGAATCCTTTTTCAATCGTTTCCCGCTTCCTTTGCCATAATCATCCAGATCCACATAGATATAACCATAGCGCTTACTCATCTCCGCACTGGATGAGGATACCATATCAATCGGTGCCCAGCTCAGATATGCCAGAATATCAACACCATCCTTTCTGCATTCCTGTACCTGTATGATATGCTGACGGAGGTATTCAATACGGTATGTATCGTGTATCCCTCCATCCTCTTCAACAACATCCAAGGCTCCCAAGCCGTTTTCCGCTATCATCAAAGGCTTTTCATAACGATCCCAGTATTGAGGATGTGCTTGCCTTGACAAGAGAGTATGTCCGTATGATTGATAGTCTGTATATGATTGATCTTTCCGCAAACACCTTTATCACACCGTTTGCCCTGCATCTGAAAAATCTGATCTTTCGTGCAAAAACAGGGCGGTCCACAAAGAATCCAATGACGCAGGCGATTAAGAACAATAGTCCGATCGTATTTGATATTGCTATTTATATTGCACTGGATTTGATGGATCGTTATCATTTTATGGTGAATGAGGATGAAACTGCATTTCTTGCGATTCATATCGGTGCTGAGATAGAGAGGCAGTCAGCAAACATATATAAAATACCGGCGATTTTGATATGCCCGGATTATCATGATATGGCATCGGGAATCTTAAATACCATGATGATGAATTTTGGTAATCAGCTGAATCTGATCGGCTCTGTGACGGATGAAACCCAATGCAGGGAAAAGCTGCGGGAGCAAAGAATTGCAATCGTGTTCTCGACAATTCCGCTAACACAGCACGCATATTACGCAAATTCAAAGGTGGTGCAAATATCTCCGATCAATCTTACATCACAGTTCGATCGGATACAGTCTGTTATTTCAAAAGAGCTGGAGGAGGAAAAGAATCAGAAGCTATGTGTTGATTTTCATACCTTTTTTGAAAAAGACCTGTTTCTGTATGAGCCGGCAACTGCATCAAGGGAACAGATCCTGCAACTTTTATGTGCAGCACTGACAGAAAAGAAGTATGTAAACTCTGATTTTTATGATAACGTGTGCCGAAGGGAAAATGCCGCAACAACCGCGTTTGGGGGGATAGCAATTCCACATGCGGTTGAAATGGATGCCATGAAGACAAGCATTGCTGTAGCGATATCAAAAAACGGAATTCAGTGGGGGTCCAATACGGTGTATATTATCTTTTTGCTGGCGATAAACAAAGCAGATAAGCGGGAATTCAGAAGTATTTATGAATCCCTGATTTCTCTGTTCAGTGAACCGGCTATGATGCCGCTCATACGAAGCTGTACGGGTTTTCAGGATTTTGAAAAAATGATCTACAGCAGTATTCATCCGGAGAAATATCCGTAGAAGTAAGAATATTATAAAATCGGTTCTGGCTTTCTTTTATTGGACATGGTCAAGGGAGCAGAAACATGAACCAAGGCAGAAGGCTTCAGCCTTGTGTTTTCATTTTTTTCCTGTATTGCAGAGGGGAGCATCCCTTCTGCTTTTTAAACGCCCGTGAGAAATAGTTGGAGTCATTGAATCCGGACAGCTGCGAAATTTCCGAAACGGAATAAGAGCCGTTCATGAGAAAGCCGATACTTTTCTCAATTCGAAATTCCAGAATAAACTCAAATAGAGACTGATGCATATAGCTCTTAAAGATTCTGCAGCATTCGTTTTTACAGACATGAATCTGACCTGCAATATCATGCAGGGTGAGCTCGCGGTTGTAATTGTTTTCCACATACAGCAGAATGGTACGGATTCTATCGTAATTCAACATATCAGAGGTTGAAAGCTTGCGTGCAGGATGCATATGGAGATGCAGTGTTTCTAATATCGTATAAAGCTCCATCAGGATTGCCAGTTCATAGGCATCCGCTTTTTCCTCATCGTATAGAGCAATGTGCTGAATAGCGGCAGTAATAGCAGAATGCCATGGTGCACTGCCGTTAAAACAGAAGGAGGAAAGGGAGAGGTCATTCACAAGCGGCTTCACATATTTCCTGTGTATCAGACTCCCTTCAAATCCGGACAGAAGTCTGGAATCGAAGGTTACGGAAATATAGGTGCAATCCTGCTCATGATACATGGTACCCGCATGCAGGCATTTGCATTGCAGAACAAAGCATCCCCTTTTTTGACATGGTATTCCTGATGATTGATTCTGTACAGCATTTCTCCGCTGGTAATCAGTGTCATTTCAATTTCCGGGTGCCAGTGCCAGAGAAAAGAACCGGAATCGTAAGCGGTTATTTTCTCATAGCTGACCAGCAAAGGGAATGTGTGACTTCCATGTGCCTTTATTTCTTTTTTTGTTTCATCCGTTATAATCTGCATATCTGCCTCCGGTATTGATTATGATTATATTCTATCATACTATAAAATCCTGTTTTTTGCGCATTTGATATCAAAAATAAGGGGATATTCTTAAAATAATGCTGTTTTTTATCAAGATAGTTAAGGTCTGTGCGGTTAGGAAAGCTTATGATGTATATGAGGAGTAACCGTTTTCATGCTTTTGTACAGCAGCAGGCGTAACAGATTTGACAAGGCGTTCATCTTTTGATGAAAGCTAAGGTCAGCGTATGTTGTCAAACAGATACAATTCCGTTGTTGGCTGCAGAAGCATGGATATGCGCAAGCTGTTCACACTTCAAGAAAGGTGTGGTGCTGCGAGTCTCTCAGCAATAAAAAAGCACTATGCCTGCTCATAAAAGGCTGTATATCTGAGCAGGGACTAAATCAGGAGGATACTTCATGAAAAAACGATTGATTAAAGAATTTACAGATATATTCGAGGTATCGGGTGAGGCATTGTTCTTTTCCCCGGGACGTGTAAATCTGATTGGAGAGCATACAGACTATAACGCGGCATGGTGTTTCCATGTGCCATCACGTTTGGTACCTATGCTGTTGTCTCGAAACGAACAGATTCCTGTATGCGTTTATTTTCCAATAATTTTAAAGAGAAAGGGATTATTGACGTTGCATTGCAAACGCTGCACTATGATAAGAAGGATGACTGGGCGAATTATGTAAAAGGCGTCCTGTACTTCCTGCAGCAGGAAGGCTTTGAAATTCCATGTGGTTTAAACATACTGATTGAAGGCAACATACCAAACGGGGCAGGGCTTTCCTCCAGTGCATCGCTGGAGGTCCTAACTGGAACAATTCTGAAAGAAACCTTTCAGCTTCCCATCAGTAAGCTGGATATTATCAAGCTGTCGCAAAAAGCAGAGAATCAGTTTGTCGGCATGAACTGTGGTATCATGGATCAGTTTATCATCGGAATGGGGAAAAAGGATCATGCGATCGCACTGGATACCGGCACATTGGAATATACCTATGCACCCGTTCAGCTAAAACAGGCTAGTATCGTTATCATGAATACCAACAAGCAGCGCGGACTGACGGATTCCAAGTATAACGAACGACGTGCTGAGTGTGAGCATGCGCTTTCCCAGCTCCAAACGGTTGTGAAGATTAAAAATTTATGTGATCTGAAGGAAACGGAATTTGAGAAGGTGCAGCACATCATCACCAGTCCGGTGGAAAGAAAGCGTGCCCGTCATGCTGTGCTGGAAAACATACGTGTGAAAAAAGCGATAGCGGCATTGGAAAAAAACGATATTGAAGAATTTGGTGCTTTGATGAATGCCTCTCATATCTCCCTGCGTGATGATTATGAGGTTACCGGGATAGAACTGGATACGCTTGTGGAAAGTGCATGGAACCAGTCAGGGACAATCGGGGCACGGATGACAGGTGCAGGATTTGGAGGCTGTGCGATTGCAATTGTCAGAAATGATGATATTGAGGACTTCACATCTGCAGTGCGCAAAGAGTATACACAGGCAATCGGATATGAACCGGATTTCTATATCGCATCCATTGGTGACGGTGCAGGGAAACTGGCGGAGCTGTGAAGGCTGAGATTACGTTTTGCTGAGGAATGGTACAGAATGCAATGTCATGTAAAACGGGGTGGAAAGTTTTTAGAAACATCTGACTGTATTCCTGGGGACATCCTTTGCTGCATGCATATATGGAAAATCATTTGAAACAGGTACTGAAGGCTGCGGGTCTATGAACTGTACGTTTGCTTCGATTGTGTAGGAAGGTGCAATGCAGCAATATGCACATGGATATCACTGCATTTGTCCTTTTATATTTGTGTCTGCGCAATATGCGAAAAAGAAATGGAGTAAATCATGAAAAAAAAGGTTGCAGAATTTTCACAAGGTGCTGTTTATGCATATACAATTCAGAATGAGGCTATACATATGACAGCCTTGAATTTCGGTGCTGTGATTACGGAGTTGAAAACCTCGGATCGAAGCGGCAATATGGAGAATGTGGTCGCTGCTTTTTCCGATATCATGGACTATGAGCGACAGCAGGGGCCGTATCTGAATGCAGTCGTCGCACCGGTGGCAGGAAGAATCGCCTATGGCAGCTATTCAATGGAGAACACCGTTCATCAGCTTTCAATCAATAACGCTGTCATCATCTGCATGGTGGTACGGGTGGTATATCCAGACAGTTGTTTCATGTTGAAGAGGAGGAACAGGCACTGCATTTTCATCTGGAATGCCGTCATGACATGGACGGATTTCCACAGGGTACCTACCGCTATGATATATGGTATCGGCTCAGTGGAAACAATCTGATAATAGAATATCACGGTACACCTCCGCAGAAATCGCTGATGAATATGACTTCCCATATGTATTTCAATCTGTCGGGAAATTTGCGGGAATCCATATTGCAGCATGACCTGCGTATTGACAGTGTGGAAAAACTGAAAATTCATCCGGATGGACATCCGTTTGAAAAAGAGAAAATTGAAGCCGGAAGTGCCTTTGATTTCCGAAATCTGACACCGATACAAAAGCGCTACGAGCTTGGCCATCCCGAGTTTCAATATACCAGAGCATATGATACGCCGTTTTTGCTGGGGCCTAACGGCATCACCTTATATCATGCAGGAAGTGGAAGACGTCTGGATATGACTACTGATGCGCCTTCTCTGGTTTTGTATAGTGCAAATTATTTTGATGATGAGAATCTTGTATTGAATCATCATCGAAGGGGAGAGGCATTTATCGCTCTGGCACTGGAAACACAGGACCTGCCAAACGGTGTAAATATCAGGAATGCCGAAGTGCATCCATTTTATGATGCACGGCATCCGTATAAGCAGAAAACGGTATATACCTTTTCTCATATGTAAAGCTGGTCAACCATCGGCATCAAAATTTGAAAGCAATAGAGATATCGTGTATCCTTCTTTAAAATATCGGACAGATATAGAGGAAGGCATAGGGCTTTCTTTGAATGCAGATGCTCATACAGGCAGTACTGGCGAAGAAGAAAAACGTGCAGGAAACATAAGAATGCTTCAACAACTTGCTTTATCGCAATAAATATGGAACAGCTTGCATTCCACAGGCTGTTCTTTTATACAGAATCTGTGAAACTGCATGATCTGTCAACTTCTTTGATGGCTTTTATTGAAATTTCTGAATATTTAGGTAATTCATAAAAGAAAAGCAGACAGGTCTTCTTGTATAAAAGACACTCAGAAACTGGAGAATAAGCGGCTATCGTATGGTGATTGCATTCGCAGATTAAAAGGGTACTGGCGCTTAAAAGGTAATGAAGCATATAAAATCGTCCGGTAAGATGATGCAGACAAGGGGGAGGCATCATAGTAAGGAAAAACGAAATGAAATTTCATAGGGAAAATATGTTTTTAAGGTAGACAAAATAAAGATTTTAGTGTATTATTGTAGGGCACTCAATCATGCAGGAGTGGTGGAACGGCAGACACGCTGTCTTCAGGCGGCAGTGCGAGCAATCGCGTGAGAGTTCAAATCTCTTCTCCTGCACCATGATAAGCACAAAAGCGCTCTATATCAGCGCTTTTTTTGTTTTATAGGATAATAGTAAATAAATACACAGTATCGTGTATATCGGATATACATATAGCCGCAGTTGCTGTAGCTTACTTTTTCTCATGTCAGTATCTTTCCTCTCCCGCAATATTCCATATAGATACTGCAGGAGGAAAAGAAAATCCTGCGGCAGAATATGACAACAGAACGCTGTGTTCTTGCAGCACATGAAATTGATGAAACATTGCAGGTAGGGAATATGCAGAGCAAGCAGGTGTATTATTCGAAAACCTGCAGTCCACAGGATAATCTGCAGCAGCTTTTTGATACCGGTATGGATTTACTGTTTCCGGATGTGCAGTGCAAGGGAGAATATCCATACTATATGAAACGCTTTTTTGAACAGAATAACGTTGTTCTTCCTATGCAGGAGGGAGATGAAGAGTTATTGAAAAAGGGGACTGTTGATTTCATGAGCTTCAGCTATTACAGCAGTATTGTATCAGGATATAACGGTGATTCCTTAAAGCTGCATACCACCAATTTAATGGGTGCTGAGAAAAACAATTATGTGGAATACAGTGCGTGGGACTGGGCAATCGATCCAATCGGTATGCGTATTGCGTTGAATCATATGTATGACCGTTATCATTTGCCGATCTTTATCTCCGAGTGCGGCTTCGGTGCCTATGATCAGGTGGAAGCCGATGGTATGGTTCACGATGATTACCGAATTGATTTCCTGCAGAAGCAGTTGACACAGGTGAAGGAAGCAATTCGTGACGGGGTAGAGGTATTCGGATTTACCGCATGGTGTCCGATTGATCTTGTATCACAGACAACATCAGAATTTTCCAAGCGATACGGCTTTGTATATGTGGATTTGGATGATTATGGCAACGGTACGTATGAGCGTACACCGAAGAAAAGCTTTTACTGGTATAAAAAAAGTGATTGCATCCAATGGGGAAGAGCTATAAGCCGTTATAAAACAGAATTCGCCTATCTTAACTAGAGGATAAATAGCTGTGAGGAGGGTACGACGCGATCATACGTTTGTGCCCTTTTTTTGCAGGTGTGGAAAGCGTCTGTCTGTTATCAGCCGGACGTAGTGTTTTCAGTTGCTTGAACTTTTTCAGACAGGACCAAGCAAACGGATATTT
>ENA-OQCK01001153-OQCK01001153.1-human-gut-metagenome-genome-assembly--contig:-NODE-1153-length-10517-cov-3.008085_pt1 | contig 10517 bp, 12 predicted proteins | sample MGYA00242498_ERZ504578 | MGnify/ENA primary metagenome ERZ504578 (study PRJEB26092, sample SAMD00036229) | human gut metagenome | host: Homo sapiens | study: EMG produced TPA metagenomics assembly of... | reverse complement strand
GATGGTAAGTGCAATGCTATATGTTTCCAGTTTATGGAGATTTTTGGACTGTTTTTGGGAAGGAGGACCGGATGGGTGATAGCCCCGTTGGTGGAAAGGGACGGCTGGGATGATTGGACGGCTGCGGGGCAAGAAGGCGTTTGACCTTCTTACCCCGCAGATACCCATGCCTCCCCTGTTCCGCCCGCTCCCATCCATAAGGATTAAATGGGGAGGTAAAAAATACGGCTGATGCTGGTGTGATTGTTAATGTTATTGTCTGTGTGAAATTTCATTCCGGTTTTTTATATCATTCCGGCTTCTCAGCGGGCCTGCTCTATGGCTGATAAAATCTGGTCAATGGTGGCTTGACGGTCGCCGGTGTATTCGATGGAGATTTCCATAAGTTTGCCGTCTATCTGGCGGAAGTAGGTGTCCTCATGCTCCGTGGTGCCGTCGCTGTTCTGGCCGGAGGTCTTTATATACTTGTATTCGTAGCCGCCCATGTTTACAGTACCTGTGCTGTCAACTGTGTAATCATAATAGCCCGCATAATCAATGAGCCATTCCAGGTAGCGGTCCAGCTGCTGGGTGGAATCGGTGTAGTCTACGGTGAACAGATAGCCGGTTCCGCCGTCGTACCAGTAGTACATATTCTCGCCGGCCTCCAGGGGATAGCTGTAGTAGCTTCCGTCGCCCAGCATCAGTTCTGCCGCCTCAGGGAACTTCATAAACAGATTGGCCCAGCGGTTGCTGTAGGTCTTACCTGATATGGCGCCTGTCTCATAGGCCGCGCGGCCGCTCGCTTCCCTCTACCATGTAACCCCGGGCATCAAAGGTGTATTGGCTGCCGTCTATGGTCTTGGTCAGATTGGTCACCATGTGGCCGAACTCATCCACGTATTTCCATCTTCCGTTTTCTTCAATCCAGGCTTTGTACATGATTTGGCCGTTGCCGTCCAGACGGTATGTAAGGCGTTCTCATCCAGAGCCCATTCGTTGGTCCCGTAGGTGCCGTCTCCGTGGAGATACTGCCAGCCGCCCGCTTCCGTATAGTTCCAGCCGCCTCCTGCGTACGGGCGCATCTGACTCAAGAGCAGGGCCGCCGTTCCTGCCTGGTCACCGGAATAGATCTGGACCAGCATGTAGCAGCTTCCGCTAATCTCCCTCATGTAGACATCCAGGAACATGCTGGCGGCCAGCTTACCCATATAGGCGTCATACTCCTGCCTAGCTCCGGAGTCATGTCGTAACCGCCTATCCAGGCAGACATATACTGTGCCATCAGGCTCCGTAATTGATCTTGACAGAGTAATAACCAGCCCCTGCTATACCGGCCGTCCCCATGGATACATAGGAACCATAGGATGCGTCCTGGCCCAGCAGCTGCAGCATCTCCTGCATTATTCCCTCCAGGCTCTCACCTTCCAGATCTGCACAATGCCGGTCATGGCAAGGAAGCTCTCATTCTCCTCGTCAATGGCAGCGGCGATGAAATCAATCTTCACCCCGTCCTCCTCCATATAGGACAGATAGTCTAACCCCAGGTTTCCCCCATATCTTCCCACCTCATAACCGGCTGGAAATGTGGCCTCAAATCCGGCCATGCTGCTTCTCACCGTGCTTCCCTCAATGGAACTGAGCCCCGTGGGAAGCGCCCAGGCTGTCATTGCGCCTGCGGCTGTAAGCACTGCGCTCAGCAGCACTGACATGAAACGTTTACCTCTCATACAACTCCTCTCCTTTCTTCATACTAGTAAGATATTTCCAGTATAACCGATTTAGAATGTCCGTGCAACGCAAAAAGAGACCGGTTTCAAAAGTTTCCTCTTGAAACCAGTCTCTTATTCTTTTGTAACGCTCCTGTTACGATTTTATATATTCCGCAGTATTATTCCGCTTTTTCGGATTCTGTTTTTTCGCCGGCCATAATCATCATGATTTCATTGCTGCGGCTTACAAATGCCGTCATGCGATCCGGAGCCAGAGGGCCGTGGCTTAAGCTTGCCAGGTCATACAGCTGTTCGCAGATTTGGATGTATTGGCATCATCCTTATGTCCCAATACATACTGCACAAGAGGATGGTTTGCGTTGAGCACCAGTGTCTCACCTGTTCCTCCGAACATACCCATATCCATGCCGCCCATGCTGTACATCTTCATCATATCCTGCATACGGCGGGTGTCCTCGGATACGGTAATCATGGAAGCCACGCCCGCATTCTTCATCTTTTCAACCTTGATGTCCAGCTTATCATTGTTCAGGGCTTTTTTGAAGCATTCCGTCAGCTCCTCAGATGTTTTCTTGAACTCCTCGTCGTCTTCCTTTACATCTTCCTTGAACGCGGCATTAAGGTCCGTATCAATGCGCAGGAACTTGAGGCCTTCCTTTTTCTGCTCCACATGAGAGATAAACGGGCTGTCTATGGCAGCGGGCATGATGACAGCGTCGATTCCCTCTTCCTTAAACATGTTGATGTACTGGCTCTGTTCCTTTTCATTGGTCACATAGAAAATAGTATTCTCATGCTTTTCCTTGTTCTCATCCAGACAGTCCTGAAGAGTCAGGTATTTGCCTTCCAGGTTCTTGTACAGGATAAAGTCTCCCATCTTCTCAGCAAACTTCTCATCCTTGATATAGCCGAACTTGATGAAGGGCGCAATGTCGTCCCAGTATTTCTCATAATTATCCCTGTCTGTCTTGCACATACCGGAAAGCTTGTCTGCTACCTTCTTCGTAATGTAATCAGATATCTTCTTCACGAAGCCGTCATTCTGCAGGGCGCTTCTGGATACGTTAAGAGGCAGATCCGGGCAGTCGATGACGCCCTTTAAAAGCATCAGGAACTCAGGAATTACTTCCTTAATGTTATCCGCAATAAAAACCTGGCTGTTGTACAGTTGATGGTTCCCTCCAGGCTGTCGTACTCCATGTTGATTTTCGGGAAGTACAGGATGCCCTTCAAATTAAATGGATAATCCATGTTCAGGTGTATCCAGAACAGAGGCTCCTTGTAATCCCTGAACACCTTGCGGTAGAAGCTCTTATAATCCTCCTCGCTGCACTCATTGGGATGCCTGTTCCACAGAGCTGGTGTCATTTAAGGCCACCGGACGCTTGTTGATTTTATATTTTTCCCTGGAAGGCTCGATTTCCACGACTTCTTGGTACCGTCTTCTTTTTCCTTTTCCTCGGTTTTGGCCGGCTCAATGACGGTCTCGACCACTGTATCCTTGTCGGTGAGCTCGTCCTTCTCAATGGTCTCATACTGGGGCTCGGCCGTCTCATTGTCCAGGAAAATGTTCACAGGCATGAATGCACAGTACTTCTCAATGACTTCTCTTGCCCTGTACTCGTTGCAGAACTCGGTGCTGTCCTCGTTCAGATATAAGGTGATGGTGGTACCCACCTCAGCCTTATCCCCTTCCTCCATCTCAAGTCAATGCCGCCCTCTGATTCCCAGTGGACCGGTTGGAACCCTTCTGGTAGGACAGGGAATCAATGGATACCTTGTCGGCAACCATGAACGCGGAGTAGAAGCCCAGGCCGAAATGACCGATAATCTGGTCCTCATTGGCTTTGTCCTTGTACTTCTCCATGAAATCCTGGACGCCGGAGAATGCAATCTGGTTAATGTACTTGTCAATCTCATCCTCGGTCATGCCAAGTCCGTTGTCTGTGATCTTGATGGTCTTGTCATTTGGGTTCACGGACACCTGGATTTTGTACTCCAAATCCTCCGGTCTTTCATACTCTCCCATGAGTTCCAGCTTCTTAAGCTTGGTAATGGCATCGCTGCCGTTGCTGATCAGCTCCCTGTAGAAAATGTCATGGTCAGAGTACAGCCATTTCTTGATTACCGGGAAAATATTTTCGCTTGTAATTGATAAACTGCCTTTCTTTGCCATCTTTCATCCGCCTCTTTCTTATATAATAATTAGTTCTTCATGTTTTGCGATGTTTACTCACAAACTACATTTTAGTACGAGACGAATAAAATGTCAACAAAAATTAGCACTCATTTTTGTCGAGTGCTAATAATCAGGGTGGGGACTCCAAATCCAGGTTACAGTTCCTCTTTGAGAAGTTTGGTGTATTGTTCAACGATGCGATAAAAGGCCTCTAAATCAGCCTCGCTGCATTGTTCGATAAGATAGGCTGTAGTTTGTGTAATATCCGCGATATCATATGCTTTGTGAACACTGGAAAGCCGTTTTCCTTTTTCGGTCACATATAAACGGGCCGTTTTTTCATTGTTTTCCATATAACGCTTTTCTACATATCCGGATTCGATTAGCTTTTTAATGGTCTGTGATATGGCACTCTTGCTTTTGTGCCAAATTTTAGATAACTGGGTAGCTGTAATACCGGGACAATCATCAATAAAGGTAAGAGTGTGTATTTGCATCATATTGCAATTTTCAGCCTCATAGGTGTGTTTTCCATAGATATAATTGTGATATAAAATTACAAACTCATACAGCATATTGGCCCTAGCGGTTATCTTGCGGTATGCATTGTCAATGTCTGTAAAGTGGGTCATATAAACTCCTTTTATTCTTACATATTCATACTATTTAAGACATTATCAATAATATCATATTTAAAAATATGTTGCAAGATTTTAAAACAACACCACTTTACAACTTTCATTAATAATTGAACTGTTGCTGATTAAGCCGTTTCAAAGCATTTGAAACAGCTCTGCGTGTCCCAAGTAATAACTACCAATCTTCTCGTTGGAAAGTGTAAAATCGACCTCTGGTGAAAGACGTTTTCCTTTTTTTGCCGGTCTTCCTCTTTTCCCTGTTGGCTCAGGGACAAGATCATACATGACAGAGTCATACCTTGCATTGCAGCTCACATCCAGATTGGGATATTCATCCACAATGGAGACCAGATAGACCATCCTACTGCCGTTCCAAACAGGAGCGAAAAAGCATCAGAAAGTCCTGTACGATATTTTACGGTGTTCAACGCAAGCCATTCTCTTATAATAGTTAATTAACAAAACAATATTAAATTAAAACTAGGTTTTCTATGTGTAAAACAGCGAATTATTAACTCATACAATTTGATATATTGACAATAAGCACAATTTATAATATCAGTTTCGAAACTATATTATATGTGTCAGAAAGGTGGTATCTGGATGGACTTTGAAAAGTTCTGTAGAGAAAATTGTGTTGAGCGAAGGGGCACCGGCACTTTAAAGTGGGACTCACTGCAGGAAATCTTCGGAGATGCTGATTTGCTTCCGTTATGGGTCGCTGATATGGAGATTCAATCGCCGGCAGCAGTCCGTGAGGCACTGACAAAGCGTGTGGAACACGGTGTGTTTGGCTATGGTAAAGTAGAAGATTCCTATTATGATGCATTTTGCATGGCAAAAGAAACATCATGGTATAGATTTGGTCAAGGAAAATGTACGGTTTGCCACAGGCGTGGTAGGCTCACTGTATGCTGCAATAAGAGCATATACTAAGGAAAATGCATCCATAATAATCTGCCCTCCTGTATATTATCCATTCTATGATGCAATACTGAACACCGGAAGAAAGCTGGTAACATGTGACCTGGATAATAACAAGGGCCATTACAGCCTCAATCTTGACAAGTTCGAAAAAGAAATATCAGATAACAATGCAGAGATGTTCATACTGTGTTCACCGCATAACCCTGTGTGCCGCGTATGGTCAGAAGAAGAACTGAATGCTATGTTAGATATCTGCCACAGACATGGAGTGCTGGTAGTATCAGATGAGATTCACCAGGATTTTACATATGGAGAAATTCCTTTCATATCTTCAGCTATTGTTAAGGGCGGAAAATATAGGGATATGCTGATTATCCTAAATTCCGGATCTAAAACTTTCAACTTAGCCGGTTTAATTCACTCTCATGTGATTATTTACGACAGGAAGCTGATGGAAACCTATGATGCCTATATAAAGAGTATAGGCTCTCCGGAAGTTAACTTGTTGGGAGTTACAGGTATGGAAGCCGCATTTCGTAATGGCGAAGAGTGGTTTGAAAACGTAAAATCACTGATTTGTCATAATTATAACTATATGAAGCTGGAACTTGCCAAGGAGCTTCCTGATGTTGTGGTGACACCTCTTGAGGGAACTTACCTTTCATGGCTTGATTTACGCAGCTATGTGCCTGAAAAAGAAACAGCAAGCTTTATCCAGAATAAATGCCGTCTGGCTTGTGATGTGGGGGAATGGTTCAGCTTTACAGGACATGGTTTTATACGTATTAACCTTGCAACAGATACAAAAAATATCAGGACTGCTGTGGAGAGTATCGTTACAAACATCAAAGCACTATGATTACCATTTTCGTATCTCCTCCAACTGTGCCCTTCCCTACTATTTGAGTAGAACTGTGGAGGATAAAGATAATCTCACACTGATGACACCGGAAGACTTTAAGACTTCTTACAATATCGATGTGCGAATCAACAATGAGGTATGCGGTATAGACCGTGTCCGCAGAAAGATTCAGGTGAACAATCGAATCACGGGTCAGAAATATGAAGAGGCTTATGATGAATTGGTTCTGTCACCTGGTTCCGCCCCTATTTGCCCTAAGCTGATTAAAGGAGTATCTCTTCCACACGTATCCACTGTACGTAATGTAAGCGATATTGTTAAACTAGATCGATATTTAAACCGGGAGAACAGCTGCGATGTGGTTGTAGTTGGCGGAGGCTTTATTGGTCTTGAAGTGGCAGAGAACCTTAAAAAGGCTGGAAAGAATGTTTCTGTAGTAGAAGCAGCCGGTCAGGTTATGAATCCTTTTGATTATGATATGAGCCAAATCCTGCATAAGGAACTCTGTGATAATGACGTGGAATTAATTTTAAGAGATGGTATAAAGGCTATCACAGAAGACAAGGTAATCCTAAACTCTGAGAGGGAACTGCCGGCTGATGTAGTAGTATTTACAGTTGGAGTACTGCCTGAGACTACGCTTGCGAAAGAGGCCGGACTGGAAATTGGTGAAACGGGCGCAATCAAGGTTACAGCAGATTTCCGTACCAGCGATCCACATATTTATGCAGTGGGAGATGCCATTGAGGTGTACCAGAGCCTAACACACAAGCCAGTCAGGCTTCCTCTGGCAGGACCGGCTTTGCGCCAGGCGAGGGCTGCTGCTGATGCCATGTATGGTATGCATGGGATTAATAAAGGGGTGATTGGTTCCTGTGCAGTCAGAATTTTTGAACTTAACGCAGCAGCCACGGGACTAAATGAAAAAAATGCGAAGGCGAATAATATACCTTGCGATTCTGTTTATACCATTGCAATGGATAAGTAGGACTAATGCCAAATAGCTCTCCTATCCATTTTAAGCTCGTATTTGAAGTGCCTACCGGAAGAATCCTGGGCGCTCAGGCCATTGGAAAAGGTAATGTGGACAAACGGATTGATGTCATCGCCACTTTGATTACTATGAACGGTACACTGGAGGATTTAAAAGAATTGGAGCTTTGCTATTCCCCTTTGTTTGGCACGGCAAGAGATGTAGTAAATCTGGCTGCACTGGTAGGTCTTAACATTCTGCATGGTGTTTTCAAACAGATACATGTAAGTGAGGTCAGAAACCTAGTAGAGAGTGGCGCCTGTATCATTGATGTAAGAACCATGAGGAATTTGAAACAGGCCATCTTATTGGTGCAGTCAACATCCCATTGGGAGAGATAAGGCAGAGGACTTCTGAAATCCCACACAATCGTCCCGTATATTTACATTGCAGGACCAGCCAGAGAAGCTATAATGCTATTATGGCGTTAAAGAGCTGTGGTTTTATCAACATTTTCAATATTTCCGGATCGTTTTTGGGAATAAGCTATTATGAATACTTTACAGATATAACGACTGGACGGAAAAAATACTTACAGAATATAATTTTATGTAATGGCTGTATTTATATTGATGAAGCTGTAACTGCTAATAATTGTGTGGGTACGGAACATTACATTAAAAACGAAGGAAAAGGAGTCAGGGGTATGGAAAACGTATTTTTTAAGCAGTTTTTAATGATAAGCGATATAAAGACCATTGTTTTTCTGGCAGTTCTTGTAGGTCTATTCTATTTGATTCATGTTTTATACCACAAAAAACATATGGACTTTGCAGTGGTAGTTATGGTTGGCACGGGTCTTGGCTTGGTATTAGGCCTGGCAATCCAGTTTGTTGCCAATTTTCCGGATGCTCCAATGGATGTTGCGTTCGTTGCAGAGACAACAACTTGGTTTGCAATGGTCGGCAACGGTTACATCAACCTTATCAAGATGATTGTAGTTCCGCTTGTTATGATTTCAATCATGCAGGTTATTATCAACATGCAGCAGGGTAAAGCCATGAGCCAACTGGTCAAGAATACTATCATCATTACTATGGGCATGGTTTTGGTTGCTTCTGTAACCGGCATTGTGATTGGCATGCTGTTTGGCGTTGGTAAGGGAGCACCTTAGTTGAAGGAGGTGCTGCAACAGCAAAAGAAATCACTCCTGTAGCTACCACAATTAAGAACCTAATTCCAGGAAATATTGTTGGAGCTATGGTAGACAGCAACATCATTGGTCTTGTTATTTTCTCTGCTTTTCTTGGTCTGGCAATCTGGTGGATAAATTATGAGAGCAAGGAGGCCGCAAAACCCTTGTATCATCTGATTAATGCGGCTCACAAAGCGATGATTAATATGGCTTTGCTGATTCTTGATTATATGCCATGGGCAGTCATTGCTTTATTGGCAAATACCATCGCTCAAAGAGGTCTGTCCTCTATCCTTGAGGTTGGCAAATTCATCATCGCACTTTACGTTGCAGCAGCCGTGCAGTTTACGATCCAACTAATCCTGCTGGCAGTGAATGGTTTGAATCCTATGACTTACGTAAAGAAATCTTACGCAACAATGTTAATGGCATTTACCTCTCGTTCTAGCGTTGGCTGCCTTCCAATGACGATTGAAACTCTGACCAAGAAACTGGGGGTAAACCAAGGGACGGCAAGCTTTGTGGCTGGTTTCGGCACGACTGCAGGTATGCAAGGGTGTGCAGGTATCTTTCCATCTCTGTTGATTATCTATGTATGTAACGTAACTGGAACTCCAGTCGATATTACCATGATTGTAATGACAATCTTCGTTGTAACCATCGGTTCATTAGGTATCGCGGGTATTCCAGGTACTGCAACTATGGCGGCTTCCGTAGGCCTGTCTGGCGTGGGTATGGGTGCACAGTTTGCAATGGTAAGTCCGATTCTGGCTATCGACCAATATCGACATGCCAAGAACAATGCTCAATGTAACGGGTTCTCTGACCAATGCGCTTGTTGTAGATAAACATATGGAAAGTTTGAATATGACAGCTTACAATGATATGAGTCTGAATCAGCAGGAGAAAAGGTCATAAGATGAAGAGTTATGGAAGGTGATTAAAAAGACATAGGAATAGTGTACTTTTACCCTGGAGAAGCTTGATTTTGTAGGTTCCATAAGGATACCCTCAGATTTGGGATAGCGGTATAGCATGACAGTGTTATACCGCTTTGCCATATATACATTGACCTTTAAGATGGAATGAGCGCACCGCAGAGGTAATAAATAAGCCCGTGAATATGCGATGCAGCTACATACTCATGGACTTATTCAGTTGTACAAATATTCAATTTTCAATCATCATGTCAAGGCTCAATTTTACACCATTTTTTACACCATTTTCCCGTCTGGATACAACGGGCTATAATGAATTCCTTTTTATGGAAGAAAATCCCTGATTTTCTTGCTTTTGGAGGGATTGCGAAGCTTTCTGAGAGCAGCTGTCTCAATCTGGCGGATACGCTCCCTGGTTACGTTGAACCGTTTTCCCACTTCCTCCAGGGTCAGGGGATGTCCGGTCTCCAGGCCAAAACGCAGAATGATGACATCACGCTCCCTGGGATTCAGTCCCTGAAGCATGCTGTCAATCTCCTCCCGCAAAAGAAAGCTCTCCGCCTTGTCCTCTGTGGAAGCATTGGTGTCGTCCGCCACAAAATCCCCCAGATTGGAGCCCTCCTCGTCACCTACCGGTGTTTCCAGGGATACGGTATCACCCGATGCCTGAATCAGCTCCGTCACCCGTTTCTCGGACATGTTCACTTCCTCAGCCACTTCCTCCATGGACGGCTCCCGTCCCAGTTTCACGGACAGGCTGCGCTGAGCACGGCGGATTTTGTTCACCGCCTCCACCATGTGGACCGGAAGCCGGATGGTCCTGGACTGGTCCGCCAGGGACCTGGTAATGGACTGCTTCACCCACCATGTGGCATAGGTGCTGAGACGGTAACCTTTGGCATAGTCAAACTTCTCCACTGCTTTCATAAGCCCCAGGTTTCCCTCCTGAACCAGGTCCAGAAAACTCATTCCCCTGCCGGTATATCGTTTGGCAATGCTTACCACCAGGCGCAGGTTGGCCTCCACCAGCTGCGGCCCGCTTCCACATCGCCTTCTGACTTGCGTCTTGCCAGGTCTGGTTCCTCCTCTGGTG
>ENA-OQCK01001152-OQCK01001152.1-human-gut-metagenome-genome-assembly--contig:-NODE-1152-length-10537-cov-3.189529_pt1 | contig 10537 bp, 19 predicted proteins | sample MGYA00242498_ERZ504578 | MGnify/ENA primary metagenome ERZ504578 (study PRJEB26092, sample SAMD00036229) | human gut metagenome | host: Homo sapiens | study: EMG produced TPA metagenomics assembly of... | reverse complement strand
CTGACCGGTATTGGGACGGTGATGGAAAGGAGTACCGGCTGGATTCCTGGGAGATAGTGACAATTCCAGGACAGGATGTCAGCCGGCGTCTGGAGCGGAAGATGGTGTATACTGGTGTGGAAGGGGCTGAAGAGATTCCAGGTCCATTTCTTTGAAGGAGGATGTATCGGGAAGCCAGGCAGAGGGAACCCTGTTCCTGAGGAAAAGCCGGATTGTAAGAGAGGAGTGGCAGGATGGATTTACGGCGCCTGTCACCTTTCACGCCTACGGTGCGGATGAATACCATGGAGGTTCCCTGGTTATACCGGGGGACGCGGTTTTAGAGACCTGCGTGTCCATGGGGGGACAGCTGCTGGAGTTTATGGGCCTGTCTCCCCTGGAGTACCGCATACTCTCCGCAGACTGGTATGGGGAGTCATACGAGGATGAGGAGGGGAGAATGTGCGCCAGGCCATGGTCTGGGGACAAAAGCTCCTTAGGGACTATGAGGCTGAATATGAAGGGGAAGTCAGCTGGATTAAACCGGAAACCCAAGAGCTGGAGATGGTTTACAGGCAGATTTCCGCGGTTTCTCCTGCAGCTTTGGAGACAGCTCAGGGGGCAGAACATGTACCTGCGCCGGAGATTCAGGGTGAAGGCCCGGAAGGAAGTCTCTGGTACTGGGTACGCAGCGGTTTTGTCATAACGGTGGGGGCTGGACTCATAGGCATAGGCGTGGGACTGCTGGCTCTTTTGGCAGTGTGGTACAGGCAGAACCGGCGGGAGCACCGAAGAAGATGCCTGCCCCGCATTAAAGGTTGAGCCCTGTGGCTCAGGTATGATATACTTCACATAACAAGGGAGGGATAAACTCCCGTTAGAAAAGGAGAACAGATATGACAAATCCTGTGTATGACAAGCTGAGAAACTGCTATGACAGCATAAAAGGTAAGATTCCCTTTGAACCTAAGGTGGCACTGGTGCTGGGGTCCGGTCTTGGTGACTATGCGGAGCAGCTGGAAATCCAGGGGACCATTGATTACCACGATATAGAGGGATTTCCGGTATCTACGGTACCCGGACATAAGGCAGGTTTGTGTTCGCCCGTATAAATGAGGTTCCGGCCGTGCTGATGCAGGGACGGGTCCATTATTATGAGGGCTATCCCATGTCAGATGTGGTCCTGCCTGTCCGTCTTATGAAGCTTATGGGAGCGGAAATCCTCTTTCTGACCAATGCGGCCGGCGGAGTCAACTATGATTATGGGGCAGGGGACTTTATGCTCATAAAGGACCAGATATCCTGCTTTGTCCCCTCCCCGCTGGTGGGGCCGAACCTGGAGGAGCTGGGACCAAGGTTCCCGGATATGAGCCATATATATGATGAGGACCTGAGGGATATTATCCGCTCCACTGCTCTTGAGCTTGGAATCAGGATACAGGAGGGGTCTATGTGCAGCTTACAGGACCTGCCTACGAAAGCCCGCATGAGGTGAAAATGTGCAGGATACTGGGCGGGGATGCAGTTGGCATGAGTACGGCCTGCGAGGCAGTGGCGGCCAATCACATGGGGATGAAGATATGCGGTATATCCTGTATATCCAATCTGGCCTGTGGTATGACAGACGTTCCTCTGTCCCACAAGGAGGTCCAAGAGGCGTCGGATAAAATGGCCCCTCTCTTCAAAAAACTGGTATCAGAGTCCATCAGAAAACTGGGGAGTATTTAAACTTTTATGAAAAATTAAAGAAAAAGACATAGTAAAATAGTGTTTTTCGTAGTAATATGTAACGTGGACAAAGGCAGGGGGAATATGCTGCCCGTCCTGGCATAGTATATGACATATCATGATTTAGAAAAGAGGAGATTATTATGAAGAGACACTATTTGGCGGTTGCAGTCCTGGCGTTTGCATTGGGGATGACAGCTTGTTCTTCCGGCAATAAAGAAACTACAGCGGCCCCAACTACGACAGCAGCGCAGACAGAGACAGAGAAGTCTGCAGAAGCAGAAGATGATATGGAACTGGAGTACTTCTATGGCTTCGTGGGAGAGGTAGCCGATAAGGTGGTTACCGTCAAGGACGACGCAGGCAGGGAAGTGAAGTTTGATGTATCTGAGGCCGAGATTGAAGGTGCGGATGCCATCGGGGAAGGCGACGAGATAGAGGTTGCATATGCAGGCGAGCTTTCCTCTGATACGACCAAGGCAAAGTCAGTGGACATCGTTACATCTGCCGCGGCAGAGGCAGCAGAAGAAGCGGCCGCTGAGGAGGATGCCATTGTCACGGGAACCATAGAGAAGGCAGATGACAATACACTGACCCTGACCACGGACGAGGCACATATACCTTTAACACCAAGATTGCACAGAAGGTATCCAAGGACGGCGTCAAGTCCGGCGTACAGGCGGATGTGACCTACTACGGGGACCTGGAAGACGATACCGACAAACCGGTGGCAACCAAAATCGTGACTGAGGATGCCATGGATTCAGAAGATGCTAAAATCAATACCCTTTCCGGCAAGGTGGCAGAAGTAGGGGCGGATTATGTGGTCATCGACACAGTGGACCCTGAGAATACTCTGTTTACCTTCCTGGGAAAAGAAGGCATGTTTGATAAACTGAAGATAGGGGATACCGCAACCATTATCTACAAGGGTACCCTTACTGACAAGACAATCACAGCTACCGGCGTGAAGTAAAAAATATGCAGCTGGCCGCGGCCACAGATAAATGACGTCTGTGCCGCGGCATTTTTTATTTAAAAAATTAGCACTCGACCTTGACAGTGCTAATAACATGTGTTATAGTACGACTAGAACAAAGATGACAAAGCACAATTCCGTAAGCCGCTGCTCCCGGAGGAAGCACACAGGCATTCTGGTCAGAGGCGGCAGAGAAGAAAGGGGAATGGGCAATGAATATTAATAAATTTACTCAGAAGTCTATGGAAGCAGTCCAGAACTGCGAGAAGCTGGCATATGAATACGGAAACCAGCAGATTGATGAGCAGCACCTTCTGTACAGCCTGCTGACCCTGGAGGACAGCCTGATTCTTAAGCTGGTTACAAAGATGGGGATACAGGGAGATATGTTCTCCAACGAGGCAAAGCAGGCAGTGGAGCGTCTGCCCAAGGTAAGCGGCGGCGGTCAGCTTTACATCAGCAGTGATTTGAATAAGGTGCTCATAAGCGGCGAGGACGAGGCAAAGGCCATGGGTGACGAATATGTATCCGTGGAGCATTTGTTCCTGTCTCTTTTGAAGCAACCCAATAAGGATATTAAGGCGTTATTTAAGTTATATAACATAACCCGGGAGACATTCCTTCAGGCTCTGTCCACTGTAAGGGGCAACCAGAGGGTGGTCAGCGATAATCCTGAGGCCACGTATGACACATTGGCCAAATACGGATATGATCTGGTGGAGCGCGCCAGAGACCAGAAGCTGGACCCGGTAATCGGCCGTGACAGCGAGATCCGTAATGTTATCCGCATTTTATCACGTAAGACGAAGAATAACCCGGTGCTCATCGGTGAGCCCGGCGTGGGCAAGACAGCCGTGGTGGAAGGTCTGGCCCAGAGAATCGTGCGGGGGGATGTTCCGGACGGATTGAAGGATAAGAAGCTCTTTGCCCTGGATATGGGAGCCCTGGTGGCAGGAGCCAAGTACAGAGGTGAATTTGAGGAACGTCTGAAGGCTGTGCTGGAAGAAGTGAAAAAGAGCGACGGGCAGATTATTCTGTTCATCGATGAGCTGCATACTATCGTGGGGGCAGGCAAGACAGAGGCTCCATGGACGCGGGCAATATGTTAAAGCCCATGTTAGCCAGGGGAGAACTCCACTGTATCGGCGCTACCACCCTTAATGAGTACCGCCAGTATATAGAGAAGGACGCGGCGCTGGAGCGAAGGTTCCAGCCGGTGATGGTGGATGAACCCACGGTGGAGGATACCATCTCCATACTGAGGGGGCTTAAGGAGCGCTATGAGGTGTTCCATGGGGTGAAGATAACAGACTCTGCCTGGTGAGCGCTGCCACCTTGTCCGACCGGTATATTACTGACCGTTTCCTGCCGGATAAGGCCATCGACCTGGTGGATGAAGCCTGCGCCATGATTAAGACAGAGATGGATACCATGCCTGCGGAGCTGGATGAAATGTCCAGGAAAATCATGCAGATGGAGATAGAAGAAGCAGCCCTTAAGAAGGAAACAGACCGTCTGAGCCAGGACCGTCTGGCTGACCTCCAGAAGGAGCTGGCAGAGCTTCACGATGAGTTTGCGTCAAAAAAGGCCCAGTGGGAGAATGAGAAGGCCAGTGTGGACCGCCTCTCCGCCCTCAGGGAAGAGATAGAGAGCGTAAACAGGGAGATTCAGGATGCACAGCAGAAGTATGACCTGAATAAGGCGGCGGAACTGCAGTATGGCAGGCTGCCGGAGCTTCAAAAGGAGCTGCAGTCGGAAGAGGAACGCATCCGGAATGAGACTTAAGTCTTGTGAGGGAGAGCGTATCAGAGGATGAGATTGCAAGAATCGTATCCAAATGGACCGGAATCCCGGTTGCCAAGCTGACAGAGAGCGAGAGAAGCAAGACCCTGCATCTGGATGAGGTTCTTCACAAACGTGTGGTGGGTCAGGATGAAGGCGTGCAGCTGGTGACCCAGTCCATCATCCGTTCCAAGGCAGGCATCAAGGACCCCACCAAGCCAATTGGATCCTCCTGTTCCTGGGGCCCACCGGCGTGGGTAAGACGGAGCTGGCCAAAGCCCTTGCGGAGGCATTGTTTGACGACGAGTCCAACATGGTGCGGATTGATATGAGTGAGTACATGGAGAAACATTCCGTGTCACGTCTTATCGGAGCGCCTCCAGGATACGTGGGATATGACGAGGGAGGACAGCTGACAGAGGCCGTGCGCCGCAAACCATATAGCGTGGTGCTGTTTGACGAGGTGGAGAAGGCCCACCCGGACGTGTTTAACGTACTCTTACAGGTACTGGACGATGGACGTATCACGGATTCCCAGGGCAGGACCGTGGACTTTAAGAATACCATCATTATCCTGACCTCTAACATCGGATCCCAGTATTTGCTGGAGGGAATTGATGAGAACGGAAACATCAGGCCGGAGGTGGAAAACGCGGTGATGAATGAGCTTCGCGCCCATTTCAGGCCGGAGTTCTTAAACCGTCTGGATGAGACCATACTCTTTAAGCCGTTGACCAGAGAGGATATCGGAAGAATCGTGGACCTCTGTGTGGCTGACCTGAATAAACGTCTGGCTGACAGGGAGCTGACCATGGAGCTGACGGCGGGAGCCAAGGAATTCGTTACGGATAAGGGATATGACCCGGCATACGGTGCCCGTCCCCTGAAGCGTTACCTCCAGAAGAATGTGGAGACCCTGGCGGCAAGAATCATACTGGGCGACGGAGTCCGTGAGGGAAGCACCATTGTCATAGATGTGGATGAGGACAAAACACGGCTGATTGCTTATGTGGAATGATGTTAGATAAGTATGGAATGAAGATACAGGTAAGGGAGGGAATCTGCGCAAACAGGTTCTTTCCCTTATTTTTTTCCATAAAATAGGAAATATTTTTCAGAATACTTCTAATAGAGAAATATAATTCAATCAACTTCCGGCGATGACGAAAAAAGTAGGGAAAATACCCTAACTTTATGTTGAAAACGTTACTTGCAGGTGATATAATCGTTTCTGCCGAAGGCCGGAGTACCTATAGCTGGAATAGGACTAGATATAGGGTATTTGATGTTAATCGAATCAATATGAGGTAATAGAAAGCAGGTAGAAATTGTGAGTACCATTCCAAAAGACCCGGTTATTTTGCTGAGTTATGTAAACACACAGCTCCGTGACAATTATAGCTCTCTGGACGAGATGTGCCAGGCATTGGATGCGGATAAGTCCAGGATTATATCTGTACTGTCTGGTATTGGCTACCAATATGAGCCGACTCAGAATAGTTTCCGTTAAGAAAATCATATATAAGTGTTTTGCGGCCGGCTTTGTCTGACTTATATCAGATAAAGCGGTTTTGTACATATGAATCCGTTATGGAAAGGGGAAGGGAGCCATGCCGCGTTACAGATACAAGGCGAAAAGTGAAGATGGCAGAGTTCACTGTGGAACCGAGGAGGCAGACAGCGGCAGGGCTCTTTTTGTCATACTGAAATCCCGGGGACTCTATTGCTATGAATACAGTTCCCAGGAGAGGACGCCCGCAGCGTGTTCGGCAAAATTGAACCAGAAACAGCTTCCGCTGCTGTGCAGGCAGATAGCAGCCATGCTGACAGCCGGTGTATCTCTGTCCAGGGCCCTGGAAGTGAGTGCCGGGTCTGCCAGGGATAAGACTCTTAAAGCAGCCCTTGCCGGATTAAGGGAGAACATTCATAAGGGGCGTACGTTGTCAGAAGCCATGGAAGAGATGAAGGGAGTATTCCCTAACCTGCTGATTTATATGACGCGCACGGGCGAGTCCAGCGGAAGGCTGGATGAACTGCTTCATAAGATGGCGGAGTACTACGGCCGGAGGAAGAGTTAAATGGCAAGGTGCGGGCGGCCATGACCTATCCGGTCATATTGTTTTCCATTACCGTGATGGCGGCTGTATTTATGCTGACCATGGTTCTTCCGCGGTTTGCTCCATGCTGCAGGAGCAGGAACTGCCCTGGATTACCCGGATGATGATGAGGCTCAGTTTCAGCCTCTGCAGCCACGGGTTTCTTTACATTATGCTTATTCTGATACTGATGGCCCTGTTCAAGGGGATTCTAAAATGTCCTTCCGTCCGGTTGCAGGCAGACCGGGCTGTACTGTATACTCCAATCATAGGAAAACTTTTAAGAACCGTATATACATCCCGTTTTGCATCTGCCTTTGCCGTGCTCTACGGAAGCGGGATTGGAATTCTGGATGCCATGCACACGGTGGTCGGGTGATGGGAAACTCATATGTGGAGAAGGGGCTGGCCCAGGCCGCGGAGAGATTAAAAGGAGGCGTGATGCTGTCGCAGGCGTTGGAGGAGCAGGATTTGTTCCAGCCGGTGCTCATCTCTATGGTGGTAGCGGGAGAGGAATCCGGTGCGTTGGATATGTGCTGAAGGATGCGGGAAGCTTTTATGAAAAGGAGGCAGCCAGAGCGGTCAACCAGATGATTGCGCTTCTGGAGCCGGCCATGATTCTCATACTTGCCCTGGTGGTGGGAAGTGTGGTCATGGCCATCATGATGCCTGTTTTTAACATGTACTCGTCGATGCTGTAAGAGGTAAAAAATGAAATATTACATATGTTTGGAAGAGGACAGGATATGGTATGTCCGCGGCAGGTTTAAACGGTGTCCGGGTTCCGGCAGCCACCGCCGCCTGGAAATAGTGGAGTGGGAAATAGTGGAGCCGGTGCCTGATGTGGTATCGGCCCTGACGCGTCTGGCTGAAAAACACGGCATGGAAGGAAAGCGGGTGAATCTGATCGTTGGACGGGATGTGAAGATGATGGGCTTCACCATTCCAAAGGCGGGGAAGAACGCTATGAAAAGAATGGCAGTCAATGAGATGTCCCTGCTGGACGCAGGCTTTGGAAATCACGCGGTGGCCCTGGATCTGAGGGCTAAAGCCGGCAGGACAAAGGCTGCTGTTACCGCTTACTATATGGAACAGCGCAGTCTGGATGCGTATAAGAAAGCGCTGGAGGACGGGAAAATGATATGCGGCCGTGTCCTGGTTCTGCCTGACTGTATGGCGCTTATGGCCAGGGAACTCTGGCGGGAAGAACGGGTGCTTTTATTGGATGTGAGCCAGGGAGGCATGGGCTTTTATGTATTGTCAGGCGGACATTGCCTGGCATGCCGCATGACAGGACTTAAGGCCGGCTGTTTTCTGCGGGAGGAAGCATTGGACATGCTCTGCGAGGAGATGGCGGAGCAGGTGGAAGGCCTGATACAGGACTGCCGCACAGAGGCGGACATACCTGTCCCGGATTGTATGGTCATCATGACCTCCTGTATTCCGGATGCCGGGGCAGCGGCGGAATATATGTCCGAAAGGTTCAAGATACCCTGCTGTGTCAGAATGCCGGAACCAGTGGACGCCACATGTCTGGCAGTTTGTGTGGCAGGTTCCTGGAGGGAAAGAAAAAGGCGCTGGAACTGGAAGAACTGGGTTATGGGGATGGAGAGAACTCGGTTCTGGGTCACGGGCCGTTTATGACCAGGGGCCGGGCCCTGTTCCTGCTTGCCAACGGATTGGCTGCCGCGGGCCTGTCTTTTCACGCCGCCTGTCTCAACCATAGGGCAGGGAAAGAATTGGCCCGGACAGAGTATGCGATGGAAGGAGCCGAGTACAAGAGCCGTGTCCGCAAATCCATGCAGATGGAAGAAAGAATAGGAGAAATATCGCATGACATGGAGAAAACCCGGACAGCAAAGGCGCTGTTAGCCGGGAAGAATCTGTTGGGCATGGATGGATTCAGGGCGTTTACAGAGGCCATGGATCCGGATATGAGGATTGAATCCATTTCCTTTGACGGTGAGGGGACTTTCCTTCAGATGGTGGTGTCCATGGAGCGCTCTGAGGATGTACCGGCCTACGTGGAGCGGGTGGAACATTCAGGGGTTTTCAGGCAGGTAGGACACAGCCTGTGGGAAAAGAGGGCAGAGGACAGGGAGACGTACCGGGTATATGCAACTGTTTACGGAACTCTGGGAACAGGAGGACAGGATGAAGCTCAGTAGCAGGGAGCGTTTTCTCATAGGCGTATTGTTCACCCTCATCATCTGGGCTGTGGCGCTGGAAGTATTTATCTGGCCGTGCCGCGCCGGATACCAGAAGTCCAGGGAGCTGATGGAAAGCCGGAAGCAGGAAGCGGCGGGCATGGAATTTTACCTGAGCATTATGATGAGCTGGAGCAGAAGCTAAATGAGTGGGAGAATTTAAGGAATAAAGAAGATTTCTTCTACCGTAATATCGATGATACATTTATGGATAGGAACCTGCAGGCCATGGCAGCCAGGGCGGGGGTAAGCATATGCCGCATGAGTATAGGCGAGGCTGTTTTGGCGGATTTTCCCTATGACACAGAAATGGATGCCCCCGAGGACAGCGGTAAGGAAGCCCCGGGAAACGGGCCGGCCGGCGGTACGGTAATGGAATCAGTCATTACCATGGAAATAGAATGTCCGGACGCAAAGGGTGTGATGACATTTTCCGATGAAATATACAGGGAACAGAAAAGTGTTCTGGTAAGCTTTCTGGATGTGGAAGCTGTGTATGAGAGCGGAGAGGGCGGACAGGGGACGTATCAGGGAATGAAAGGAATCATGGAGGTCAGATATTATTATGAAGAAATCGGATAGCAGGTCATCCAGAGGAGGTTTCACTCTGATTGAGGTTGTGGTGTCAACTGCCCTCCTGGCAGTTGTCTGTACTGGGTTTCTGATGATGACGGCTGCTAATGCCGGCAGATGTCCAGGGAGCAGAGGCTGGAACAGTCCAATTATAACCTCAGCGCCCGGGCCGGCCAAGGAGAGGGAGACCCTACCGGGGAAACCATTGCGGTGGAGTTCAGCCTGGAGGGGACGAACCAGGTCCGGGAAATATTTGAACAATATGAAATCACCGAATCGGGGGAAGATGCCGGCAACCATATGACATTTTACAGGCACAGATAAAGGCGGGGAGGATATGGCGAAAGGAAGCGGGACAGGGAACAACAGCGGATTTACATTGATTGAGACAGTGGCGGCACTGTCCATTGCTGCTGTCCTGGCTGTATTTATTTCCGGTTTCATCCATCCGCAGATGAAGCTGTATTATGATTTGGACCGGATTTCCCAGGCAAAGGCAATGTGCGGCGAGGCCTACCGTGGTCTGGAGGAAAAACTGAGGTACGGCTATGTGTTTTTCTGCGACCACCGGGATACAGGCGTGATATCCTACTACGTAAGGAACAGACAGGAGATTCCTGATCTGGAGGAGGGCGGGTCATATTATGAGGAACTGCCGCCGGTGGAGGACTGGCCCAGTATCTCCGCGGAGGAGCTGGATGTGACAAAGATGGACGGTATGGAATTAGAGCTGGATTTTAGCGGAACAGAGAATACCCGGGCCAGGGTGAGCATAAAGGTGAAGAAGGACGGGGATGTTATATATGAACAGAAGGCGGTCATCGGTTCCATGTATGGTTATACCATGGATGGGGAAGGCAGGACATGATGGACAGGGGAAGAACAGAAAGAGAGTATAATGGACATACCCGGGGAAGCAGCCTGATGTATGTGGTCCTGCTCATGACGCTTTTGACTGTGCTGTCCAGCGGATATATGGCCATTTCCCGGTACAATATGAAAGCTGCCCTGAACAGCAGGCGCTATATGGAGGCCCAGCTTTCCTCCAAGACCATTCACCGTTCATTCTGCGAGGCAGTAAGCAGTGGGGAGTCCCCGGCCATGAACCTGATCTGGCAGAGCTTTCAGGAGGACTGCGACAGGTTAAGGGAAGAATTTGACGAGATGATGGACGAGGAGGAGGCTGAGGAAGG
>ENA-OQCK01001151-OQCK01001151.1-human-gut-metagenome-genome-assembly--contig:-NODE-1151-length-10547-cov-2.931862_pt1 | contig 10547 bp, 10 predicted proteins | sample MGYA00242498_ERZ504578 | MGnify/ENA primary metagenome ERZ504578 (study PRJEB26092, sample SAMD00036229) | human gut metagenome | host: Homo sapiens | study: EMG produced TPA metagenomics assembly of... | reverse complement strand
CCTGTATCTGATGAAGCGGGAGGAGAAAAAGAAGCGGGAAGAGCTGAAGAAGGCGCAGTATGAGGGGATCGTGAAGGCGCTGGAAAAGAAGAAAGAGGGAGCGGGGAGCTATGGAAGACCGCGTGCAAGCCTGCCTGAGGATTTCCGGGAACAGGTGGAATACTGTCAGAAGAACCATATCCCGCTGGAGACCTACCGCAGAAGGACCTCACTGAAAAAGGCCACCTTTTATAAATATGTAAAGGTGCTGCAGAGCGAGCACGAACATACCTTTTAGCATCATAAGAAATAGAATAACAGTCGATTTACAGAAACGTATGCAATCCTGTAAACCGGCTTTTCATTTTAGCCGCTGCACTGAAAAAGAACACAGGCAGTTTCGATGCTTGAAGGAAAACCTCTGTCATACAGCTTATTTCTATAAATATAGAGATAAATATAAAGGTGAAGACACGGATGCGATCCTTTGATGCATCATCTTTTATAAAATCAACATGATGTTAAAATATACAGATTATACAAATGTCAAGTTTTGTGATACAAAAGTGAAATTAACCGATAAATAAAGCGTTTTTTTGCCTTTTTTGTATTTTAATTATTATGCCAAAATGATATATTTATACATATATCAGAAGACTGTAATTCCTTGAAAGGGGGATGCTTATGGGCTGGTATCAGAAACAGAAAAGAATATATGAATCCAGACAGCAGAATCATGAACATGATCTGCCAGAGGATGAAGTGGTTCATTCAGAAGCCAAGAAGGAGGATATGACTAAAATGGAAGAAAACAAAGATGCGCAGCAACCTGTAAAGCCGCAGGAAAGTGCTTCTCTGATTGGAGAACATACAGAAGTAACAGGTGATGTCAGTACGGATGATGACCTGACAATTTACGGTCGTGTAAAGGGGAATATCAAATGCAGCAAGCGTATTCAGATATATGGGAGTGTGGAAGGCGATATCCTCTGTCAGGATGCCTCTGTTATACAGGCTGAAATACATGGTAATATTGAATGCAAAGAAACACTGAAGATATCACAGGAAAGCACAGTGGAAGGAAATATCACAACGACTGCATTGGAAAACGTCGGAGCTGTTCGCGGAGATATTCATGCGGGAGGCATATTCGCCTGAGTGAAAAATCACAGGTGAGCGGTGATATCACAGCCGCATCCATTAGTGTTGATCAGGGGGCAGTTATACAGGGCTGTGTTATGATTGGCATCCAGGATACAAACGGCGCACAAAAGGAAGCGTAAAAGAAGCCTGTTCCTGACAAGACGGTTCTTTCCTGCATTATGATGTTAGTAAAAAGGAGAATACAGGTTCTATTGATGCATGCAATAGTATTGAATTCTCCATACCTTCCACGTATCCACAATCGAGTAAGAACCTGACGGGGCTGTCAGGTTTTTTTGTTGCTTCAAAGCATTCCAAAACCAAGCATGTATCTGTGAAGCAGCATATCTGTACGTTTTGACGATTTCCTGTGAGAAATGCAATGATTAAAAAATATAAGATATGTATCAAGTTACGCTGAAAAGCTTATCGTTGGACAGAATTTTCTGTAAAATATGGTTATGTGATGATCCATCCCCAAGATGATCACATGTATCGGAAAGGAAGAGACTGCGATGCAGTCCCCAACGAAAAAGACGGCATCAGTAAATGTCCGCCTTTTTTATATTTCATAATTTATCACAGAAAGCCTGCATCGATACCTGACTGGTGTCTATTTAACGCTCCAGCTTCACGATGACCAGTGTCAGCTGACCGTCCGTATTTGCTACATTGGAATTGTAATTGACGGTAAACGAGGTTGCCTGTGTCACCTCGATTATGAAATGACTGCTGCCTTCAGCTGTGTTCTGTGGGGAACCTGTTCGTGAATAAATACCAAATTCAATATGCGGTGCTCCGTTGTAGGCCGGGGTTATCTGCATATAGCCGGCTGTAGACAGTATTGTGCTGACCTCCAGTGAGATCTGATAGAAGCCCGGCTGCAGCAGCAGGGAAGTCGTGGAGGTTGATGTGATATTGCCGGTTGTATCCGCAATGCTTTGGTATAACGGCATTGGCTGAGCATTTTCAAAGGCTCTTGCAAAATCAGCAAAGCTGGCAAAGGACTGTGTTTCAATACCGCGTGGTCCGGTTGCTCCGGTAGCCCCAATCGGACCTGTGCTTCCGGTTGGTCCTGTTGGACCGATTGCTCCATCCGCACCGGTTGGCCCTGTTGCACCTCTTAATCCGGTAGGTCCCGTCGGTCCCTGCAATCCTCTAAGTCCCTGTGGCCCGGTCGCCCCGGTTGTTCCTGTCGCTCCGGTTGCACCATCTGCCCCTGTATTTCCGGTAGCCCCGCGTGGTCCGGTCGCCCCTGTTGCTCCGGTCATGCCGGTTGCTCCGGTCGCCCCCGTCGGTCCATCTCTTCCATCTAAGCCGGTTGGTCCGATGTTTCCCGTCGGTCCTGTGACACCGGGGGTTCCGGTAGGTCCCGTTGGTCCGATCAATCCCTGTGGTCCAGGACTTCCGGCAGGTCCTGTTGCCCCCGTCGGTCCGGTAGCGCCATTTTCACCTGTTGCCCCTGTTGCCCCTGTGATGCCGGAGGTCCGGTATTTCCTGTAGCACCTGTTGCTCCCCGCGGCCCGGTTGGCCCCGTAGCCCCATCTGCACCGGTATTTCCCGTAGCTCCGGTAGGCCCTGTCGGTCCGGTTACTCCAATGCCCGGCCTGTCGGTCCCATAGGTCCTGTCGGACCTGCAGGCCCGCGAAAGCCCCTTGGACCTCTCGGCCCCGGACAACATGTATGGGGATAGGGTTCACAGCAGGTATCTGTTGGAATGTCCTCTTGCAGAGCATGCTCATCCTCACACACTGCATAGTTGTCTGTATAATCGTCATAATATTCATCCTGATATGTCATCTTTTCACCTCATCCTGTCGGATTTCAAATACTTCCTTATCCGTTTTATCCTATGTGTGCAGGGACATTCTGCACATGGCAAATGCCCAGCAGTGAAGACGGTACCAGGAAAAGTGCGGATAAAGCTGTATGGCAATACACTTCACCGGATATGACCTGCTGTTGTGACAGATACCCCATGTCCGATATCCCACACCGCAGAATCAAAGCACAGAGCACCCCTTCTGTTTCGTGGGGAACAAAATGGAAAAAGACACAATACGCTGCTTATAATACAATTCCAGCAAAATATATTCTGAAAGGAAATGAATGAGAAAGCGTATAAAAGGCAGGTGAGGAAGATCGAACCGGCACCTGCCCTCTATGTATATACGCTGCTTGTAACGCTTGCGCTCACTTGGGGAGATATCACGTCCTCAGCTATTTCTCCGCTCTTGCAAGCTCGTCCTCATAGCCTTCGATTTTCGTATCCAGCCGAATCAGGGTAGCCTGCATTTCCAGCACCCTTTTTTTCAGCAGGGTACGCTGTTCCTTCAAAATATCCAGCCGTGCCTGTATGGAGGCATCTCCCTGCTGAAACAGCTCCACGTATTCAATCAAAGCTTCAATTTGCAGTCCCGCACTACGCATATATTTTATGAACGCAATCCATCCCAAATCCTTTTTACCGTAATCACGGATGCCGCCGCAAGTCCGCGGAACAGCAAGAAGCAGTCCGATTATTTCATAATAGCGAAGCGTATCTGCGGAAATTTCAAACATACGGCTTACTTCGGCAATTGTCATGATTGTACCTCCTCTATAAAGTATGTATCTGTTAACATATCACACGAAGAACCAGTGACTAGCAATACCATGGTAATGAATAACCATCAGCTTCACTAAATCACTTGGAGCACGCTTTAAGTCAATATAATTATTGCGGTATTGCGAAAACTGCTAAAGAATAAAGAGTTTCATAATATAAATTTTAAAAATATCACAGATTATGAATCAATATGAATCAAAATAAATTAAAATGATATAAAAAGATTGATATCCTTTCTACATACTTCTATAATAAAATTGTAAGAAGGACACAGAAAAGGAGAACATGGAATGAAAACTACTGATCCTAAGAAAAGAGCACTGCTGGACGTCTGAAAGACGGTCTGATCGTATCCTGTCAGGTACAGAAGGATGACCCTATCTATACCGATGACATCGTAGTAAAAATGGCGGAGGCAGCCAAATGGGCAGGAGCTGTGGCAATCCGCGCGAATTCTCCGGAACAGATCAAGGCAATTAAGGATAAGTTGATTTGCCGATGATCGGTTTATGGAAAATCTGGCATGACGATACGGATGTTTTTATCACACCGACGATGGATGCCGCAAGAGCTGTGTGGGAGGCAGGAGCGGAAATCATCGCTCTGGACTGTACATCACAGATTACACATGAAAACACACAGGCATGGGATGATCAAAACCGTGAAACAGGAAATTCCGGAAGCTATTATCTTTGCGGATGTTTCCAACATGGAGGAAGCAGCACGCGCTGTGGAAAACGGTGCGGATATCGTTGCACCGACGCTGTACGGCTATACAAAGGAAACAGAGCATATCGAGGGTGCGGATTACCGTATGTTTGCGGAGATGTGCCGTACCTTCCGCGATGAAGCATTCGTCATGATGGAGGGACATATCTATACGCCGGAGGATGCGATGAAGTGCATTTATCTGGGGGCGCATTCTGTTGTCGTAGGAAGTGCCATCACCCGTCCGCATCTGACTGCAAAGCGTTTTGTCGATCTGCTTGGCGGCTATCAGGATAACTGGAGAGATGCAGAAAAGGCAAAGCACTGATCTCATGATATAAGAAAGGAAGGCACAGGAGTATGAAAAAGAAAATCAGTATTGACGGCGCGCAGAATGTTGAGGTATCCAAACCGATTCCGTGCGAAAAATCACCACAGGAACAGCTTGCCATCATGGAGCCTATACACAGGCTCACAGGGATAGTGCCGCTCTGGATAAGGCAGAACGTGAACTTCGCTGCCTGCGTACTATTTTTCCTGCTCTGTTTCGAAGCATAGAGGATGATGATCTGCTGGCCGGACGTCTGGATTTTCTGCCGATTGGCTTTGGCAGTGTGACCAGCATCGGCGGTGTTTCCCATTACTGTGTTTTCCATAAGCTGCGCTCGTTTAAGGAACAGCTCGACAGCGAGGAAGATAAGGCCAGAGTGGATGCTCTGTATGCCTATTGGGAGGAGCATGACACCAAGGCGATATATTGTGCAGATGTTTTGAATGAGTCCACCATCGGCCGCTTTATCGATTGCTCCTATCCGCTGATGGCAACTGCACGCTTATCCGGTATGATGCTGAATTACAAAAAGCTCATGGCATATGGACTGGAGGGCTGAAAACGCTGATCCGCTCACAGAAGCCCAATACCTTTTTAAACAGCTGTGTGGAAAGCTTAACGCTGCTGCAGGAGGTTATCGACCGTCAGATTGAGCTGGTGCGGGAAGCAAAGCTGCATGCTGCGCGCAGCCGATTGCAGGATCTGGAGCTGATGGAACGCGATCTTGCGGTTATCCGCACACAGAAGCCTGCGACCTTTCATCAGGCGCTGCAGCTGTTCTGGATCTATGCCTTAGTGGCAGGGGTTATCAATTACGGTCGCATGGATGATGTGCTGGGGCCGTATCTGCAGCGTGATCTGGAGGACGGTCTGATTACGGAGGAGGAAGCGTACCGGTATCTGAAGTCTCTGTGGAAAATGATTGAGAACCGCCGTACAACGGTAAATGGACGTATCATCGTCGGCGGAGAAGGAAGAGAGCATCCAGAGGAAGGCGATACCTTTGCGCGTATCTGCCTGCGTGTCTGTCGGGATACCCGCTACGTGGAGCCGCAGTTTACCCTGCGCTTCAGTAAAAATACCCCGGCAGATATCATGGATATGGCATACGACTGCATCGGATCCGGTGCAACCTATCCGACGCTGTACAATGATGATGTCAATATTGAGGCAGTCATGTACGGCATGCGTGTATCCCGTGAGATAGCGGAGCAGTATGTTCCCTTCGGCTGTGGAGAATTCGTGATTCAGGGAAAAAGCGTCGGTACACCGAATACCCTTTTAAACCTGTTGAAGCTTCTCAATATCACCTTAAATGCAGGGATTGATCCAATGGATGGCAAGGCGAAAAACGGTCCGGTTTCCATACCGGAGTGCAGTGCGTTTACCACCTTTGATGAACTGTATGATACCTATAAGGAACTGCTGGATTATTATTTTGACCTCAGTGTGGAGGCACAGAAGCATTCCTATGAGGTGATGAATCAGGAGGCAAGCTTTCTGTTTACCTCAATCCTGATGGATGACTGTATCACCCGTGGAAGGGCATTGCTTGACGGTGGTGTACAGATTCTGGGCGGTACCAATGAAACCTATGGAAACATCAATGCCAGTGATGCTCTGTATGCGATCCGTAAGCTGGTATATGAGGATAAGGTATACACACTACAACAGCTGCATGAGGCACAGCTCGCAGATTTTGAAGGCTATGAGCAGCTGCGAAGAGACCTGCTGCATGCAGACAAATATGGAAATGACAAGCCGGAATGCGATGCACTTGCCAATGATTTATATGAGTTTGTCGCTAAGGGAATACGGCAGCGGGGCATTGACGCGGGTCTTGGCTATTATCTGATCGTTATTTCCAATAATCAAACGAATACAGACTGGGGTCATCAGACCTTCGCCAGTCTGGATGGACGGAAAACGGGTGTCTTTATGAATCCTGCGAATAATCCGCAGGGCGGTGCCGCAAAGAGCGGACCGACAGCCTGTTTGAATTCCCTAAGCAGATTTCAGGCAAAATATCATGGCGGCAGTGTGCAGAATATCAAATTCACACCGCGCATGTTCAATGAGGATCGGGATAAATCCGAATCCTGTTTGATACGTATTTTAAGAAGGGCGGCTGCCAGCTGATGGTGACCGTTGTGGATCACGGCGTACTGGAGGATGCGCAGAAGCATCCGGAAAAGTATCCGGATCTGATTGTGCGTGTAGCCGGCTACAGTGCTGTCTTCGTGAATCTTACCAGAGATATTCAGGATGAGCTGCTGAGCAGGATGCTGTATGATTAACGTCACGAATATTGAGCGCTTTGCGACTCATGACGGTCCGGGTATTCGCACAACACTCTTTCTGAAGGGATGTCCACTGTTTTGTCCATGGTGCGCCAATCCGGAGACACAGAGTGTGAAAAGCACAATGTTTCACAATGCCGTGCGCTGTGTTGGCTGCCGGTTGTGTGAGCGGGCATGTCAGCATCAGGCCATCACGTTTGCGCAGGGAAACTTCACGTACAGGGATGACCGCTGTCAGCGCTGCGGTGCCTGTGAACGGGTGTGTCTGCAGGATGCCATAGCATTTCAGGGAAAGGAAATGACGCTGGAAGTGATTATGGCGGAGCTGTGCAGGGATCGGGACTACTATGAAAACTCCGGCGGCGGTATCACCTTCAGCGGTGGTGAACCGTTTGTTCAGCAGGAAGCATTATGGGAGCTGCTTCGTGCTGCAAGCAGGAGGCTTTCATACCGCCGTGGAAACGACCGGTAACTACTCCAGCGATTTGCTGATACGCATGATGCCGCTGATTGATCTTTTTCTATTTGACTTCAAGCATCCGGATGATGCCATTCTGCATACGGTTACCGGTGCGGATGGAGCTTTGATTAAGGAAAATCTGCGTTATCTTCTCAAGGTGGATCCACAGAAGGTAATTGTACGCATTCCCGTCATACCGGGGTTCAATTATGAAAAGGACACACTGGAATCCGCATTGCGATATCTGAAATCCATTGGTGTCTGCGAGGTGAATCTTCTCCCGTACCATACACTGGGAAAGGTGAAATACGAAAAGATGGGAAAACCGTATACCTTATCGAATGAAATGCTGCAGAAAGAGGATCTGATGTGTTATCTGGAATATGCCCGACAGCTCGGTATGCAGGCGAATATCGGCGGATAGGGGTGCAGTTCTGCAAAAGCACACGGCACATCATGATGCAACGCGAATACTGCCGGAGCAATCCGGCAGTTTTTCACAGAAGAATGTGACAGAAGATAAATACAAGAATGTGACAGAAGATAAATTCATGGTTTTCTTCAAAAGAAACTTTTGGTATACTGAATACGTGAAAGAGAAAGAGGGTTCGATATGTTAGCAGAAACAGCAGTGAAATATTATCATATGGGATACAACTGTGCGGAAAGCATCATTCGCGCAGGCAATGAGGTATATGGTCTTGACCTGCATGACAGGGATATGAAGATGACAGCAGCCTTTGGCGGCGGCTTTCAGATTGGAGATGTATGCGGTGCCCTGTGCGGTGCAGCCTGTGTAGTTTCCGCACGCTATGTGGAAACAAAGGCACACGACTGTTCTTTTCTTCGAACACTGACGCAGAAGCTGGTCATAGCATTTCAAAATAAAATGGGTTCTCGTCTTTGTGCGAAGATTAAACCGGTGTATCACAGCAAGGAAAAGAAATGTGAGCATACGGTGGAAACTGCCGCAGCCATTCTGGAGGAGGTCATCCGGGAATGGGATGAGGAAAGAAAAGGCATACAGGGATAGTAAGGTGTCTTTTCCGCTTTAAGGTATCCTCATAAAATCCGCTTAATCAAAAGAATCAGGCGCATCGGCTGATCAATGTGCTTGATCTTTTACTGTTTCTAAGTATGCAGTCCTCTTCCTTTGAACTGGAATCGGATGAAGGAGAAGCTGTTTGCATTTTCCTTGCCTTTTTTTAATATTGCGCATATCCTGAATATAGGAGATGATGCTTATGAAGGAAGGAACTCTGGTATATTACCTGGATGAGGGGCAGATTCATGATGGACATGTTATTGATGTGGAAACCAAACAAAACGGTTTCGTGTTCAGCATTGACAGCTATGGAGAATGCGGTGGTTTCTGCCGTATTGATTCTGCACAGATCAACCGCACGGTGTTTGAGGATGTTGAGGAAGCGAAAAAGCACGTAAGATAACATGCAGCTGTTGTACAGCCTGTCACAGACTATAGAGGGATACATACGCAGTAATGGAAACGCTGTCCTATGATATCCATATACCTGTCTCAGCTGCTTCCAATGGGGTTGTTCCGGCTAGTCTGTTTTTCCCTGTCAACAGCGCGGTATCATAAAGAAAAGCATACCGACGGATGGATACTTTCTCACACTTAGGACAGCATAAAAAATCAACCGGTGTATATTCCTGCGGTTGATTTTTTTTGGTTCATTCTTTGCAGTAGGGAAAACAGCTATTTCCTGCCTGTCTGCTTCAATGCCTGCAGGGTTTCATCAAAGGGACAGATCATATTACACAGTCTGCTGATTTGCGCGGCCAGTGTGTATTTTGTGGAAAGGGGAATCTCCCCGCCCTTTTGAAATGATGCAAGCTGCTCCTTTTGCACTCCTGCCGCCGCAGCTACAAAGGATAGCGGCAGCTTATATTTTTCTACCAGAACATTCAGCAGTGCCTTCACAATATCGTCATTATCCACCCTCCATGCAGGAAGGGTGATGAAATTGGATACAAACGAACAGATCAGTGCCTGTTCCTGCTCCGTATGCTCCTTTACGTTTACACTGATTCCCATTGCCTGCAAAACAGCTTTCATATCAATGCCGCTTACCTCTTCCGCAGTTTGCAGGATGTCAAATAATTCCATATTATAAGCCTCGCTTTCGTAATGCTTCCGTATGCAAGTATGTGCAGGATAAACAGATATATCCAGCAGCATACCTCTGAACGCAGTTATCTACAGTTTAGCGCAATAGACAATAAAAATGAAGTAAAAAATACCATCGGTTTCTTAAGGTATGTTAATCGGTGACAGGAAGTATACGGCGGTTTAAACCAGACTTTAGAAGGACTTACAAAAACGGCATTGCAGAGAGATGAGGAAGACTGTACACAATTGCCGCATCCCTGCATTTATATCTGCCGGTAAGGCGTTGAAAGCATATAGCTTTCAATGAAAAATACCGGGCTAATAATCTGCCAGTTCATATCTAATATATCACAAAGGAGGCTGTTTGATCATATCCGCTTCATTTGTAAAATTGTGTTTTGTGATGAGTGCCACGATAATCAAAATCGAACTTATAGCGAATATAGCCTGATAGACATCGGTATCAAATGCTTCAAATACAATCCCGTAGCTGATGATAGTTTCTACGATATGTTGCTTTTGCGTGCGCTTTGTGAAGGGTTGTAGCTATTCACCGACTATGGATACCTGTGAAGGGGAAAACCGTATAGCAGATCGACAGGGGAATGCTTTAAAGACAATGCGAATATGATAAAATCCCTTTTAACGTGAAAAATAGAAAAAGTTATCAAAGATTTGCGGATTTTTTAGGAATTTGACAGATTCCATACGTATAGAAGGGGGTAAGGAGCCCTTACAGAATGGAGGACATAAAAATGTCAAATGCAAGGAATCAACTCAACTACAGTAACGATCTATTTTTAAGTACACCCTTTTCCCGTGAGGATGAAGGCTCTGTGTACGCCCGCAACACCATCATTGACGCAGTGTTAACCGGAATCAGG
>ENA-OQCK01001149-OQCK01001149.1-human-gut-metagenome-genome-assembly--contig:-NODE-1149-length-10551-cov-2.531466_pt1 | contig 10551 bp, 12 predicted proteins | sample MGYA00242498_ERZ504578 | MGnify/ENA primary metagenome ERZ504578 (study PRJEB26092, sample SAMD00036229) | human gut metagenome | host: Homo sapiens | study: EMG produced TPA metagenomics assembly of... | reverse complement strand
GAACATCGGCATCATCAACAATGTATCGACAAGACTTGCTCTGGATATCGGAGAATCTATACTGCAGGGAGCGGATATGGAATCGTTATTAAGGAAAGCGGCAGAGCATTCTACAAGTACCTATACACTTGTAGAAAACAAGCAGAAAAAAGATTTGATAATTTTCATATCGGACAATGGAATCAAAATGGCGAATCGCATGCGGGAATTATTTGCGGATTCATTGCCGAAGGCCATCGATATCGAAATGCTTTCTATCGATCTATTGGATTTCAGAAATGAAGACTATATGAATGAAATTGCAAAGGAATATAATATTCTATTTGTATCCGGTATCTGTTCCAGCATTGATTGTCCGAAGCAGTTTATATCACTGGAGGATTTGATTACCTCTAATCAGCTGGATTATCTGAGAACCTTGCTTAATAAATATTTGACGATTGAAGATATAGATACATTTACGAGAAATCTAATCCATAATTTCTCACTTGGCAATGCATTGGATACCTTATCTATTCTGGATGCAAAAAAGCTGCTGGAGTTTGTAGAGGGTGCTGTCAATCAAATGCAGCTGCAATTGGACCGCCGCTTCTATGGAAATACGCTAGCTGGATTGTATATTCATCTATGCTGTATGATTGAACGTCTGGTAACAAAAGAACCCATTACCAATCACGAGGGTTTGCAGCAATTTGAGAAAGAAAACAGAAAGTTCATAGAGATAGTAAGAAGAAGCTTCACAAAGGTATGCACCATTATGGCGTAGAGCTATCTATGAGCGAAATATCCTATTTATATGATTATATCAAAGAAGACAAACTGCATGGAACGCAAGAGGGGGATTTCTAAATGAAAACAAAAATTATTATCGCAAGTCATGGAAGATTTGCAGAAGGTATTATGGATAGTCTTAAAATGATTGCGGGAGAGCAGGACCATGTAGAACCGCTTTGTGCTTATATTGATCGTAGCGTTGACTACAGCGCACGCATACGACAGCTGGTAGCTGATCATGATTATGAAAAGCAGGCGCTTCTGGTTATCACAGACTTGTTGGGAGGTAGTGTGAATAACGAATTCATGCGTTTTACAGAGGATTATCCGTTTTATCTGGTTTCCGGATTAAATCTCAGTCTGCTGCTGGAATTAGCACTGTATCCGGACGAATTAAAATCAGATACGATTCAGAAAATCGTAGAGCATAACAGTGATTATATAGTATTCTGCAGTGGAGACACTTTACACCTGCAGGAAGAAAACGATTTTTAGGAGGATGAACATATGATTAAAATGCTTCGTGTTGATCACAGACTTCTGCATGGACAGGTAGCCTTTTCCTGGACCGGGTATCTCGGGGTCAACTGCATATTGATTGCGAATGATGATTGTGTAACCAATGATCTGCGCAGAACAACGCTTCGCCTCGCCAAGCCATCCAGCTGTAAGCTGATTGTAAAAGGCATCGAGGAATCCATCGCGGCATTAAACAGCGGGAAAGCAGATAAATACAATCTGTTTATTGTTGTGGATAATGTAACGGATGCTATCGTCTTGCCAGTGAGGTGGACCGTATCCATATCGTCAACATTGGAGGTCTGAAAGCAGGAGAGCATACACATCCGCATCCCTCCAATCATAATATCAATTTTACAGATGAAGAGGAAATGATGCTTCGGGAGCTGGTCGATAAGAATATTGATGTAGAGCTTCGTATGGTTCCCAGTGATCCCGTTAAGCGACTTTAAATGAAAGAGAGGAATGAAGTATGATACAAGCAGCATTGATAGCACTGATAGCTTTTCTTGCCTATATGGGAGATGCTCTAGGATATTCACAATATGACCGTCCGCTTTGTACCGGCGTACTGGTTGGTATCGCATTGAATGATGTACAGCAGGGACTAATGGTGGGGGCCAGTCTGGAATTGGTCTACATGGGGACATTGACAATCGGTGGAGCATTTCCACCCGATATTTACACCGGTGGAATCCTGGGTACGGCATTTGCAATAACCACAGGCTCCGGTATCGAGGGGGCAGTTGCCCTTTCCCTTCCGATTGCAACCTTCGCCTTGCTGATAAAACAGGTTATTTATACGTTTGTAAGAGGATTCTTTGTACACCGTGCAGACAGCTATGCATTACAGGGGAATGACTCCAAGGTAGCTGCCATGCATGTATGGTCAACTTTGGCATACTGTGTGCCGATGGCAATTGTAGTCGGAATTTGTTTCTATGTCGGAGGTCCTGCAGTTCAGGCAGTGCTTGATCAGATACCGGCATTCATTATGAAGGGATTGTCAGCTGCAAGTGGCATGCTGCCTGCCCTTGGCTTTGCCATGCTGGTGAAAATGATTATCAGTAAGGAGCTGGCTCCATATTTCTTTATCGGCTTTCTGATTGCAGCTATCTGCAGATTCCTGTGCTTGGAATTGCATGCATCGCGATTTTAATTGCTCTGCTGGTTATTATGAATGATCGTAAGAAAAACAATGTGGAGATGGGAGGTATGGATGATAATGAATTCTAATTCTGTAGAGAAGAAGCTGACAAAAAAAGATTTAAAGCAGGTGTTTGTTCGTTCGATAGCGTATAATTCATCGTTTAATTACGAAAGGCAGTTAAATCTGGGATGGGCATTCTCCCTTATGCCGGTATTGCGCAAGCTATATAAAGATGATGAGGAACAAATGAAAGCAGCATTAGCCCGTCATTTGGAGTTTAACAATATTACCCCATTTATCTGTACAGTACTATTTGGTATAACTGCGGCGATGGAAGAACAGAATGCGAATGATAGGGACTTTGATACTGAATCCATCAATGCTGTTAAGGTAGGACTCATGGGGCCGCTTTCGGCAATCGGTGATTCAATCTTTCTTGGAACACTGCGTGTAATAGCCGCAAGTCTGGGCTGTTCTCTGGCATTGAAGGGCAATATCTTGGGACCCATCATCTATCTGCTTATCTTCAATATTCCGAATTTTGCATCTCGTTATTTTCTGATGTACAAGGGGTATGAGCTGGGAACCAGCTTTCTGAATAAGGTAGAGGAATCCGGCATCATGGATAAGATTTTCAAGGAGCCGGTATTCTGGGATTGATGGTTATAGGTGGAATGGTCGCAACCAATGTCAGTGTTCCCCTGACGGTAGCTTACGACGATGTGAAAATTCTGGACACCATTAACGGCGTTATGCCTAATCTTCTACCACTATGCTTTACCGGACTGATCTTCTATTTCCTGAAAAAGGATATTAAGGTAACCTATATTCTGGCTGGTATCATCCTGTTTGGTATCCTTGGTGCCGCCATTTCGATGTTTTAGGAGGTTGTATGAAAATAGGATTGATAAATGAAGATTCACAGGCAGATAAGAATGCCATGATATTTGATATTCTGAAGCAGGAAGCAGAGAAAAAAGGACATACGGTATTCAATTACGGTATGTATACGGAACAGGATAGTCATCAGATTAATTTTACGCAGATAGGTATTCTTGCAGCGGTTCTATTGCACAGCCACGCAGTAGATTTTGTCGTGACGGGCTGCGGAACAGGGCAAGGAGCTATGATTTCCTGTAATGCGTTCGCTGATGTTGTTTGCGGCTATGTCAATACACCACTTGATGCGTATTTGTTTACCCAGGTGAATGCGGGAAATGCGGTATCTTTGCCATTCTCCCAGTATTTTGGATGGGGTGCTGAAATCAATCTGAAGTATGTGTTCGAAAAATTATTTGCACAGGAATTCGGTGGTGGCTATCCGCAATGCTATGCAGAAGGTGAAAAACGTAGCAGAGCACGTATGATGAATGAAACAAAGCTGCCTGCCCAGTATGCATTGCTGGAAGCATTACAGCGAACAGATCAGGAATTGCTGAAGCAGCTTCTTGATTATCCACAATTTCAGGAGCAGTTTTTCAGAAATGCAGAGGATACACCTGTTACACGATTCATAAAAAACCTGTTACATCCAAAGGTTTAAATGAAAAACATATAATATAAAATGCCATGTAAATTCAGGACAGAAAATTGTAGCTGATAATAATTAAAATGCGAAGGAAAAGCAGCCATTTATAAGGGAGGTTCTTTCTTGCTTTAGGGTGTTTGCAAAAGGGAGACTTCAACTTCTATTGATAACTACAATAGTATGGATGTCTCCCTATTTCAAGTTTACCTGCAATCAAGAAAGAACCATAAGGAACCAACTGCTTTTCGTCTTGCTATGAAAGCAGCGTGCATGGATTCGCATAGGGAACAACCTATCACGATAAATCTTGCATTGCGAAATCAGAATTCTATATTTCTTCATTCGCTGGTTTCTATAAACTTAGAAATGCGATATAATAGGAAGAGAAAGTGAGTGATATAATGAAAAAAGGAATTCCGTTAGGAATCATGAATTACAGAGAATTGAAAGAAAAAAATTATTATGTAGTTGATAAAAGTCTTCTGATTCAGGAATTTCTTGAGCGGATGGCAAAAGCCACGTTGGTTACACGCCCCCGCAGATTCGGTAAAACACTCAATATGAGTAGGCGCTGCCGCCCATGGCGTGCTTGCAGAATTCTTCGATATCACAAAGAATTCAAAAGTAATTTTTGCAGATACTGACATTATGAAAACAAAGTACGCAGAACATATGAACAGCTACCCGACAATATTTCTTTCATTTGCAGATGCAAAGGATAGTAAAAACCGGATTGTTGCATGCGTGAAAGAACAACTGCTTAAGGTATATGATCAATACTCCTTTACATTGGAAAATTTGAGCATCTTTGAAAAGCCCCAATTCGATTCTATTTTGAAGGGACTGTCAAATTTGGATGATGGAAATCTGGAGACCGTTGATCGCGCCATCAGTTTTCTTATGACAAGGTGTCATCAATACTATGGAAAGCGGGTCATGCTTTTTATAGACGAATACGACACACCTTTTATAGAAGCTCATACCGGAGGTTTTTATGAAGATGTACGCGGAGCGTTTGCTGCTTTGCTTCATACCTCACTGAAATCCAGCGATGATTTGGAATATGCTATGATTACCGGGATACAGCGTGTTGCGAAGGAGAACGTTTTTAGTGATTTGAATAATATATTTGTATGCACAGTGAAGGATGCTGATTATGCAAGCTATTTTGGATTTACAGAGAATGAAGTTAAGAAGATGCTTGTTGATAACGGGATGGAGTATACAGCTGATGTAAAGGAAATGTATGACGGATATAACATAGGAGGCATCGACATCTATAATCCATGGTCAATTGTGAACTATGTATGCAAGAAGGTATTGGCTCCCTACTGGATCAATACCAGTTCCAATACAATGATCAAAGAAGCAATGCAAAGCTGTGAACAGGATTTTAAGGATGATTATGAGAAACTTATCAAACCGGTACAGTAGAAACATTGGTGAATTTTGAAACCTCCTTTTATGAATTGAAAAATACATCCAGCTTGTGGGGACTATTTGTCAATGCGGGATACTTAACTGTACATAAGACTTTGGATGTACTTGAGGACATGTACTCCTTACGGATTCCAATAATGAGGTCGCAAGAGAATTTCAATCACTGACGGTGTTTTTTCTGAATGTGGATGAAACCACGGTGGCAAAAATGTTTCAGGCACTAAAAACACAGAACTGGGATGAATTTTTGAAGAATTATCAGAAAATGCTGCTGGAGTCTGTCAGCTATTATGATTTAAGAAATGAGAATTCATACCACTCACTGCTTTTAGGTATGTGTATGTGGCTGCGAAACGATTATGAAATCGTCAGTAACAGGGAAAGCGGAGAAGGACGTTTTGATATTTTGCTCAACAGTAAAAACAATGCTCTGCCATCTATGCTGTTTGAATTGAAATACACGAAGGATGAGAATGTGAATCTGGAAGCATTAGCTGAAGCGGGTATGGAACAGATGAAAAAGAAAAAATATGGTATCGGTTTGGAGAACTGTGTTTATATCGCCTTGGCACATTGTGGAAAACGTGTTTCCATGAGCAGAGAATAAGATAATGAAAAGAAGTTTCGAGACGATTGTGTTTATGAAATAATCATAATCCACAAAGAAACTTCTTTTTATCTGTCGAGCTAAACGAGTGCCGCGGATTTAAACTATTGTACAGATACCATAGGACAGGCGATACCTGCTTCAGCAGTTTCATAGTCTGCGGATTTCATCTTTCACTTCGCATATTTTCTCATGCTTTTGCAGGTCAGACACGAATTGATATCAAACACAAAGAGCTTTTGTATTTTCAATTATGAATCTTCATATTCAAAGTGAATTTCTAGCTATCGTATGATGGTTAAATTCCATATTTTACACAGCAGGCAGTTGACATTTTATGCAGCTTCCTGTACGATATAGGTGACTTAATAAAGAGTCTTTAAAAAGAGGTGGTGATTTATTGGCTTGGAATCCCATACAGATGAAACAGGAGAATCTATCTGTTTTACGAAACGTATTTCTCAAGCAGCACAGTGCGACAAAGCCACAGCTGGCAAAGCTGAGTGGTTTAAGCGTTGTGACTGTTAATTCTTTGATCCATGAGCTTTTGGAAACCGGTGAAGTAATACAAAAGCAGATGCTTCCATCCGGTGGAGGACGACCTGCCCTGCAGTATCAGTACAATGGCCGTTATAAAATGGCATTAACAGCGTATATGTATGTTCAAGAGGGAAGAGAGCGGTTATTTCTGGAGGTTCAGGACTTATTTCAAAACATGGTAGCATCCGATGCCTATGAGATAGCGGATATGGATATTGATATGCTGGAGCATGCTATTTCAAGGTGGATGAAACAGTATCCGACAATATCAGTTATGGTCTTTGGTATTCCCGGTACGGAGCATCAGGGAAAGCTGAAGGTTATGGATTATGCAATCTTCCAATCACAGGAGCTGTTCGCAAGACTGCGCAGCACCTATCAGATGCCTGTGCTTATAGAAAATGATATCAATGCGGCTTTATTCGGTTACTGTCAGCGGCAGAATATACGTCAGGAATGTACAGCGGGTCTGTATTTTCCAAAAAAGTATCCGCCGGGTTCGGCACTCTATATCCGCGGAGATATTTATCGCGGCGCGAATCACATGGTAGGTGAGTTGATCAGCTGCCACTGGGCGTTAATTGGAGAGAACAGAATATCAGTGATGAGCAGCAGCTGCGTAACATGGATTTGCTTATACAAAGCATCGCCTGTATGTATGATCCGCATGCGCTTCTGATTTATTGTGACACAATGGATGAGGCACTGCTGAAGAAGCTGATTACTATCATGAAGACAGAGTGGAAGGTGCTGACGCCTCCAACGATGATCTTACGTAGCAGTATCCACGAGGATTTCTCACTGGGCGTCAGAGAAATAGCCGCAAGAGAGCTTTTTGATCAGATCATACGGAAAGAAAGAGGTACTTCATTATGAAAAACTGGATCTGCATATGCATTCCAAATATAGCGACGATGGTCAGTATGAACCCATAGAATTATTGAAAATGTGCAAAGCTGCCGGTCTGGATATGATGGCCATTGCCGATCATAACAGTGTAAGAGGAAGCCGGATTGCACTTCGCCATCAGCAGGAATATGGAATCACCTGTATACCTGCAATTGAAATAGATGCCGTGTCACAGGATGTTGGCTATCATATTTTAGGATATGGAATCGATGTTCATAATCCTGTATTTGATGAAATTGAGGAGCATGTGGCTTCTCAGGAACGCGAGGCAAGCAAGCGCCGCCGCCAGCTGGTACGGGACATGGGGATCGCCTTTGATGAAAAACGTATTCAGGAATTAAGTCCCGGCGGTATCACGACCGGTGAGGCGATTGGAGAAGCTGCTATGGAGTATGATGTGGAAAAGAAAAACCCGCTTCTGCAGCCGTATTATCCAGGGGGGGAACGCAGCGATAATCCTTTTGTGAATTTTTACTGGGATATATGCGCACCTGGGAAGCCCGCCTATGTGGAAATCTTCTATCCGAGTGTCAGCGCCATCGTGGAGCTGCTTCACCAGCAAAATGCATTGGCCATTGTGGCACATCCCGGGATGAATGCCAAAGAACAGATGGATCGCATACATGATCTGCTTCAGCTCGGTGTTGACGGGTTTGAGGTGTTCAGCTCCTATCACAGTGAACAGCAGACACAGTTTTATTATGATCTGGCAAAGAGCCACGGCTTGTACATGACCTGCGGAAGTGACTTCCACGGGAAGACGAAGCCTGCAGTTCACATTGGTATGTGCAGCATGGAGGAAGACGAAAATACACGTCTGGTGCGCAAGCTGGAAACACTGCGCATATGAGAAAAAGCTGCGGTTATGCTCTCAACCGCAGCTTTTTCCATGGAAATGTCCTGACGAATGCCGCTTTTTTACGTATAATGCAGGCAGAACCAAGGCGTTCATTCTCTCATAATATCATTAGATGTCAATACCTGCACGTTCCAGTCCTCCCTGTGTAAAGTGCCAGCTTTTGATATGTCTGCCCTTGCTCAGAAGTGTCACGAAAGCCTCACCCCTCAGGGTTTCCTGTATCCTTCCCTGCATGGCTCCCTGTTTCGGTGAAGCAAGCGTGTGCCCCTTTTCACCAGACAAGCGTATACGCAGCTCCAGAGGATATTGCTTCAGCACGATTTGCTGGTTTTTCCTGTCCTCTGTGGCACGACACCCCAGATAGGTCGCAAAGCACAGCTGTTTTTCATGAACCATCAATACGCAGATACAGCCCTGAAAGGAGCCGGTGAGAAATGGAATATGTGCCAGAGAAAAGAAAAAGCAGGAAGCAGTGTCCTCACAGTTGTTTGACTGATACCAGGCATAAGCGGAGGGAAACGAGGTACCGCGGTCCTTCTCCATATAGCCGCTGCCATGAATCTGAAAGCAGCGATCGTTCAGTCGGATTGTTCCGCTGACGGTGTGACGCAGAGAAATGATGGAATGCACACATTCCATAGGCACGTAGGAAAACGGACCCATAATGGTCGGTGCATACGGGGAAGTATGCAGCGGTGTTAAGGAGCTGTGCAGCAGATCCGCCTGCAGCTGCGGCAGGCGTAGTGTTACGGAATTCATAGACAGCCGGTTTCCTCTGATGTTAAGCACAAACGGATGCTGCTGTATGGTTACAGCCTTCCATGGATACTCCACATAGCGGCTTTTCTTCGTATGGGTGTCAAGAAACTGAATAAATGCGCTTTTCTTAGCATTGCTGATCTGTAATCCGAAGATGATTGCAAAGCTGATTTCTTTGGTTTGAACACGTACATACCAGCCCTCAAACCAGGGCTTGTTTCCCTTTGGCAGATGCAGTGCGAATTCCTGTTCAAGTGATGATTTCATAAGCAGCCTCCATGTTCATTCGTATATCGCATGGAATATTGTATGTAGGAAGGATGCTTCCTATACCCATGGATTCTTCTTTACGCAAGGAACTGTTTTTGAAAGATGCTTTTCAACTTTCTCCAATAATAAAGAAATTGAGATCAGGGGATGAACACTTTCATATCTCAGGCTGAACACAGGCTGTAATCTTCATTTCTGAAGGAACAGTTAGACATTCTGCCGGCTTCTTGCTAATGAAAAAGCGGTAAAAGTAAGAAGCTGTAATTCATCAATATATCTAATAGAATCCAGCTTGGATAAGGACAAAATAATATCGTATGGCAGTAATCTCATAGATTAAGAGTTCCCTTTATAGTAGCCTTGATTGATTTATTCTCCGCTGAATCGTAATCAATCATAAAAAATGTTAAAAATATACAAAAAAATGGTATTGACAACGCTTTCAGCGTGGTGCTATACTGTAGGTGCGGATAAAGAAATGACTGGATTGTAATTCTTAACTTGATTTTAGGAAGCAAGACCTATCAGTAAATCCAAATTTTTGGTATGATAACGTCTTGCTTTTTTGTGTCTTATAAACATAAGCGAAATGAGCGGGATGTGCAGAAACGGATACTGTTAAAGCACAGAGCTTCATATATAAAAAAGGTGAGGCTGTGAATTGAACAAGGAAAACAGGAGGGAAAGAAAATGGAAGTTTTATGTAGTCCGGTGAATGGCAAAGCTACTATGCTGGAGAATGTACATGATGAAATGTTCTCGGAAAAAATGCTGGGAGACGGTATCGCAGTGATACCGGATGAGAATGAATTGAGGAGTCCTGTGGAGGGAACGGTAACCATGATTTATGAAACACAGCATGCAATCGGTATTCAGACAGATTTGGGAACCGATATTCTGATACATATCGGTATAGACACCGTGCAGCTGCACGGGGTACCGTTTCAAACAAAAGCAAAGGTTGGAGATCGGGTTAAGCAGGGAGATTTGCTGACCATCGTAGACTGGGATATGATAAGAAATAAAAACATGGATGTTATTGTGCCGATTATTGTAACAAATAAAAGGGTTGATCAAATGAAAACAAATGGGGATATCAGAGTGGGGGAGCTTTGTTTGAGATAGTGTAAGCGGGTGCTCATATGCAAATCAAGAAAATTTATAACAATAACATCGCCATGGTCAAAAACGAGGCT